>Ga0325401_1005353_pt1 | contig 12264 bp, 13 predicted proteins | sample PopdelMetagenome_FD_205666 | JGI IMG/M metagenome (GOLD analysis project Ga0325401, IMG submission 205666) | Populus deltoides microbial communities from Bellville, Georgia, United States - Xylem-PdKOR-R2 | ecosystem: Host-associated > Plants > Phyllosphere > Stem > Wood/Secondary xylem | place...
TGACCTTTTTATATTGAATTTTTGCCAATTTCATTGTTTAACAATCAGTTTATTGAAAATTAAACTCTATAATTTATTTTAATTTGCTTTATTTGGAGTTATAATGGTCTTATAACCCGGATCACAGATTTGAAAAATTAACCCCAAAACAACGTGTTGAAATGCTTCAAAATCAAAATATATCATTCCAATTAAAAAACTAAAATGTCAACCTTTTTTTTATTAACATAGGTGTTCGGGCCAGCTTGCGCGCACCTCGATTAATCCCATGGGCCTTGAAGTTAACGACCATGTAAGCCTCCAGTGATTCCGAGAGGACTCGAACTTGTGACCATTGAGAAACAAACCCAAGGTCTGACCAGTTGAGCTACCCCTTCAAGGTTACAACCTTGCTAAAAGGGATGGTGGGAGACACAGAAGGATGCACGCTTCTGTCTCGTCTCTTAGTTTCTAGCTACAAGGCATGCATGCTTTAATTTCTAATGATGAAGTTATGGTAAGAAATTGAGCTTTTTGTGTTTTACATCAATGTACCTATGAAGTGTCGCTTGAAAATCTGGAGACATCAGGCAGCGAAAGGGCATCAACATATTATACAATATACTAAAAGGGCTCAGTGCCCCTTTTACTGTTTACCTAAACTCAAAACATTGTGGATTGGAGCAGTGTAAAGACAGTCTAACCCTTGCCACAAAGAGTTGCAAGGGCAGCGAGGGAGAGGTGGGGTTGTTTTTTTACTGGGATGTATTTGGCATTGAATGGATGGTTGGGGAGCAAATGGTCACTTTAAGTTTTGGTGGGGTTGTCTTGGGTGTCGGCTAGGCCTGCACCCCCATGTGAGGACACTTGACCGCTTGGGCTGACCTGCCCTAGCACTGGGTCAAGCCCGAGCGCCACGTGGCACTGGGGCTAGCTTGCCCTTACCCTAGGCGTGAGCGAGGCCTGCGCCCCCACGTGGGAACACCTGGCGCTTGGGCTATCTTGCCCAGGGCATCCAGCAGGATCTGCGTGCCACATGGCGAGACTTGGCACTTGGGCTGCCCTAACTTTGTGCTAGGGCCACAAATAATAATATTTTTTAGTATTAATACTTTCAATGATAATAAAAATAAAAATCTTTGTACCACAAATAATAATATTTTTTATATTAATACTTTGAACTACAATAAAAATAAATATTATTACTTTCAATTATAATAAAAATAAAAATATTTGTACCACAAATAATAATAACAAAAATAATTTTTAATTTTATCCTTTAATTCAACTATATGGTTTTTCTTTGTTGGTAATAACATGTTGGACCTGGATGCGTCCACGCCAACCCCATGTTGGGCTGGATGTGACCGCTTCGAACTCCATGTTTGACCTGGACGTGTCCCCGCCTCAACTCACATTGGGTCGGGATGCCACCACAGTCAACTCCAAGTTGGGCCTGGACACGTCCGTGCCCCACCCGTCTGGACGCGTTTAACCCCACGTTGGGCCTAAACGCGACCGCGGCCAACCCTATGTTAGATTTGGACGCGTCGCCGCCCAACCCTATGTTGGGTCTGGACGCGACCGCTGCCAACTCCATGTTGGCCTTGGACATTTTCGCACCTCACCCCACATTGGGCTGGACGTGTCCTCACTCAACCCCATGTTGGGTCTGGACGCGACCGCTGCCAACTCTAGGTTAGGCCTAGACATGTCCGCGGTCAACAATATGTTGGACCTGGACGCGACTGCATCCAACGCCATGTTGGACCTAGAGCGTCCCTGGCCAACCTAATGTTGGACCTGGACGCGTTCGCGTCCAACCCAATGTTGGACCTGGACGCGTCCGCGTCTAATCCCATGTTGGGCCTGGATGCGACCGTGGCCAACTCAATGTTGGACCTGGACGTGTCCCTGCCCAACCCTACGTTGGTTCTGGATGCGACCGTGGCCAACGTCATGTTGGACCTGGACGCGTCCACGACCAACCCCAAGTTGGGCCTGAACGCGACTGCGCCCAATGTGGGGTTGGACCTCGACCCGTCTACGCCCAACTCCATTTTGGGCCTTGACACGTTCGCGTCCAACCTCACATTGGGCGCGCCCAACCCCGCCTTGGGCCTGGACGCGACCGCTGCCAATGCCAGGTTGGTCGTGGACACGTCCGCGCCTAACCACATGTTGGACCTGAACGCGTCCGCACCCAACCCCACGTTAGTCTGGACGCGATCGCGCCCAAACCTACGTTGGGTCTAGTCGCGACCGCGCCCAAAACCAAGTTGGACCTCGACACGTCCCTGACAACCCCTTGTTGGACCTGGACGCGTCCACGCCCCATGTTGAGTCTGGACGCAACCGCGTCCACCTCCATATTAGACCGGTACGTGTCCCCGCCCAACCCCATGTTGGGTCGGGATGCGACCACAACCAACTCCATGGTAGACCGGGACGCGACCACGTTGAACTCCACGTTGGGCATGGACGCGGTCGCGTCGGATGCCATGTTGGACTTGGACGCTTCCACACCCAACCCCACGTCAGTTTTCTTAATATAATATTGTGTGTTATAAATATCATTCTCTTATAATTCAAAGTGTTCATATCAAAAATATTATTATTTGTGTTATAATTATTTTTTTTAATTATAACTCAAAGTATTGATATAAAAAATATTATTATTTGTGTTATAATCATCCTTGAAATTCTTAATATAATTATTTATATGATAAATATTATTATTTTTATTATAATTCTAAATATTCATATAAAAAATAGTATTATTTACGTTATAAATATTATTATTTTTATTATAATTAATAGTATGAATATTAAAAATATTATCATTTGTGTTATAAATATTATTATTTTTATTAAAATTAATATTATTAAAAAAATAATTAAAAAAATTTAAAAAAATATTATTAATATTAAAAAAATATTATTTTTTATATTATAAATTTTTACAGTATTTTTTGTAAAAATTAAAAATATACCCGCACTGTGTAGAGAGCAGGCATCCAACTAGTATAATCCATGTGGGATCTATTTCCTAAAGTTGGGGAGGGGGTCGTTTCGGAACTTGCTGTCTTGAGAAAGATGAGTTAGTGATGAACTGATGGAACAGAACCAGGAGAAGTTCTATGAACCACACAAATAGACCACAGTAGAAAAAAAACGAATTGCAGAAGCCATTCATAAAATTGAGCTCAACTCCATTTGTAGTTTGCCATATTAAACTAAACCCGTCAACAAGACGGCTCATTTAATTCACATCACAGATCCAACTCCTTTCCGTAATTGAGAAAGTGACATAACAGGTTTAAAATACAGCATTGATGGGTAACAGTAACAGTCAGCTGAAAGCAGTGACAGGGCTAGCGGCAATTTTAATACAAACAATGGAATCCTATCTTGCCACTCAATTCTAGTTATGAAGTAGAATTTATGCCAAGATCTATATTACTGAGGGTTTGGAGGTCTGCTGTTCGCAGCTGAAACTCGAGATCCCCACTCTAGCAGCTCTTTGCTAGTGTCATCCTTGTGCACTAAAACCTCAATGAAACAGAGAGAATCCTTTTGTTCCCCTGTTGCTGTTGCTATTGCTGCTGTCAATTCATCCTCCGTGCGCACCTGAATTTCACAGCAGAATTCATCAGAAATCACTCTTTCGGTCACTATTTGCAAATTAACTGCACAAGTTTTTCATCTTGGTTTGTAGGATGTATATATTGACACCACCCTGTTCTCTGAGGTTTGCGCTTTGGAAAAAGTTTTTGGATTAGGATCACTTGCTCTTGCTTGGGTTATAGAGCCAAAGGACTAAGTAGAAACTACTCATTGCTGCAGTTAAGAAATGATGGGACTGTGGGAACTACTATAGGGAAAATTTTCCTAACAGCACATTAAAAATAAGTGAAGGGGAACAACCTGAATTTGGAGCAGAAGCAAAAAAAGATCGAGATAGGAGTGGAAACCGAATATCTCAAACATAACTAAGAAGAGTAATATATCAACTAAATCTGCTTGTGCTAACCTTAGCAGTCCAGCATTTTCCTTCACCATTGTGGATGGCATTAACAAGGCCAGTGTAGTCCCAGTTCTTGATCACATTGTAGGGACCATCATGAATCTCTACTTCAATTGTATAACCTCCATTGTTTATGAGGAATATGATAGTCCTTTGCCCATTTCGGATCATAGTTGAGATATCTTGAGCTGTTACCTGAATAACAAGAGAATTGTTAACCATATGGTACAACTTAAAATTTTGCATACATCAAAATGGACCACTGATAAGCATAAAGAAGTTATAATGACTACACCATTATCAGGATTCCAAACCTTTTCTTTAGTATTGGTACGGCGGATGCCTTGTTCAGTATACACTGTCGTAACAATAACTAATAAACAGTATCCTATTTAAATTTCCCTTGTGCTATCTTTATAAACAAGCTGACAATTTTTATACAAGAATTATTGAATACAGGTCAATACGAGAAATGTAATTGTTTACATAATTCAGTTTTTTATACTCATACAGTCATTTTTTTTCTTGTTCTCCCCTTACTATGTGTTTCTTTTATGCAAAATGATGGTGAAGAGTTTCCTATCATTACAGATGAGAAATGGTATCACTCACCTGGAAACTCCCATCACCTATGCAAGCAATTACACGCTTATCTCTGGCTGCCTGAGCGTAACCAAGAGTTGCACCAACTGACCAGCCAATTGATCCATACTGCATCTGAAATTCATACCTGCACAAAATTGTTAATGAACAGTTACCGACCTGTTAACATAAACCATAAAGGAGCTAATACTGCTCTTATTAAAGACTCCAACTTACCCACAATTCTCAGGGAGACGGAGTTTCTGACAGTTAAACCATGAGTCTCCAGTTTCAGAAATTACTGCAGTATCACCCCCTAAAATGTCCTGTTTAATGTTCAATTTTTTTAAAAGAATTGGCAGCAAGTAAATAATCATCAGACAGGAATTAATGGACATTGCTACTTCCTAAACATTCACTAGCTAAATATCTAACCAACACTCATTTAAGTCGCCCACCTACACAAGCTAGCAATTCATGTCATCATGGTGGCTGACCCCTATTATTACATAAAAGGAAAAATGACAGTGGATGCTCAAACACTTAGGTTACAAGCATTATTTTTCCATTTCTATATGAAAAGGAAACAGAGGAAAAAAACATTGACCAACAGGCAAGATATATGTTTAGACTCTTAATACTCATGGTAAGGATATTAACAAACATAGCAATTGTTTGAAATATCACACAGTTAATAGGCCTCTAACAGAATCCAGATAGCAATATTGCTTCACATCAATCATTTTGAGCTAGCAATTCATGTTATCTAAAAAATCTAGATATGAAAAGGATATTCATTTAAGATACCTACACAAGCTAGCAATTAATGTCATGATGGTGGCTGACCGCTATACTTATGAAGACGGAAAAATGGCAGTGGATGCACAAACACCTAGAGCCCATACAAGCAGTTTGTCCCATTTGTATATATGAAAATGAAACAGGAAAGAAGCCAGGTCCACTGGGCAAGATACATATTTAGACTCTTAATACTCATGAGAAGCATATTAACAAACATAGCAACTGATTGTATGATCATTAAGTTCATAGATCTCTAACATGATCCAGAAAGAAATATTGTTTCACATTAATTGTTTGAGCCTTACCTGGATGTGCTTAAAGAGTACATTGACCCTGAGAGGCTCATCTTGCTCACGCTTCAAAGGAATGCCTGTAGGGACAAAGATACGTCTGTAATTTTCCAAAGCTGTGCTGTTTTTCTTAAGCTTTTTGGCCAACGCACTTAAGAAGTCAGTCATGAAAACCCATCCAAGAGAAGGGCCATTTCCAATAGTCACACGATTGGGCTGCACTATGATTGCTTTCTCCTTCTTGATCAACAAGGAATATCCAACAGAGCTGTAATCATTGAAGATGGGACCTACAAAAACATATGCATCAGCAGACTCCACTATCTCCCCACAGAAGCCGGTGCTGACAGCACCCCAGTATGTCCCAATGAAGTGAGGGTGGTGCTCTGGAACCAGTCCTTTCCCTGAAGGCATGACTGCTATGGGATACCCACTGGCATCTGCAAATTCTACAAAGGCCTTCTGTGCCTTTGCAACTCTAAGGTTGGGTCCACCAACAATGACAGGCTTCACAGCTTTATTCAGGAATTCAGCAGTTGCTTCAACAGCTGCTTCTAATCCTAAATGATTACTAACCCTGCATCAAAAACAAAAAATAACTGCTTCAAAATCTCTGTAACAAGTATCGCATATAAATAACAAATTTTAAACTGGAAAAACACAATCCCTTGAGCTTTGATGTGTCCTTGTCTATCAATAAAACTGTTCGCATAATGACATCAAAACAAAGTTTAATACGGGTTTTTAGAAACAAACTAGTACTTCAATTTTATGAAAAACTAGATTCAGAAAAAGAAAAATTACTACTTTTTTTCAAATACAATATTTTTCCATCTAGAAAACTACAAAATTAGTTTTCCAATTTTCCAAATTTGTACTTAGTTTGGAAAATATATTTTAAAGGTTCTTCACAGTTATCATATTTATTGAATGTCATAAATTTATTTTTTTATTATATATTTAATATAAAGATTTTTTTTTTGAGTTATCAAGTATAAATATTTTCATGATAATTTTTATTTTGAATGAAATTGAAATTGAATTTTATAATTAAATTATCATAAATAAAAAATATTAAGATGGCTATTATCAATCATGGTTTTGGTTTTTATTAAAACTAGTACTAATTTTGACATTTTCTTTTTTTGATAAAATTTGTCCTTGCTCTTAACAAATAAACATGCTTTTCACTTTCTCATTGAACAATGAAAACTAGAAAAGAAAACGAAAACTGAGAATGAAAAAGAAAAATGGTTTTATGTTATTAAACATATCCAAAATGTGTCAATTTCTTTTTCCTTTTCCCTTTTCCTAAATTTCCACTATGGGAGAAATGAACTCTCAACAATCAAATTGTAGCACTATAATAACTGACCAAAAACTTCTCTAAATTACACACCGTGTATGTGCTTATTTGGACCTTAATTTTACCCCCTTTTTTTTTCCTTTTACCTATTTGAACATATAACAAATTTCATAATTTGTTATCTCCTTAACTTTTGTATGTCAGCATGTTATAGAACCCCAGTGTCATCTTCATGTTCTTGCACAACTTATTTCTTTCAATTCTTCTTCTAACAAAATAAACTCTGTTTATCAAATATTTTACCAATAAATCATCACTCAAAGCATTTTATGGACAATTCCTTCTATCTGCTCCCCAATGATCATAAAAGCTGTCTATATATATAGTAGTTCATTCCGATCATGCTCCATTATTAACATTGCTTCTAATTTACCATTATCATACTAAAAATTGACAGAGCAACAAAAAGTCATAAATTTTAGTAGAAATTAAACCTGTGATTCTCAATTCAACTAATCAATCTGGTTAAAAGTTCATGATAAACAAACAGTATACCCCAAAATCTAAACCAAGAGACCTAAAAAATGAGAGAAAAGACTTACTTAGGTGCCAGAAAGAATGGCACAGGATCCCTAGCGAAAGTAGGATGAGGAATTCCAGGCAAATTACAGCTTATACTAATATAAGCTGGTTTACTTTCCTTCAAAGCAGTAGAAATTGCTGTGTCAATCTGCTCATGTGCATCATCCAAGTTGTTCACCACTGCCTGTCACATGTTACCACCACCATTACCCCATCATGATAAAACACATGCAATACACACTGAAGTTCCTTGTTCACCAAATCCATTACACAAAACATAAACAGGATCCATGTTTTCATTAAACACAAATGGAAATGGATAGACAGAATTGCTTTAGGTATGAATAATTATGCTTTAATTTATTATTGATGACTTACTTGAATGCAGGTGACAGTCTGAAAGCACCTAAGCTCCTGGGAAAAATCAGGCAGCCCAATAGTGTGATGCAAAATCCTGTTGGTTCCATAATCATTGGAATTGGGCCCACCAACAATACAGATAACTGGCAAATTCTCACTACAAGCACCAGCAATCGCATTAAGCACACTAAGCCCACCTACAGTAAAAGTCACCACACATGCCCCAACACCCTTGGCACGTGCATACCCATCAGCAGCATAGCCGGCGTTCAGCTCGTTACAGCAGCCGATCAAGTTCAGCTCTGGCTCAGCTATCAAATGGTCTAAAAGTGTCAAGTTAAAGTCTCCAGGAACAGAAAACACATCTCTAACGCCGATCTCTACCAGCCGCCGAGCCAAATGACTCCCCAAAGTGCCGCTGCAAGCATGGGCAGGAACAGGAGCAGGAGCTGGAGCTGATGCTGAGTTGTGGTGCGCCGTTGAGCCAATTTGGATTGCAGAATCCATGCTAAAACAACACTCAAGCAAAAATATGAAAGTGGGTTACAAGTTTTAGAGAGAGATGAAAGAATTGATTGTTTTTTTTTTTGTGGGTTTTGATGGGTTTTGTGTGTGTGATAATATAGGTTTTGACAAGTTGGGCTTCACTGTAAAAAGAAATGCTGGTTCTGGTTCTGGTTTTTGAAAACCATGGGCAAGTGGCATGGCCATGTTGACGAGGAGAGGTCATCTCGAGAGAAAAGTAATAGTATTAAACACGGATTATTCTTTGATAGCTGTTTTTAGTGAAAAAACAAATTATTTTGTTTCAAAAAGTCTATAATTAAATCCCTATATTCCTATATCTATCTTATGTTAGTCCTTTTATAGGTTTTCCATGGCAATTAAACTGTTCATTACCTCAAATATAAATGGAAAAAAAATCTCAATCTCACCTAATAAAAATAAAATTAGAAAATTACTAAAAATTCTTGTAGCTTGACCGGACAAACATTCCACCACATTTTGATTCTTTAAAAGTTACCCTTTACACGTGTAATTGGTATTAGAAATGATGTATTTTTTTTTGCAGTTTGAAAATGCTGTGTAAATCGTGTTTCATAAAATTTTTTTAAAAAATTTACTAAAATTTATTTTTTATATATATTTTGGATCTTTTTAATGTGTTTATTTTAAAAATAATTTTTAAAAATAAAAAAATATCATTTTAATGTATTTTAACACAAAAAACACTTTAAAAAACAAATTAACACTTTGCATACCAACTTTCCAAAAATATATATTTTTTTTAATAACATATCATTGTTATGCTATTGTAATTTCACATGTTTTTCTTATATATAGAAAGTAATAAAATTTATTTTTTAAAATATTTTTTATTTATAAATATATAATTTTTAAAAAATTTATTTTTAACATTATCATATAATTAAAATAATAATTTAAAATTAAAAAAATTAAAATTTCATAAAACTCCATGACACCGCCGCCCCATACCAGGGCTTTGTAGGCAAAAAGAAAACTATAACTTGGAAAGTTAAGTGTATAAAGTGATTTATTTTTCTTCTTGTTCTAGAGACAAATTGAAAGCAAAAAGTCATGACACGTGCAAAATGATAAACTTGATAAAAACAAAATTAAAATATAAAAATAAAGAGTATTTTAGTTTATATCATATATTTTAATTTTCAAATAAAATTTTAAAAAAAAAGCATGTGAAAAGGTGATCTTAGAGATTTCAAGAGGAAGCCCAATCAACTTCAATCAAAGGGACTAAGATATGATTTTAAAAACAAGAGGGACTAACTTAAAAGAACACTTGCTTGGTGGGGAAGGGGAGATGAAAAACCAGGGTCTATAGTACCGCGGTGGGCTTGTATTAGGTGTGGTTTTGCTGTTGGCAGGCTACTTTAATTAGTATTTAATTACGAAGGATATTCCACTGCATGTTCTAGAGCAGAAATCAACAATGGCTGGAAACTAAAATATAGAAAAATCAGTGGTGGAGACTGTCTGTTGTCTGGTTTCTGGTTTTTTTTTATCTGTAGGAGAACAACGTTTTTTGCTCTATTCACAGCATTGCTTGACGGGAATCTGTTTCCTTGATGTAAACTATGGAGGCGGCTGCCTTGGTTTTCATGCTACTTGGAATTGCTGCTTTTCCCTTTTTTTGAACAAAATTATTGGCACACTCTCTGGCCAAGAGAGGGAGTTTTGCATTGCCAAAACTCTTCTTATCTACAATTTAAATTTGTTCTTATTTAAAATTATCTTTTTTAAGCATAGTCAATCTCAAGTCCAAAACCCCAAGTATTGCTAATTTTTTAAGCACGAGTTGACACCCCTTGATTGATTAGCAAGCATGCCTTGGTTTTGTTTTTAATTTTTTTTCAAGGATCAGGTGATTATTTTTTTCTTTTTGCTCCTGTCAGCACCATAAAATGAGACTGAATTATGCACATTCGTGTACGTTAGGGGATAATTAAGCCACTCAGCCTGTAAAATCTTGTGTTTGCGTCTAAGATTCCAGCCTACATATATTTTTCAAATCTAATCATCCATGGTTTGGATAGATTTCATCATTTGGTTTAAGATTTGAACCTTCTTGAATCTCTTTTTAGCCATCAAGCCATAGCCACTTTGTTACCCATAATTCCTCGTAGACTAGCTGGTTTTCTTCTTCTTCTTCTTCTTCTTCTAGATGAAGCAGCAGAAGTTGAAAATTGGATGGAAGAGGAATTATTGCGAATAGCCTCCGGGCCGTTCCCACGCAAATTAATAAGATGGAGACATAAGAAATAAAGGCTACAAGTAGCCTATGCCCTACTGGAAGTTTTCTTTTTCTTGATCATGACATCCTGTATGCCGGTATTGGCCCGTTAGAGTAAAACAGGCTTTCCATGACAGGACAATAGGTCCATCTGGTTCATCCACTGAATTTTCTCTCTTGGGAGAGGAAAATTTCTGGATTTGGAAAGAAAGGAGGAGGAAATATCGTCATCCATGGCGATTGCAGGAACTTTTTTGTGTATCAAAAACACTGTGATATGATCTGTTACTATGATGTTCATGAATTTTAAGCCTCCCATCAATCAATATAGATAGGCGGTAACTCTATTTTTTCAACACAGGGATATATATAGCTAAAACAATATTCATGAAATAAAGTATATAACAAAAATAGCAATGCTTGATATCTAAACAAATGTCAAATAATCAAAGGAAGGAAAATTCAATTTTAACAGAAGCCATAAGGAGAAGGGACGGAGGAATCGAGAGAGGCCAGAAAATAGAGTCATCCTACTCCCATGTCCAAATAAAAAGTCAAACTACAACCAGTGCTAATCAGCAATGAATGGAATCGCATATACTGTAAAACAGAAATCGATGACATCTATACGCAAGAACCCTAGCAAGGAATCTTTGAGGTGAACCACTTCATGACCAGGATGGGAGCCTTGATCAACCCCAGTGCGAACTCAACGATGATGGTCACACAGAAGCAGCAAGGGCATACGCAAGACAACACCAGTCTGAAACACACACACACACACACACACACACGAAGAAAAAAGAGAAGCCGATTACATGTTAGTTTCATGGCATTATTAACATCTACTTCCTACACAGGCGGATATTTATGCGTTGTATAACATCATGAGATTAATCAAACTATAAAGAAACAAAGATCGATAAAGATACTTACCCAACAATCCATATAAGTACACCGATGACAGAGAGGAGGACAGAGAGGAGAGCAAAGGGTAGGCCTAAGAGAAAGCCTAAAGGCCTGCATTTACAATCATCATCGCAGCAGCAGCAACACATGGTTTTTGCTTTGAGGTTTTCTTGTTTTCGCTGGAAGTCTATGTTAGAGGTAGAACAAATATATGAACGTTTGACGGAGTGTACAAAAGAATATCATTAAGACAAATAGCCAAAAACTTTGTTTATTTATTAATATTTGCCGCTCAGCCTTTGCCAAGCACAGTCATTGAAAGAAACGGATGACCAACCACCACCTATGCCACATTCCCACGTAATAAGTTCCAGTAGTTTACAGGGATGAATGAAATTTCCCTGTGAGGGAACCGTTCTCCTATTCTGCTATTGATTTGCTTTGCTTTGGGATTTCCTTATTCAATGAAGATTTTTCAAATTAACCCAAATAAGCTGAGCTGCTTCTTTATCTTGAGAAAAAAAAAAACCAGGATAAATAACAAATCTTACACCCCAGAAAGTGACCGAGTAGGATTACATCTGGACTCATTTCCATATGAATAGGTTTTACCCAAATTATATAATTGCTTCCGCGACAGAGGTGTCTGAGAAAAAAA
>Ga0325401_1005357_pt1 | contig 12261 bp, 10 predicted proteins | sample PopdelMetagenome_FD_205666 | JGI IMG/M metagenome (GOLD analysis project Ga0325401, IMG submission 205666) | Populus deltoides microbial communities from Bellville, Georgia, United States - Xylem-PdKOR-R2 | ecosystem: Host-associated > Plants > Phyllosphere > Stem > Wood/Secondary xylem | place...
GCCCCAGCTCCACGTCGAGACTGAGCATCAGGACCGCGACGCCGACCATGGTCAGCACCGCGGTCACCAGGCCGTCGAAGCCGCCGACGAGCAGCTCGGAGATGGCGTCGATGTCGCTGGTCAGCCGCGACGTGACGCGACCGGAGGTGAAGCGGTCGTGGAAGGCGACGTCGAGCTTCTGGAAGTGGGTGAAGACCCGGCGCCGCAGCTCGAGCAGCACGTCCTGGCCGATCCGCCCCGACACGCGCAGGAAGGCGATCCGGCCGAGCGACTGCAGCACGACGGCGACGAGCATCGCCGCGACGATCATCACCAGCGTGCGGGGGCTGCCGCCGTCCATGACCGGCGGCAGGCCCTGGTCGATCCCGCGGGCGACGAGCAGCGGGATCGACAGCCGGGCGGCGTTCTCGACGAGGACGACGAGCACCATGACCACGATCCAGCCCTTGTACGGGCCGAGCAGCGAGCCGAGCAGGCGCCGGCTGCGCTGGCGCAGGAAGCGGCTGCCCGTACGGCTGACCTCCTCGTCGCTCGCGCCGGAGTCGACCCCGACGCCCCGCCACCGTTCGTGCTCGTCGACGACCACGGCCCGCTCGACCTCGCGCTCGTCGTCGGCGACCTCGAGGGGCCGCTCCTGGGCGGTCGTCACGAGGCCACCTCCAGCAGCTCGTCGGAGGGGTCGAGCTCGGCCGACAGCAGCGCGCGGTAGGCGGGCACGGTCTCCAGCAGCTCGGTGTGGGTGCCGACGTGGGTGATCGTGCCGCCCTGCAGGAGGGCGACGCGGTCGGCCAGCAGCACGGTCGACGCCCGGTGGGCGACGACGATGCCGGTCACGTCGACCAGGACGCGCCGCAGCGCCTCCTCGACCAGCGCCTCGGTGTGGATGTCGAGGGCGGACAGCGTGTCGTCGAGGACGAGCACCGACGGGCGGGCGAGGACGGCGCGGGCCAGGGCCAGGCGCTGGCGCTGACCTCCGGACAGGCTCATGCCCTGCTCGCCGATGCGGGTGTCCAGGCCGTACGGCAGCTCGTGGACGAACTGCGCCTGGGCGACCTCGACGGCGGCGAGGACCTCCTCGTCGCTCGCGTCGGGCCGGCCGAGGGCGACGTTCTCCCGCGCGGACATGCTGAACAGCACCGGGTCCTCGAACGCCGTGGCCACGAGCTCGCGCAGCCGGTCCAGGCGCAGGTCGCGGACGTCGACGCCGTCGAGCGTGATGCGCCCGCCGGTGACGTCCCAGAGCCGGGCGACGAGGTTGGTGAAGATCGTCTTGCCCGACCCGGTGGCGCCGACCAGGGCGACGGTCTCGCCGGGCGCGAGGTGCAGGTTCACGTCGTGCAGGACGTCCTCGCTCGCGTCGGGGAAGCGGAACGACACGTGCTCGAAGGCCAGCTCGCCGCGGACGGCCTCGAGCTCGCGCGGCCCGTCGACGATGGTGATCTCGGCGTCGAAGACCTCCGCGATGCGGTCGGCCGCGGTCATCGCGTCCTGCGTCATCGACAGCAGGAAGCCCAGCGAGGTCACCGGCCAGACGAGCGACATCATCAGCGTCGTGAAGGCGACCAGGGTGCCGAGCGTGACCCGGTCCTGCGCCACGGCGAGCGCGCCGAGCCCGAGCACGATGATCAGCGTGACGCTGGGGATGACGTCGAGGAAGGTCCAGAAGTTCGACTGGACCCGCACCCGGGTCACGGCGGTGTCGTGCAGCCGCGTGCTGCGGCGGTCGAAGCCGCCGAAGACGTGGTCGGCCCGGCCGAAGGACTTGATCACCCGCAGCGAGCGGGCCATCTCCTCGACGCTGGAGGTGACGTCGCCGGTCTGGTCCTGCACCGCGCGGGAGAGCTTGGTGTAGATCTTCTGCGTCCGCAGCGACACCCAGGTGACGGGGACCGTCGAGGCCACCACGACCAGCCCGAGCGGCCAGTAGAGGTGCAGCAGGATCGCCACGACCACGACGATCTGCAGGATGTTCACGCCGAGGAAGACCAGGCCGAAGCCGAGGAAGCGGCGGATCACCGACAGGTCGGAGGTGATGCGGGAGAGCAGCTGCCCGGAGGCCCAGCGCGAGTGGAACGCCAGGGGCAGGCGCATGAGCCGGGCGTAGAGCTGCGTACGGATGTCGGTCTCGACGCCGAGGGTCGCCTTGGACACGATCCAGCGGCGGATGAACATCAGCAGCGCCTCGCCGACGCCCACGGCGATGGCGACGGCCCCGAGCACGTACAGGCCCGGCCGGTCGCTGTTCGCGATCGGGCCGTCGACCACGCGGCGGGTCACCAGCGGCACGAGGATGCTCGCGCCGATGCCGAGCACGGCGACGACGACGAGGACGACGAAGCGCCAGCGGTAGGGCAGGAGGTAGGAGCGGAAGCGCCAGATCGAGGTGGCGGCGCCCGTACGGGGCTCGCCGTCGCGGTTCCGGGCGGTCGGGAGCAGCGAGACCGTGGGTCCGGGGTTCGCGGCAGGCGGAGAGGACAGGGCTGTGCCTTAGGTCGGCGCGGATGGCTTAGTTCCAGTATGCAAGGAGCGCAACCGCGCCGGCGAGGGGATTAGTCCTCGGCACCGCTCCCAGCGCCGGTCCCGGTGCCGTCCTCCGCACCCGCGTCCGCGCCGAGCGAGCCCTCCAGGCCGACGATCCGGTCCTCCTCGTCGAAGCGGACCTCCACCCGGCCGTCGGGCCCGAGGAGCACCGCGTCGCGTCCGGCCGGCTCGAGGCCGAGGCCGCGCAGCTCCGCGTACGCCTCGAGCGCGCGCCGGTGGTCGAGGACCGCGCCGCCCATCAGCGTCTCCCCGACGACTGAGACCGCGGTGACGAGGCTGGGCGCCGGCAGCGCCGCGCGGGGCTCGTCGAGCACGAAGGCCACGACGGTGCCGCCGCCCACCTCGGCGGTGTAGTGCGGCAGGCCGCCGTTCACGAGGCCGGCGACCACGGCGTACTCGACGGCGTCGGCGCGGGCGCTCCCCCGCAGCGGCACCTCCGCGCTCGTCAGCTCCGGGATGCCGAAGCGCGTGCCGAAGTCACGCACGGTCGCCGCCCGCGCGACCACCGCATCGGCGAACCCGTTGACGTTGTTCCAGGCCCACATCCAGCTGCCCGGGCCGGGGGCCGCGGTGCCGACGAGGTGGGCGGGCGTCTCCAGGGTCCCGGCACGGCCGGTGAACGTCAGCCGGCCGGCCTCGAGGTCGACGTCCCAGCGGTCCGCATACCCGCCGCCCTCACCGAGCAGGTCGCCCAGCCGGCGCTGCCGCTCGGTGCTGAGGAAGGCCGCGTCGTCGAGAACGTCGTTCAGGGACCGGATCGGCTGCACCTCGTCACCGTAGGCGTTGCCCCTGCGAGGCTGGCCCCGTGACCGAGCTGCTCGTCGTCCTCGTCGTCGCCCTCGTCGTCATCGCCGGTGCGAGCGTGGTCGGTCCTCGGCTGCGCGTCGCGGCGCCCCTGCTGCTGGTCGCCGTGGGTGTGCTCGCGAGCTTCGTCCCCGCGCTGGCCGGCGCGCAGGTCGAGCCCGACTGGATCCTCGAGGGCGTCCTGCCGCCGCTGCTGTACGCCGCCGCCGTGTCGATGCCGACGATGAACTTCCGCCGCGAGTTCGGCGCGATCAGCGGGCTGTCGGTGGTCCTCGTCGTGCTCAGCGCGGTCGTGCTCGGGCTGTTCTTCAGCGCCGCGGTGCCCGGCCTGACCCTTGCGTACGGCGTGGCGCTCGGCGCGATCATCAGCCCCACCGACGCCGTGGCCACCTCGATCGTCAAGCAGACGCCCACGTCGCGGCGGGTCGTCGCGATGCTCGACGGGGAGAGCCTGCTCAACGACGCCACCGCGCTCGTCCTCCTCGGCACCGCCACGCTGGCCGCCACGCAGGCCTTCTCCTTCTGGGGCACGGTCGGCGACTTCGTCTACTCGATCGTGGTCGCGGTGGTGCTGGGAACCGGGGTCGGTGCGGTCAACCTCCTGGTCCGGCGCCGGATCACCGACCCGACCGTGAACACGGTGATCTCCTTCGCCGTCCCCTTCGTCGCCTCGCTGCCCGCCACGCTCCTCGGCGCCTCCGGGCTGGTCGCGGCGGTGGTGGCCGGCCTGCTGACCGGTGTGCTCGCGCCGCGCCACCTCTCCCCGCAGAACCGGCTGTCCGACTCCCAGAACTGGCGCACCGTCGAGCTCGTCCTGGAGGGGGCGGTCTTCCTCACGATGGGGCTGCAGATCTCGAGCATCGTCACCGACGTCGAGCGCGACCACGCCGGCGTCGGCACCGCGGTGCTGGTCGCGGCCGGGGCGCTCGTGCTCGTCCTGCTGGTGCGCGCCGCGTACGTCGTGCCGCTCCTGGTCTTCCTTAGCCGCATGGCGCAGCGGGGTCAGCAGCTCCGCGACCGGCTCGAGGAGTTCCAGTCATCGATGGGCACGCCCGAGGGCAGGCGCGAGAGCTTCGAGGCGGTGAACCGCGGCCGGCGGCCGCGCTCGGAGCGCGACGTGGACCGCTTCGCCTCGCGCGTCACCCGGGTCCTGGCCGACATCGAGTACTTCCGGCGCCAGCCGCTGGGCTGGCGCGACGGGACCGTCGTCGTCTGGGCGGGCATGCGCGGCGCCGTGACCGTGGCCGCGGCCCAGACGCTGCCCGAGGACACCCCGCAGCGTTCGCTGCTCGTGCTCGTGGCCTTCGCGGTCGCCGCGCTGTCCCTGCTGCTGCAGGGCGGCACCGTGGGTGCCCTCGTGCGCCGTCTCGGCCCGAGCACCGACCCCGCCGAGGTCGAGCGCCAGGAGGCCGCGGAGCGCGACCGCATCACCGAGCTCGTGCGGACGACCACGGCGGCCCTGCCCGCGCCGCCGCACCCGGACGGGCCGCCGACCGACGAGCAGTTCGTCGCGGCGAAGGAGCACCGCCTCGCGGTCATCGCGGCGCAGCGCAGCGCCCTGCTCGACGCGCGCGACCACGGCACGTTCGACGCCGAGCTGCTCGAGCACGCGCTGGCCAACCTCGACGCCGCCCAGATCTCGCTCGAGATGCGGAGCAGCCTCGCGGTCTGACCGGCGGGCGCCTCAGCCGTAGGTGTCGCGGGGGCCGCGGCCGTCGCGGACCGAGCGCCCGCCGTGCTTCCACGACGGGGCGTCGGGGCCGAGCACGCGGACGAAGCGCACGGTGTCGGCGCCGAGCTGCTCGTTGAGCATGGCCACGAGCTGGGGGGCCATGTGCCGCAGCTGCGTGGCCCACGCGGTCGAGTCGGTGCGGACGGTGAGCTCGGCGTCGGCGTAGCGCTCGGGCTTGGAGTGCAGCGCGAGCGTCGGGCCGACAAGGAGCGCCCAGCGCGCGAGCAGCGTCCGCACGTTGACCTCGGCGGCCCAGCCCTTGGCGTCGACGAGGCGGTGCACGGCCCGCGACAGGGTCTGCGGGTCGCGGTCGTCGGGGTGCGCGCCGGAGCTGACCGGGTCGACCGTACGGCGCCGCTCCCCCGAGGGCGGCGGACGGCGCCGCCGGGCCCGGGCGCCGAGCGCACGGGCCGTCTCCCGGGCCAGGCTCAGCCCGGTCGGGTCGTGCGGGACGGCCTCGTGCTCCTCGGGCGACGGCTCCCCCGGCTCGACCGGGTCCCTCGGCTCAGGCATCCGGCGTGACCTCCCCGCCGGCGACGCGGAAGCGGCGCCCCGACAGGACCGCCGGCACATCGCCGCCGACCGCGGCGGTCACCAGCACCTGCTCGGCCCCGCTGACCATGCTCGCCAGCCGCTCGCGCCGGGTGGCGTCCAGCTCGGCGAAGACGTCGTCGAGGACCAGCACCGGCTCCACCCCGTCGGAGCGCAGCAGCGCCAGGCTGCCCAGCCGCAGCGCGAGGGCGAAGGACCAGGACTCGCCGTGGCTCGCGTAGCCCTTGGCCGGCAGCACCCCGAGCGAGAGCAGCACGTCGTCACGGTGCGGGCCCACCAGCGAGATGCCGCGGGCGACCTCGTCGTTGCGGCGGGCCGTCATCGCCGCGGTCAGCGCGGCGACGATCGCGTCCCGGTCCGCGCCGGGCTCGAGGTCGACCGCGGTGACGTACTCCGCGGCGGCCTCGCTGTTGGTCGGGGCGATGTCAGCGTACGCCTTGGCCAGGTGCGGCACGAGGTCGCCGAGCGTGACCAGCCGCGCCTCGACCAGCTCCGCCCCGGCCGCGGCCAGGTGGGCGTCCCACACGTCGAGGGTCGCCGCGGCGTCCGCGCCCGGCGGTCCCCCGCGGCTGCGGCCGCTCAGCGACTTGAGTAGGGTGTTGCGCTGGCGCAGCACGCGGTCGTAGTCGGCCCGAACCCCCGCCATCCGCGGCCAGCGCGAGACGACGAGGTCGTCGAGGAACCGACGCCGCTCCGACGGGTCGCCCTTGACCACGGCGAGGTCCTCGGGCGAGAACACGACCGTCCGCAGCACGCCGACGATCTCGCGGGTGCGGCGCACGGGGGAACGGTTCAGCCGCGCGCGATTGGCCTTGCCCCGGCTGATCTCCACCTCGAGCTGCAGCTGGCGCTCGTCGTCCAGGCCGGCCTGAACCCGTGCCCGGGCGATGGCCCGTTCCGCGCCCGCTCGCACGAGCGGCACGTCGCTCGACACCCGGTGCGAGCCGAGCGTCGAGAGGTACTCGACGGCCTCGACCAGGTTCGTCTTGCCCTGGCCGTTGGCACCCACGAAGACCACCACGCCCGCGCCGAGCGCGACGTCGACAGCCGCGTACGACCGGAAGTCGACGAGCTGGAGGTGGTCCACGAACACGCCCCCATTCAACAGGGCCGGCGAGAGGTCACGAGGACACGCGCCCACCGGGACCTCTTCGTGAGCCCTCCTAGGCTGCGGGCGTGCTCTACACCGCCGTGTACGTCAGCAGCGCCGTCGGCACCTGGGGGACCCTCGAGCTCAGCAGGCTGCTGGAGCAGTCACGGGCGAAGAACACCGCGCTCGGCGTCACCGGGATCCTGCTGCACCGCGAGGGCAGCTTCATGCAGGTCCTCGAGGGCGAGGAGGACGTCGTGCGCCCCCTCTACAACGTGATCGCCCACGACCCGCGCCACGCCGACGTGGTCAACGTCTGGACCAGCCTGTCCCCGCACCGTCGCTTCGGCGACTGGAGCATGGGCTTCCGCGACCTGGACTCCCACCCGGTCGACCTCCCCGGCTACACCGACGTCCTCGAGGCCCCGCCGAACCACGAGCTCCTCCGCCGCCGCCTCGCGGCCGCGGACTTCCTCTCGCAGTTCGTCCCCGTCGCCTGATCTGCTCAATTCGCGCCCCCAGATCGCGCTCCGCCCCCGCGCTGAGCGCGAGTCCTGAACCCTGCGTCGATCTAGGGTCGATTTTTGAGCAGGCCGCCCCTGCAGGGGATCAAGCGCGCCCGACCACAGCGGAGCCGTACCCTTGAAGCCGGGTAGGCCAGCGACCTGACACGCAGCCTCGGCCGCGATGAGCGCTGACGCGACGTGAAGGAGGGTCTGCGGGTCGCAGTTCCGCGCCTGGATGGGTCTGGCGGGAGCACGGGCGCGACCGCCCACGTCGAGACGACGAGATCACGCGCCTGTGCGGATGGTTGCGCGGAGCCGCGACCCGGAGGGCCGACGGCACCCGCACCAGCCCCAGGAACAGAGGGGCTAAGCCGTGTCGGACTGCCCGGAGTTCTTCCCGCCGGCCTGGTCGGCGTTCTCCCCGCCGGCCTCGAGCGAGTCACCCGCCGGCAGCTCGTGGTGGCCGCCGAACTGCTGGCGCATGGCCGACAGCACCTGGTTGGCGAAGCGGTCGTTGTCGCGGGAGGCGAAGCGCTCGAAGAGCGAGGCGGCCAGCACGGGCGCCGGTACGCCGACGTCGATGGCGGCCTTGACCGTCCAGCGGCCCTCGCCGGAGTCGGAGACGCGGCCCGCGAGGCCGTCGAGCTGCGGGTTGGACTGGAGCGCGGCGGCGGTGAGGTCGAGCAGCCAGGAGGAGATCACCGAACCGCGACGCCAGAGCTCGGAGACCTTGGCCGTGTCGATGTCGAACTGGTAGAACTCCGGCTCCTCCAGCGGCGCGATCTCCGCGGAGTGCTCGGCCTGCTTCTCGCCCGCGTCGGCGTTGTGCAGGATGTTCAGGCCCTCGGCGAAGGCGGCCATGATCCCGTACTCGATGCCGTTGTGGACCATCTTGACGAAGTGCCCGGCGCCGGACTTTCCGCAGTGCAGGTAGCCCTGCTCCTCGGGCGCGAGCTCGCCGCTGCGACCCGGGGTGCGGTCGATCTCGCCGGGCCCGGGGGCGATGGTCTTGAGGACCGGGTCGAGGTGGGCGACGGCCTGGTCCGGCCCGCCGACCATCAGGCAGTAGCCGCGCTCGAGGCCGAACACGCCACCGCTGGTGCCGATGTCGACGTAGCTTATGCCCTGCTCGCTCAGCTTGGCCGCGCGGCGGACGTCGTCGTGGTAGTTCGAGTTGCCGCCGTCGATGATGATGTCGCCCTCGTCGAGCAGCGGGGCGATCTGGTCGACGATCTGGCCGGTGAGGCCCGCCGGAATCATCACCCACACGGCGCGCGGGGTGCTGAGCTTGGAGATGAAGTCCTCCATCGAGGACGACCCCGTCGCCCCCTCGCCCTCCAGGCTCTTCACCGAGTCGGCGTTGACGTCGAACACGACGCACTCGTGCCCGCCGCGCATCAGACGGCGGACGATGTTCGCCCCCATCCGGCCGAGGCCCACCATTCCGAGCTGCATGACCAAAACTCCTTCACCGAAGACTCGCGGCTCAACCTAGCGGGACACGGCGCCGACTCTCGGCTCGGGTCTTGTGCTCGAGCGGCACCCCACCGCACCGGACGCGGGTGTCAAGGGGCGAGGAGCGGACCGTCCAGCTGAGCGTGCGAGGAGTGCGCCCGTCCCGCCTGGACGACGAGCGAGGGACGACACGCTTTTCGTCGTCCCCCGGGAGGAGGAAGGCGGGGCGGTGAGGCGCGCGACGCAGCAGCTCAGCTGGGCAGGCGCATGAGCATGATCACGTGCCGGTAGTCCGTCAGCGCCTCGCCGTCGAGCTCGGGGACGCCGGTCAGCTGGCAGGGCTTGCTCGGCGCGGTGAAGGCGAAGTTCACGTACGGGGTGTCGAAGGCCCCGAGCGCGTCGAGCAGGTAGTTCGGGTTGAAGCCGGCGGCCGTGACGGCGAGGTCGCCGCCCTCCGGCTGGTCGACGACGGCCTCGATGGCCTCGGACGCCTGCGCCTGGTCGCCGGTGGCGGCCTCGAGCGTGACCGAACCCTCCGAGATCAGCATCCGCAGCGAGGTGTTCCGCTCGGCGACGAGCGCGACGCGGCGGGCGGCCGCGATGACCTCGGCGGTACTGACGCGGACGTTCATCACCGCGGCGGTGTTCATGATGTGGCGGACCTTGGGGAACTCCCCGTCCAGCAGCCGCGTCGTCGTCTGCCGCTCGCCGTTGGCGCCGTGGCCCTCGAAGCCGATGATGCCCTCGCCGGCCCCCACGCTGGCCAGGCTGAGCGTGACCTCCTCGCCGGCGGTCATCGAGCGCGAGGTGTCGTTGAGGACCTTCGCCGGCACCAGCGCGGTGGCCGAGGCCTGCGTCGAGGCCGGGTTCCAGGTGAGCTCCTTGAGCGCCATCCGGTAGCGGTCGGTCGCGAGCAGCGAGATCGTCTCGCCCTCGATCTCGACCCGGACGCCGGTGAAGACCGGCAGCAGCTCGTCGCGGCCGGCGGCGACCACGACCTGCGCGACGGCCTGGGCGAAGACCGTGCTGGGCACGGTGCCGCTCGACTCGGGCATCGTCGGCAGCGCCGGGTAGTCCGAGACCGGAAGCGTCTGGAGCGTGAAGCGGGCGCTGCCGCAGACGAGCTCCATGCGCGTCTCGTCGCTGGTGATGTCGACCGGCTTGGCCGGGAGGCTCTTGGAGATGTCGGCGAGCAGGCGGCCGGAGATCAGCGCCTGGCCCTCGTCGGCGACGGCGGCCTTGACGCTGATCTGCGCGGAGGTCTCGTAGTCGAAGCTCGAGAACGTCACGCCCTCGGCGTCGGCCCGCACCAGGAGGCCGGCGAGGATCGGCACGCTCGGGCGTACGGGCAGGCTGCGGGCCGCCCACTGGACGGCCTCGGCCAGCACGTCGCGCTCGAGCCTGATCTTCACGCGTCCTCCTCGACAGCCCGCTGCGGAATCACACGCCGGCCGCTACGACCGGCCCGTGGGCACGGCGAAGCATAGCGAGCGCGGACGCCCCTGCCGCCCGCCGACCGTGGCGACCCCGCGCTCAGGCCTTCTCGCCCGGACGCAGCGTCCGCAGCTCCTCGGCCGCGGCCAGCACCTCGTCCTGCAGCGGCACCAGGACCTCGAGCTCGGCCGGAGGCGGCCCGGTGAAGACCGGACGGACCTCGAAGACGAGGTCGAGCACGCCCTCGCGGGTCGGCGTCCCCTTGCGCATGACCATCGCGTCACCGGCGAGCCGGCTGTACTCGTTGATCCGGCCGCGCCAGCCCGGGTTGTCGACGGTCTGCACGTCGCGCATCGCCCGCGACAGCGCGTCGAGACCCTGCTCCAGGCGCAGCAGCTGCGGACGGCGGGCCTCCAGGTCGAGGGTGATCACCGCGTCCTCACCGCCGTCGTCGTCGGACTGGCGCCGGAACAGCTTGTCGAGCAGACCCACGGTCGTTCCTCGCTTGATCGTCGTGCCGCGACCCTCCTGTGCACAGCTTCGGGGTCGCCAGACTCAGACCATCTTTTCGTATCTCTCTCTTCATCGTCGTCGTAGGTGCTGTGGGCACTGTGGAGAACTGCACGTCCGCGCTGGTCAGCGCGGCGATCGGCCTCGGGAGCCAGGTGTGGACCACTCGGAATGACACGGGGAGGATTTGCGGACACGCTGACGCGTCCCGACGACCGCCCACGGGTCGTCCCGGGCGGATCGTGTGGTTTCCCCCGTTGTCCACACCCTTGTCCCCAGGTGTGGGGAGGCCGTCACCCGATCGTGATGCGCGGTCGGTAACACCGGGCGGGGCGTCGTCGGACGCTCACCGGGGCGTCGCCCGCTGTTCAGCCGGACGTCACCCGGGTGCTCCTGCGGGCGTCCGAGACTGGCCCGCGGTGCACCCGGTGCACCGGGCGACCCGGCACGGACGACGCGGGGCGCAGGAGGATGGGCGCGACCGCGATCGGGCGGCCGCCGGGAGAGGGAGCGCGACGTGACGATCATCCGCGAGGGGTTCCGGGAGTACCTGGACGACCTCATCTCGTCGGGCTACAGCGTGCGGCCCGACGAGCACGGGTCCGACCCGGACCTGATCGGTCCCGACGGCGACCCGATCGAGAGCTGGCGCGAGGACTACCCGTACGACGAGCGGATGGACCGCGACACCTACGAGGAGCAGAAGTACGCGCTCCAGATCGAGCTGCTGAAGTTCCAGTACTGGATCGCCGACACCGCCCAGAAGCACGTGATCCTCTTCGAGGGCCGCGACGCCGCCGGCAAGGGCGGCACCATCAAGCGGTTCATGGAGCACCTGAACCCGCGCTCCGCCCGCGTCGTCGCGCTCAACAAGCCGACGACGACCGAGGCCGGCCAGTGGTACTTCCAGCGCTACGTCAGCCAGCTCCCCACCGCCGGGGAGATGGTCCTGTTCGACCGCTCCTGGTACAACCGCGCCGGCGTCGAGCGCGTCATGGGGTTCTGCACGCCCGCCGAGTACGAGCAGTTCCTGACCCACGCGCCGCTGTTCGAGCAGATGCTCGTCGACAGCGGCGTGCACCTGACCAAGTTCTGGTTCTCGGTGACCCGCCAGGAGCAGCGCACCCGCTTCGCGATCCGCCAGATCGACCCCGTGCGGCGCTGGAAGCTCTCCCCGATGGACATCGAGTCCCTCGACCGCTGGGACGCCTACACCGACGCCAAGGAGGCCATGCTGGCCGCCACGGACACCGACGTCGCCCCGTGGACGACGGTGAAGAGCAACGACAAGAAATCCGCCCGCATCAACGCGATGCGCTTCTTCCTCGACCAGTTCGCGTACGCGGACAAGGACACCTCGGTGGTCTACCCGGCCGACCCGCTCCTGGTCCGTCGTGGGCGGGACTCGTTCGGCGACTGAGTCTGCCCTCTTCCGCGGCTGTCTCGGGTCTGGAGCCGGTCGGGCTCAGGACCTCGGCGTCGAGCAACCATCCGCACGGGCGCGTGGTCCACGCCGGGCGACGTATCCGGTCGCGCCCGTGCTCCCGCCAGACCCATCCACGCTCGGCGCCGAGGCCCGGAGCCCTCCCTTCGACGTCACGAGGCCGCGGGGGCTCCTCGGTCGTCCTCCGGCGCAC
>Ga0325401_1005359_pt1 | contig 12260 bp, 8 predicted proteins | sample PopdelMetagenome_FD_205666 | JGI IMG/M metagenome (GOLD analysis project Ga0325401, IMG submission 205666) | Populus deltoides microbial communities from Bellville, Georgia, United States - Xylem-PdKOR-R2 | ecosystem: Host-associated > Plants > Phyllosphere > Stem > Wood/Secondary xylem | place...
AATATAAAATTTCAGATAAAATTTAATAACATCTATACCACACTCAATATTCAATGTCCATCGAATAAACTACCTATAAAAAAACCCATTCAAACGGTTCGAATGGATATATATTTGGTTAGTAATAAATTGCCATCCCTAGTGTATGATAATTCTGTTAGCCTCGAGTTCTTTTTTTTTTTTTTTTTTTTATCACCGCCATTAATTGAATAGGTGGACCTGTACAAACTGTTTACCTGATAAAAACTCCTCATTCTTACCGTCTCTCCTTCTCTCCTTTCTGGCTCCACACTTGGTCAGCTGCTGTTGTCTCAGACCCAAAAATCTCTCCCTATTAATCTTGTTTTTCTCGAAGGGTTTCTTTTAAGATCTTTGAAAATCCCATTTTGTTGAGGTATATTTTCTTCATTAAATAATAATTAATAAATTTAATCTTGTGTTATCCTAGTTTGATATTTGGGGTTCATGTGTAGTGTTTGATTGAGGCTGTTCTAAGTTTAAAATAAATTTAATTAGCCTGATTCATATGTCTGCGAATGGATAGATGGGTCACTCTTTTCTACCTTAACTATTGTTGCTCAGGTTCGATCTTTGTTTTCTAATAGGGTTGCAATGCAATATTGTTTTAAGCCTTGCTTCTTAAAAAGCCCTTTAAGTGTTCGATCATATGCTTAAACCAGTTCACGAGGGGAGATTCTGCAGCTGGAGGTGAAAGTTTGCTGCTCTTTGTATTTTCACTGGTTCTGCAAGTTTTTAAAGCAATCACTAAGATTTCACTATTCAAAAATGGAACAAAAAAAAGGCCACTACAACTGGGTTTTGAGCGTTGCAAGCTGGTTCCCACTGAAATTGTTGTCGATGTGTTTTATTCTTAAAGCGAGTGATACTAGCGGTTGTCCCAATCACTGCCACTAGCATTCCTCTTTCAACAATGTTAAATTAGGTTATGTTATGTTAGACGGCGACATGTCTCTCGTGTGCCTATGCCTTATTGTTTTTGCATATTTGCAGCATAAATCTGATTGGTCATTGAAGATAAACTGTGAGACATTTGATAGGAAATTACTTGGAATAGAAGATGAACAACTCCTCTACAGGATCCTCATCGAAATCGAAAGCTGGGTCTTCTTCACAGCCTTCGGAAACTTCATTTAAGCGAAAGCGGGGGATGTTTCAGAAAGACTGTAAGCGAGTGAAATGACTTCCTTTATGCAAGTTTTCTCATGGATTTTTTGTTAATTTTCTACTCTTTTTTTCTCACAGTGCAGCACATGATGTATGGTTTTGGCGATGATCCAAATGTAAGTGTTGCTATCTTATCACCATAATATAGTTTTCATTGATGGAATGAGGTTTTCTCCAGGTAACAACAGAGCGATAACTGTTTGGTATTGTTATGCATTTTGCTAAAATTGTTTAGTGATGATCTACTGGCTATATAACTTGCAATGCACCCTCCTGAATCTAACGTGAAAAGTTTGTAAAAGTACTTTCCATCCTCTCTCAAATTACCATATGGTAGCGCACAACATTTTGGAAGAAAAGTGTTTTAAACCAACCTGGACCTTTGAAGGCAATATACTCGAACGTATGAGTTGCATTATAATCAATCTGTCACCTTAAAGGAGTGGGGGATCTGGTTAAAATAACTTTCTTAGAGGCCTTTTCTAATTGCTTGATAGGCTCATGAATCCATTGCATTAAATAGTAATAACTTAAAATTACCATTTTCAAGAGATTATTTATTATGGGCAGACCTTTTCCGTACTTGCTGCAAGTAGATAACAGTCTCATCAATAATAGTGGGATAACTGCTGAGGAACTCTCTTGTCATTGATATCAAACATCTCTGAGTAAAAATCAGTTAGTTTGGTCTGCAATTGAATATACTTACGTATCTTCTGCTGCTTAAGCAGCCTCTCCCAGAGACAGTGGCACTTGTGGAGGATATTGTTGTGGAATATGTTACGGATATGGTAAGCATCTGTTTAGGTTAGTAATTTTGCCCCCCTTTAGCAAGATGCTATTGTAATATCATTTCCATATGCAACTTCTCTTTTTACAGGCACATAAAGCCCAAGAAATCGGATCAAAGAGGGGAAAGCTTTCAGTTGAGGATTTTTTGTTTCTAATTCGCAAGGTACTTTCAGCAAAGAATTTTGCATCTGTCATGTTTTAGGAAAGTCTGTGAATCATATTTTTCATTGTTCTTTTGCCTGTCAAGAGTTAACTGGGTGCAAGTTGTTAACTGGTGCACACCAAGAGTTACCTAGTTCCATGTCACCGAAATAAAAAGGGAAAACCATGCTATATATATATATAGCAGGATGGGCAATGGCGGAGGAGAACACCTCCCATAATTAAACCCTGCAGGACTTAGTGGATTTTAACTGTTGTAACACATCTACATAATAGCACAACATACTGATGATTTATCACTGCTTGTATGTAGTAGAATTTGAACTCTGCTATTCCTACTAACACCTGGCTTTCAAGAGCAACTTTATTGATCTCTCGGACAGCCATCTCTACCATGCTTTTCCTGCCTTATATGTCCTACAAACTTCATATGCAGTCATAATAGTTCTAGCTTTAATATGTTTGTACTTAGACTAAACCAAATCTTTGACCTGCAGGATCCTCCGAAGCTCAACCGTTGTACGGAGTTGCTGTCTATGCAAGAGGAGCTAAAGCAAGCAAGGAAGGCTTTTGAGGTAGATGAAGAGAAGCTAGCGTCAACGGAGTGACATGGGATAGGAATAGTTGACGGGTAGCTGTTTGTAAGTAGTGGAACTGGATAAATCAATCTAAGTTTAAAAAGTTTCTCCGAGCAAAGGTGGTGCAGACCCATTTGAAAGGATGGAATCCATCATTTCATGTTGTAACCATTGTCAAAGCATATGCGGGAAGGATTGATGCAAACTTCAGGAATGCCTTCCCAAGTTTTAATAGTTGACACACGGAAGTGGACTCTTAGTTGTAAATTAGCCTTACGGCCGCATTCTTAATTATGGATCAAGAATCTTAACTATTGATCCATGCAGAAGGTTATGCGAGTGCATAGAACTGTGCTCCGCCCAGTTACTTAGGACAGAAAAACAGCATCTTGGATGCTCTAGAGTTTTACTTTGTTCATTTCCCAGCGTATATGAATCTCCTTGAGTCTAGTATTCTTGGTTGACATAGCCCATTATATTATCTTATATATGCGTTGAAGATTGAATGTCATTTGGTTGATTTACATATGCCCACTTTAAAATCAAATTCACAATATATTCAGCAACAAGTAACTCCACGGGTTAAGAACTAGATGGTGGTAACGTCAATCTTCTCCAATTCATTTGTGTGAATCACCAACACGCGTACAGGCAAATGAAGTGGTTGCCGAAGAGTAGCTAAAACAGCCCCTGCTAATTTAATTTCCTAGGGCGCTTCTCATATTCATGGTGAAAAAGGTCCACTGTTTTGGATGAGGCTGCTCAACAAGGGGTGCAAAGTTCGAAGAACCCGCAGGGGAATAAATGGTTTTCTGGTTTTCCATATATAATGCCCTGTTAGTATGTTACAATTTCTACCCTAGCCAAGATCGCCATGGCCTTCAACTTCTGGCATGTCATAAATATATTCCTGTTCTCGGTGCTAGAATTCTTGCAAGGCGGTGAGAGCATAACAAGAACGAGAGCTTTGCCTTCATGCCCTAGTCAGAAACTTCGTCCAAAACTTTAAACATTACTCGTTCCTTTCCACGGAAAAAACTAAAAAAGCGACTGTTGAATCCTCTGCATTAATTATTACCCATTCCTTGCTCATTCTGGCTACGATTTGATTCGGAAAAATGCTTACTCCCTGTTGTTTTCTTTCTTTGGGCACAGAAAAAAAAGTCATCTACGCTTCCATAAATCCATTTCGAGCCTTAAATTCATTTTAATTAGTATTTCAACGTCTAAAATTCAAAGATTATTTTATACTCGATTAATTTTTTGTTCATAATAACATTATTCGACAGAATCAAGGCTTAGGAAATACACAATTCAACTCCTGTCATAACCAACTCCTAGGTGTAAAATAATTGAATTAGAATTTTTTTTCATTGTTTGTCTATGTTATAGAAAATAAACTGAAAAATAAGTTATTAATATTTATATTTTTTAAAGTTTATTAAAAAATAGGGATAAAATCTTATAAATAAAAAAATATTAGAGAATAAAATTAAAAAAAATCTAATTTCATAAATTATTTCGAATATAATAAATAAGAATTAAAATAATATAAAGATGGTGAAATGATTAGATGATGTATTGAAGTTGGAAATTATATTTTTAGGATATTTTTATATATTTTTAAGTTAAAACAAGTTTTAAAAATTGGTTTTAGGGTTACGAAACTTGAACCTCAATTTTTTCATTGCCACAAGTTCGTTAAAAAAAAATGAATTGGATGAGGCATTGTCTGCTCTTCCAAAAAAATAATAAACCAATTGTGCTGGCATGGGCTATTCATTCTTGGCGAGGAGCGTGCCTGGCCTGCCATGCCCAACAGTATCTTGTCCTTTTTTAAAACTTTTCATTAATATTTTTATTTAATTTTTAATCAATATCTTCTCTTTTATTTTATTAAATTTTTTATTTTCAATTAAAAAGTTGATATGTGCGTTTCATAAAATAAATTTAGCATTATATGTATAAATAATAAATTTTAAAAAATAACTAAAAAATAAAAGAACTTAATATATTTAATCTCGTGGGTATATCTTCAATTTTTTTATATCTAATTATATGGAAATAAATTTTATTTTTGATAACATTAACACTTTAAATTCTATTGAAACAAAATAATGTTCCAGTATCATTCTCATTTTCTTATTAATATATTTTTTTATCTTTTTGAGCTATGTTGTTTATTCAATAAAAACAAAAAGGCAATTAGAATAAATCTAAAAAAAACAAATGATTTGAAATAATAACATAAAAGATATATCTTTAATTAAAACTTCTTCAACTTAATAATGCATTCCTTTTTTTGCAGAATAATTATTTTCTAATTAATAGCTTATCATAACCATAAAATAAAGTTTTAACAAAAAAAACATTATGTTTTCATAAATATCAAATCGAATGATATCTAATATCTAATGAAATAATATCTTAAATATATTTTTATATATTTTATTACTATTTGTTTTTATTAAAACAAAATAGAGTATCAACTTAACGTGAAAATATTGAGAACCATAATGAGCTAATTAAAATAAATGATTAGCCTTGAGTCCCAATCAACCCGAAGTCCTACCAAAGTGTACAACCAGTTTATTGGTATTTAATTCTAGTAGTTTAGATAGAATCTTCAAACTTTAATTGCATTCGATTGGCAATTGTATATCGGAATTACATGGTTTTTCCAATTATTCTAGCGGTTCGTATTTGTGCTAAATCTGTATATTTAAAGGGGTAGAATTTATCATTTGATTTGCAGGAATAGTTGAGTACGGTCGACGAAAGATGCCTCCAGCAAATTTTCCTTTTTCAAGAGTTTCGGTTGAACCTCAGTAACAAATCATTGAACAAACAGGAGGAGACAAGTTGTAGCTCTGATACATTCCTCAAGACCAACTTCAGGATGGCCTTGAAGCATGGAACATAACACGGGCCAGGGACTCCATAGGCAGCAGAATGCCATTCTTAGCAGTGCAGAATGGATTGTGTAAAATCGTAAATCACTCGCAATTAGCAAAATCAGGCAAATGAAGCAGTCATTACCAATAAAAGTGGAACACATGAACACCTGGAGCAATTAATTCCTCTTTAATTTTAGCTTCTATTGCACAATTCATTAAGAAGCAGGGGGGATTTTAGCTTAGATGGGCAAAATCTTACTAATTTGTATGCTACTCCGCAACAAGGGGTAAAAAACAAAACCCTTGGCAAGGTTTCAGATTTTCTATATAATGCCATGTTACAATTTGAAGAATTCAGGACGTGAAAGAAATTAATTTCAACACCCTAGCCAAGAACTTCCTTGATCTTTTTCTTCTGGTCTTCAGTTAGTGATGTGGGGAAAAGAACCTCAAACGTGACATAAAGATCACCGTTCTTTGTGCTGAAATGCAAAGGCATTCCCTCCCCCTTGAACCTTCTTACTTCTTTGGGTTTGGTGATTCCCTGAACACAATTTACATGTCATTGTCGCTTCATAACCTTCTCGCGTACGGAATCAAATAAATAAACACTGAAAAAAGCCCTAGAGAATAAGTGAAACTTACCTTCGAGCTAATGTCCACCAGATGCTCATCAAGATGTTCAATGTTCTTCTCAAAACCAACAAGCGCTTGAACCTGGTGAAAAATAAAGGTTTTAAAAAAATCAACTCCACATTAAAAGCAGAACTTATGTCTCATAACCTTTAAAGCAAATGAGAAAGAGGGCAGAAAATTTACCAGTGTTATGGTGACAGTTGTATGCAAGTCATTGCCTTCTCTTCTGAAGATGTCATGGGGTGCTGTACGAATTCGGAACTGCCAAAAGCATGAAAAATTATTTATTTTTTGTTTTTCTCGCAAAAACAATAATAGCAGTAGTAATAAAACCGTATCACAAGTGTAGTTAAAACTAACCTTCAAATCTCCAGGTTCTCCATCAATTATAGGCTCGCCATCTTCATAGAAAACCACCTCCTGTGACATGCACAGTGACATTATGCTAAAAATGCTAGACAATACTACAAATAAGGATGCCACACAACCATACCAAATAATAAATGCTATCTCTGCAGTAAATATTTTTGGCAAAACCAAAAGGCTACACGATTTATAATATAAATTCCATAGGGTCAAATCCCAACATCTGATACTAGATTTTAATAATTAAGAAAAAATATGGCAAGGAACATAATTGCAGATCTAACAACGAAAATTGTAGTTTGCCAACCAAATCATGAGAGTATAATTTTCCATAGATTTTGAAATTGCATAGCATATGACATGTAGATAAACAGTTCCAGGCACTATGATAAATCTGCAGATTGTTCACACGTGAAGTGCATTTTCATATGGCAAGTAGGACAATGGCACATGGTCCCACCATTCCATGTTTGATCACATTCCAAACAACAGTTGAGAGTTCTAATTGCTTATCATTGTCATCCGAATAGGCAAAGCATTTAAGGAATTTAAAAAACTGCAAATGCGAAAGCACACAAACAAGAAGCCTTTTTTAAAACCTAACTAAAACAGAATATGAAAAGCCAAAACAAAGGACCGATTAAAGGCTCATTGCATGCAGCTTGTAGCTAGGACTTCCATTAGTATTTTCAAGTGAAGGACCCTTTACTATCACCATATACACAGCTTTCATAAGTGATAGGCAAAAAGCATTTGCAAAAGGAAAGAGAAGAAGTCAATGACAACTTTCATATGGATGCGGCAAAGGAAACAAAAAAGTACATCCAAAAGTAATCTTCAAAAATCTTAAACATAATGGTGCAAAGAGCTTACTTGTCCATCTTGCATGCCTTTCTCAATATCAACTGTGAGAAAATATCCCTCCCTTTCATATTTGACATTTTGACATTGCTCACAGACCTGGAAAAAAAAATAGAAAATGTAATAAAGCTAAAGAGTAACCTTATAGTACTGGAGTTGGCACAATGATGGACATTTGAACTTACAAGGGGTCAATATACTCTCACTACAACATTACTTATAAATAATTGAGAACAAGATTCACTGGAACTTCCACAACAGGATTGTTAAGCCATATTATACCTGCTCTGTCATCTGCTGAAACATCCCTGGACCAATTTGCTTGTGGTAAACTTCATTTCTGCAGTTACAGCGTCTTTTGCCAGGGGCTGGCTTTATAACATTTTTTTCCCTCCAGACCTGACGAGTAAAAAAACAGTCAGGCTCAATAGCAAACCAAAATCTTATTTAAATAAATCCCTATTTTCTTCAAATGTTATTGAACATGGAATGTTGGGTACCATGTACATATGTACACATGCATGTTTGACCCATTATATCATATTTTACCTGCTAGCTTCTGAGAAAAACACAGGACACCAACAAGATTATACAACTGCCACAACTTAAAGTTAATTTTGGCTCCTCCTAACTATGTTTGTACAACAACATTCCCATGTCACAAATTCATTAAGAGAAGTGCTAGCATCAGCCGGGACCGTCGCACTTAAACTGTGCATACAATATAGACTACTCACATCAGCATGTTAAACTAGCCATATGTGTATTGCAGGAAAGGTCCAGAACATGCATCAATCAGCACTAATGCTAACAATCCCCGTACACTAAAAAAACAAACAAACAAAAAAACAACCAAGTTTGGCAGCATGATTTGTAATATAAGAAAGACTCTGGTGCTTTTCTTCTGCCACTACATTTTATTATGTTTTACCAAACATATCATAAAATCCTAAGTTTGGTAACACATAATGTAATGTAAAGCATCCTTCTTTGACTACATTTGATTACATAGCATATTGACAATGTTCTGAGAATGGGTAGAGAGTATGGAATTTATCTCAAAGACTGCTGCTTAAATTTGTAATTTGATAGTTATTAGCTCAACTCAACGCAATTAAGCCTTATCCCATTGAAATAACATTGCATCACATACGGTTTACAGGAATCCAAAAGGAAGTGTTCATCCTGCACCAACTGAATTCAATTTCTACAACAAGAATGGTCAGTTACAGATTTGAATTTAAATGTCCTCACCTTCAGTGAACCACCCATATACAGGTCTTCCAGTGTTGCATCCAATTCTACAATTACATCATCACCCCTAGCAATTTTCTCTTCCTCTTCCATCGAACCTCCACCAAAAAATCTTAAAGAACCATTTGGTCAGCAACATGAGGTTTTGAAATTAGGATTTAAAAGGGGAAAAAATGATGGTTAGGCACATACAAATGTTCAGCACAACCAAATTCTTACATTAGCAGAAATGTTGTTATCCACTAAAGGTCAAGTGAAATGCAATTTATGTATGCATAACAGACCCACTAACTTCAAAGAAAAACATTCAGTACTAATACTCTCCACTTGTGCGCGAGTCTGACGGTAGCCCTTGGATCTGGGACAGCAATAGCTGATCAGCACAGCTAAATAGCAGTCTATGCAGGCATTAAGGGGGAGCGAGCAAGGGAGAGCATGCTACAAATTTGGGGTGTATTAAGACTAGACCAAAACGGAATCATTAAATCTAAGGATAACAGGGATCCTAACTCCATAACAAAACTAAAATGCAACAAAATGTCTATTGAGTTGGTTTAAGCTGCACGAAATGCATAAGCTTCATACTTTTTCTAATTTGAATACTGCTTAAGAATAAACATTGAAGAAGAAATGAACAAGCAGAAATTGCATAAGAAAAAAGGAGAACCTACTGGCTAAAAATGTCTTGAAAATTCATTCCTCCTCCACCACCTCTGCCTCCACTAGCCATATGCTGCTTGAGTCCCTCCTCTCCATACCTATCGTAAATATTCCTCTTCTCACTATCCGATAACACCTCATATGCTGAGTATTTCGTTTACCCACCCAAAAATCAATTAATTAATCGAAAAGCATAAAACATTAGTTCGCAAATTAATTAAAACAAGAAGAAGAAACACACCATTGTTAATCTCGGCAAAACGCAAATTAGCCTCTTCATTTCCCTGATTCTTATCAGGATGATACTTCAAAGCTAGCTTTCTATACGCTCTTTTGATCTGCTCGTCTGATGCACCTTTAGGCACTTGCAAAACTTCGTAATAGCTCTTCCTGCATCACCATTATTTATTAGCTAAATTAACTCTGTAAAATAATATTTAAGCGTCAAGGAGTGAAAGATTGAGAGAGGCGCACCCTGCAATGGCGATGATAGCGTAGTATGATAGAGCCACGCATAATAACAATAAGAGCTTTGATCTTCGATGCTGATGCTCCATTGTTTAGATTACAAAATATCAGGAGGAGAGAATTGGTGGATCTCTCCGAAACTAATGAGCTCTAGGGTTTGTAATTGCCAAGCCTGTTAATGATTTATTCCAATGCTGAATGACTAGTCGTCTCTGAAACTCTCTCTCTCAAATTGTTAAAAGAAAGATCTCTTGCTATAACGTTTGTGTTCCAAGCTTCCAGGGAGAGTCTGAAACCCAGGCTGTCTAGAGTGGATGGAAGTATAACCAAAAACACAAGGCAGCGATGACTTGAAATTTTTCGTTTTTTTGGAACAAAACGTTGACTTGACTTTGCGACGTGTTCTTTCTTCAAGCTAACCAATGAGAGGGGACTCTAAGTTATTCCGAGCAATCATGTTCTGCCACGTAGTTATTTTGCTTTTCGTTCTGTTCCTTTGGTCATGGTGCAGCAACAGCAAGTACAACAAACGCTTGGTGAGAGCTGATTGAAGGTTTAATTGTAAACGACGTCGCAATTCTAGTTAAGAAATGCGTCACGGAAGTGGTGCCCAGATCCATAATGGCTTCAAGCCTTGGCCTGTTAACTATTGGACTAACCATTATGGAACGAAAAGATAAGAGGGAAAAAAAAAGCAAGAATAAAACATATTGGCGTCGCTGAACTTGCTGCCCTGTCTATTATTTATAGGTTTAGGTTCATTTGTTTGGTGTAAAATATTTAGAAAACAATTTTATGTTTGTTTTTCACGAAAAATTTTATAAAAAAATTATTTAATAAAAATATTTTAGAGTTAATTTTTTAACTTAATTTATTTACTTGAAAATATTTTTAACTTGTGAATTTCTAAAAAATATTTTATAAATAATAATCCACATTTAACTATTTCAATTTCTATCACCATCTCCTCCTTTATTATTACCTCTTTTTTCACCAAAACCTCACCATCCATACAAAGTTAATGAATTATAATAAATAATAGATAATAAGGTGGAATTATCTCAAATATTTTTTAGATCCCTAAAGAGATTGTATTAATTTACTCATGTAATTTACAAATTTAATAAATTATATAAAAAAAAGATAATAAGATGTAATTATCTCAACAAAAAAATTAGAGCTTAAAGAGATTGTATTAATTTACTCATGTAATTTACAAATTTAATAAATTATAAAAAATAGATAATAAGATGGAATTATCTCAAAAAATTTGAGAGCCCTGGAGAGGTCGAATTAATTTACATGTGTAATTTTAATGTGGTTTTCAAAATTTTTGCATTTGTAGTTTCCAAAATTAACATATTTTAAGTTCAGCCATGCAAATACTTTAAGAATCAAGCTAAGACTACCACAAATAAATTTATATGATTTTTTTGGGCTTCAATAAATAATTGGATCACTCCAAAGTATTATTATTATTAGTTTTACTAATGTTTAATATTTTAAAAAAATACTCCTTGGTCTTAAAAAAATTAAATTATTTTCAAGAATAAAATAAATATTTATTACCATATATAATTATTATTTTTTAACCCAAGATAACAAAAAATAAATTATTTTTTAATAGATTTGTCGTCAATAATAATGGTTAAATAAAATAGATAAATATGATTAGATAGAAATATGATAATTCAAAATAAAATTGATTAAATAAAAAATATATGCCTCATTTTATCACAACTCCCCTAACTTATAGGGAAAATATCATTGAATTATTATCTATCCATTTCAGTCCATGAAAAAAGCAGTGACAATTTATAGTCATCATTGAATAAACACAATTCTTAAACTAGAAATTATTCAATAGACTCTCATTTGTATTCTTCTATTTCTCATCAAAGTAATATCTATTAATATTTTTATAGTGAGCCTTGCATTTATATGAGATAAAAATATAATTCCAAGTGTTTTTAATAATAAAATTTATATAATAAGTCATGTTAATTATACATATGTCCTTTTGTGTATTGATCCAACGAGTAATTAATAATGAATCTTTTTTTTTTAATTTTTAATTATGATTATTTACTATATTTTTCAAATATTAAATAAATAACCAAAACTATTGTTTTGTTTTCCAATAGATTATTATACAAACAAGATATGACGACCGGTGATTGTTAGTTATTATCAATTTGTATAAGACAAGAATGGAGCTCATCTTGGATGTTGTGCAGGCTCAAGAACAAAAACTAAATCGTTTGGAGCATACAATAAAAACAATATCATATAGTTTGGAACATCTTGTTCAGCCGATGAGAGACACAAACATGAATTATGAAGGGATGGGAATATGTCTGAGACTACCTGAAAAAATCTCATACAAACACTATAATAAAAA
>Ga0325401_1005360_pt1 | contig 12258 bp, 7 predicted proteins | sample PopdelMetagenome_FD_205666 | JGI IMG/M metagenome (GOLD analysis project Ga0325401, IMG submission 205666) | Populus deltoides microbial communities from Bellville, Georgia, United States - Xylem-PdKOR-R2 | ecosystem: Host-associated > Plants > Phyllosphere > Stem > Wood/Secondary xylem | place...
GGCACATTGGAAGAGATCTTTCATATTTCCTCTTGGGCCCAACTGCACATTCACCATAAACCTATAGGTCTGTTAAATGTTAATGGTTTTTATGATAATTTGTTGTCTTTTCTTGATCAAGCTGTGGAACAGGAATTTCTAACATCTTCGGCACGACAAATCATAATCTCTGCTGCTACTGCTGAACATTTGATTGACCAACTACAATCTTTCATCCCTGTAATTGATCCTTTCATGTGTTGCATAAATTGGTCAACTAAGGAAAGTCGTAAAAAGCTTTGATTGGATTTGAGCCTTCGTTTGTGAAACCTTATGTCTTTTGGTTTTATTAATAGCATAGTATTTTGTTTTGTTATTTCTTATATTTGTTTAAGTGTGTTTCAGGTTTGTCAGCGTTCGTTGTTTCAGGTGATGTTTTCTATACTCTATCTTTCTACCTTATGACATTGAGGACAATGTCTCGTTTTGGTTGGGGGGAGAGGGTAGTAGTAGTTGACAAAAAAAAACTAACTACTTTTGTTTTTAAAGCCATTTGACAAAACTTTTATTACTAGGATGGTAGAGTAAGGAGGAATTTTAGTGACTCTTGAGACGCATTTTAGTAAACATTTTCCAATGGTTATTTGCAATATTCATAACAAGGCCTATTAGAATACTTCTTAAAATATTCAGGTTTACAAACTCTCGCATTGTTATCACTTGATTCTGCTCATATACTCATTTAACAAGTATTCTTAAACCTTCATTTTCACACACACACTTTAACATATGATTGTGGGTTGCACATTGGATTATTACATTATTTATGTTCTTTTGTTAAAGGTAACAACTAAGGGATAGGGATAGTCTATAATTTGCAAAAAAAAAAAACAAAAAACAAAAAAACAAAAAAACAAATTAACAAAAAAAAAATGATGATAATAAAAACGTAGATAAGTTTGATTTCGTAGCCTCCCTAACCTAAGCAATTAAGCCCGAAGGGGTGTTTTAACACCTAATACCCTAAAATCAACTGACTTGGGAGCTATTGGCCCAAAGCTTGTTACATGGGTTAAGGAGAAAAGCTTAAGGGAATCAAACATTGCACTATCTACGTATTAGTATCTGCAACCCGAGTTACTAAGCTCGTAGGGGTGTCTCAACACCTAATGCCCTAAGACCAACTGGTCTGGGAGTCATTAGCCGAAAGCTCGTTACATGGGTTAAAGATGCATTGTGTTTTAAGTATATGTATATATATATATTAAAAAAAAGACAAAAAAAAAGAATATAATAATCCCAACCCAAGGAAGTTAACCTTAAACATTAGAACAGAATATTGTTTTCTTCCAACAAAAGCCCCATCATCTATGTTTTTATACATTGAGCACATAAAAAGGAAGGTTTATTAATATTTTGTTTAAGAGGTATTGAGCAGATATATAAATTTAATGAGAGTTTGTTTATCTGGATAGATTAATGGAAGTTGAATGATGAATGCCTTGCTTTGTGGAATTTGCAAATAGTTTTTCTATTTTAACGCTTTGATTACTAGGGACTAGTAATAAGCTGGTTGGGGGTGTGATTAGTACTTAAAAGTGCATTTTTATCAAGGTTTTATATCATCATTTTGCACTTGAAGTATTAATAACTCCTTAGCTAAAGCATGTTTTATAATAACATATCTAATAATATAAGATACCTTTAATTTATGGAAGTGTTCATCTTAAATGCAGGCCTATCACATAAATGAAAGAATTGATTGATGAGTTGAAGTACTGAAATTGAAAGGACAAAGAGATGGCCAAACTTAGAAAAGAGACGTTGGTGCAGTCTAAACTGGAACATTGTTCGATAATCGGGTCATATCTGGAGCTGTAGATCTCGAATTTAGGTCTACTTTATATGGATGGAAAGGTAAGACATAGGCCTAAAACTTTCATGGGGAGCTTTAACAAGGCCGTTTTCAAGTCAAAATTGTAGCAACAACAAAGAAGTCTGAATCTGTCCTGCAGCCCAGACACTGTTTAGTGTTCAGCCCATATCTCGAGTTCTAGAAGTCCAAATGATCTCAAAGGTTTACCCTAGAAAGATGAGACAATTTCCTAGAACTTTCATGATTGAAGTCTGTTCAAATTATGACGTTATCAATGACATTTTTGACAGACAAGAAGATAAGAATTGTCACCAAGTCAAGATGTGCCACCCATTAATCAATTAGTCAACAAATCAATAGTTCCTAATTTTGGCCTATAAAATGAGGCATTTGCCATGTATTTAGGCATCTTGGTGTTCAGATCAAGATCATGCTCTTGCTCTCTCTTTATATTTTGTAATGCTTAAGTTTTGCTTATATTAATCTCTTGCTTATGCTTTTCATTTCCGTTCCTTGTTTATTTATGTTTCTTCTTTCAATATGTCTAGCTAGGTTAATTATGTCAAGGTGAAAAGGGTACACTAATGGTGTAAGAATAAGTATAATATAAACTTAACATGGACATTAATGTTGGATACTAACATGCTTTATATTTGTTATCTTGTTCACCTTTAATACTTTGCTTGTTAAATGGTTAATCTAGATTTATGTTGTATAACACTTGGTACAACAAATACTTGATACTTTCATAGCCCATACTGTATGGTATAACCGACACCTGAGCTATGAAAGGAACTTGATTTTGTTGTTAACATAAGTTATAATCATGAATGCCTGACAACATTTACAAGTATTAGCATTATTCGAATAAGATAACTAATGTAATCATGTTAACAATTTATAATCTGATTGGAACCTCCTTGTGTGTGGTTTCCAATTGAATAATAAGAGTTTATACTATACTTGTTTGAAATACCATTAGTGGATCCTCTAACCTTGACATTTGTTGTTATCATTGTTTAATCCTTACGTTAATCTTCCATCTCAAAGTTCTCATCAACTTCTTCTTCATCATCTTTATTATTATTATTATTATTATTATTATTATTATTATTATTATTATTTTCATTGTTATTGTTGTTACTATTGTTGTTGTTATCTATAGTTTATACAATTAACCTCCCTGAGGTTCGACCCTGATCTTGCCGGGTTATTTATTACTTCGACACTCCTGCACTTGGGAAAAGACATCAATCTTTTGGTCGTTTCATTTACTATAGAGCAAACCTAATTACTGAATCTCTACTTTTTAACTAGAATTTTACTTTATAAATAGAAAAGCTTCTTTTCTATAATTAGCTAGGTTATATATACAATTATTACCATAATAATATTATATTGTATATCATATAAAAATTAATCTAAAATTATAACTTTAACATGTTATTGAAATTTAAATTATAGTTATAAATCTATGATACTCAATGTGTATTAACTAAGAATATTTTAAATTTATTGATGTTTAATAGAATATTATTAACTAATAATAATTAAAATTAATCCCATACAATTAATTGAATTTGAATAAACAAAATTAAAAAAAATAAATCCAACTAAAATTCAACAAAATTGTTCTCATATTAAAAAAATTCCAACAATGACATTCATACATTTATTTAGGAAAAAAGATACAAAAATAATGCAGAAAAAAACACAAAAAAATAAAGATTAAAAAGGTAAAATCTTACCTTGATTTCATTGTGTTTGAAGATGAGAAAAGAAAAACAAAACAAATTTAAACAGTATGTTAATTAACAAAAAACAAAACAAAGAAGTTAGTAGAAAATGAGAGGAGAAGACATACTTCACATGGAGAAGATGAGAAGAGAAGAGAAGGAGTTGAGAAGTGAAGGAAACATAGAAAAGAAAGAAAGATAGGGACGTTGGTGTTTATTTTCAGAAAACAAAGAGAGAAGAAGAAAGCCAACCTATCTGTTCTGATTTTAAGTATTCTGGTATTTTAATTTGGAGCTTTTTTACTAACAAGTTTACTGATGAACAATTAAATATTAATATGTGTTTCTGTTTGTAACATCTAATTAAAATTTTCAAAACCCCCTCAAATATCACCGATGATTTTTTATTTCGTCTGTAAATTTATATGTAACGAGCAATAATTAAAAGTGACATCAAAAAGTGAATAGCTTCATTGCTCTTTTGAATATACCAACAAACTTAATTTATCTGTGTTATCGTATGAATTAAACACAATGAATAATTGCAAGAAGACATGAATAATTCCAATGCTCTCTAGAATATACCGATATACTCAATCCATTAATCATACCATATGTATAGCTATATAATTACCAATTTCTTTCCAGTAAAAAAAAACAAAAATTAATATTTTAATTTTGTCATCGATGTCTCCATCTGTAAAGTCTCATTGAAATTTTAAATTTAATAAAAAAAATTTAGAAACTCACCAAATATTACCAACGTCTTTCCCGTCAGAAAAATTAAAAATTAATATTTTCAATTTTTCATCAGTGTCTCCATCTGTAAAGTCTAATTGAGATTTTTAATTTCTATTTTTTTAAGAAACATGCCAATCATTACCGATGTCTTTATAGTTGATGTCGCACATGCACGCGTGGCGTGGTAGGATGTCAGGATCAAGGAGTCGTCACCTAATTGTTTGATTCATGATTGAACCAATGTTTTCTAGTCAACCCGATTTGTTTTTGTTTTGGGTTAGGTACTAAGATATTTTTTTTTGTTACTTTTTTCGAGTCAACTAGTGTTTTTGTTTTTTTGTTGAGCCAAACAACTAGGTGGCGACTCCTCGATCCTGATGTCTCGCCATGCCACGCAAACAAACAGAATGACAACTCTACTAGGACCTTCGGTTTTGACAATAATGGACTAGGATTTATTTGTTTTATATGGTTTATGTGATTTGATGCTTTTAAATTTTTGCATTTGGCTTCTTTAGTTATTTACACTTTAGCATGTTATATTCTGCTCATGCATGTACATTGAATATGGATGAATGTCTTCATGCATCACTAGTATATTTGTGATATATTGCTTTGGAATGCACACACATGAAAATTTCTGGTTAAGTGGGAAAATAATGACTTACCCTATGACTTTTAATTAGAGTTTAAGTTCGTGAAACTGTTTGACTATTTACTGAGTTCTTGGACAGGTAAAGATATAGTTATTAAGAAAAATATATTTTATAAACAAAATTATAAAGTGGTATAATTATGATAATTTCTATTGCATCTAACCTTCACTACTAAATATTTCTAGTAAATGCTCTATTAATACTGAATATTAATTAGAGTCATTAAGACTCGTATATATTATGTTCTTACCTTTATGAAAGGAAAATAATATTCTCATAAATTAAGGTATGAAGGATACCTAAAAAAATGTACGGGTGCTTGTTAAATTTTAAGTGCATTGAACTGACTTGTATGAGAATTATATATAAAAAGATTATTCATGTCTATGAAAAGATTCATATGAAGTTGTATATGTGATTCTCAGACTTGATCTTCTATAAGTAATTTTATGTTTTGATCCTCACTACATGTTCCTTTAATCAAAGAAAACAAATAAGCAGGTTTTGAGTATAACTTAAACACTATAAAGGTATTTAAATGATTAAGTGATGATTCATTATGATAGATGAATTAAGAAAAATGTTTTACATGTTCTCAAAAAGTATTGATTCAGAAATTCTTGTAAAAAGTGAAATGAGATTTGAAAAGGATTTCAAATCTTATTCAAAGAATGAATAACTATGGTATTGAGAACAAATATGATATAACAAAGAAGACACACTCTATACTTAAATATCTAAATCAAAAACAAAATTGATGAATGAATAATAATAACACCGAGAAATTTATCACTAAAATGTTGAGTTAAGCCACATATAACTTTCTTAATATTTGGAGGATCATAATGCATTTTTTGGTGCAATACTTGATCTTCAAATATAAATCAATTAATTTATTGAATTGATAATAAGTTAAATTGTTTAATTTATTAAAGATTATGATTTATATTTGGGCCAACATATTACAAGCTTGATGGGTCACACACATTAAGAATCATTGATAAAAAATTAATTGAGGCAAAAATGACTAATTTTATGTAATGAGGCCACTGCCAAAAATCAATTGAGATCCTTTAAGTTTGGTATCTTTTACAAAGTAGCCATTGGTATCCAATTTGTTCAATTTAGACCTCAACTAAGCTTTAAACTTTAATTTTCTTCAATCTAGTCCCTGGAAAAGTTTGTTTCATCCCCTAATGTTGCACGCTTTTTGTATAAAGGTTTTTGGTCTTGAATTTTTCCAATTTAGCCGTCAATTACCTTCAAACTTCAAATTTCTTGTAATTGAACCCTTAATTGTACCAATTTGGCATTTCAAAGTTTCAATTGTGTCTTTAATCTTCCAATCTTTGCAAATTGATCTGAATTAGGTCTTCAAACTTGATTTTTCTTCAATTAAGTCCTTGATTGAATCTTCCCAACCCATTAGAAGTTTAATTAAGTCATTGAACTTAATTAATTCTTTAAATTTTTGTCTAATTGACTTTCAAACTTAATTTTTCTTCAATTAAGTACTTAAATAAGTCAATTAAACATGTTAGAAGTTTAATTAAATTCTTAAACCTAATTAATTCTTTCAATTTTGGTCAAGTTTAGATTTCAACCTCAATTTTCTTCCTTTCTTCATCTCATCTTGTCAAAACATCTCAATTTGGCTATTCTTCTGATATTTTGATCCTTTTCAACTCGAAGGCTTATCTCTTCGTGTCTTGAAAATATATTTTTTAATTTTTTGATTTTTTTAGATTCTTCAATAATTGAATCCGCAACTCTTGGTCCCACTCATTATCCATCTACGAAAAGCAAAGCTGAATATGTCTAATTTTAGTGAGTAGGGTCCATATTTTGCTAAAGGGATATGTAGCCATTGCACTCGTCCTTGGAATGTTAAGATGTATATGTAAAAGAAATGAAGATATAAAATCATTTATCTTTTAGGGTTCTAATAGTGAATCATGGAAAATGCATGTATGAATTATATATAAATAATACGAGGGTTCTGTCCTTTTAAACCATGCTCGTAATAATTAAAATTTGAGAGTTTTTATTCTAAGTTTAAAGTGTGTTTGGTATTGTGGTGGGTGTTTGGTATTGTGGTGGCTGTTGTGGTTGTAATTTGAAAAAAGTAGTTTCATAAAAAGTGCTTTTAGTTTAGGTTTGTGTAGAAAAATATATGTTTGGTTAAAACTGTGGTTGAAATTAAGGTTGAAGAAAAAGTTGTTTAATATGTTTGGTTAAAAATTATGGTTCAAATTCATTTTATTGTATAATTACCTAAAAGGACTTAATTCATAATACTAATGAACAGTTACATAAAAGTAACATTACAACCAATAAATTTTTGCAAATAGACCTAAACATAATAGAACAATAATTTATAATTGTGTCATTAAACTTGCAGCAATCCCATCACGTACGTTATCCATTCGCGAAGGCATTTGGTGTCCTTGGCTTTGTGAATGTGGAGCCACATCAGTTAGAAAATCATCGGGCACAAAATCAGGATGGCGATCGAACTCCATAAATGCCACATCTTGCATTGAAGTTCTTCTAATGTAGTTATGAATTGCCATGGATGCAACAACAATTCTAACTTGTGTCTTGTAATTAAAGGATGATATATTTTGTAGGATTCGTCAAGTTTTTTTCCAAACTCCAAATGTTCTTTCTATCACAGAACGTAATGAAGAGTGCATACGGTTGAAAATTTCTTCATGAGTTTGTGATTGTCCTCGCCTCCTAAATTCTTGCAAATGATATCTCTGACCTCTATATGGACCTAAAAATCCATATTCATTAGGATATTCTGAATCAACCAAGTAGTATTTCCCTGGAAAAACATATAATTATTTTAAATTGAAAATTGCATAAATAAAATAACAAAATAACATTACTTATCATATATACAGACACACACAAACACGTATTACTACCTTCTGGTGGCTTAGGAAATTTTATACGTGGATTGTCAATTGCTTCGAGAAAAATTCATGTATCATGTGCACTACTTTCCCAACCCGCCCAAACAAATGTGAATTGCATGTCAAAGCTACATGCAACCATAACATTCTGGGTCGGCACACCTTTTCGACCAATAAATGGAATTTGATTTTCAAAAGAAACACATGCACGCACATGTGTACCGTCGATAGCTCCTACACAATTCTAATATACAATAAACTAGCAAAATAACATCAATTTGAGCTTACTAAAAAATTAAATTTCACAAATTCATGAAATATAAATCACCATTAACAAATACGATTAACGATATTACCTTAAAATGTGGCATATACCTCGGAATGTTCACAATTTCCCTTGGTTTGTTTACGAACCCAGGATCTGCAGGTTAAATTAAATATATAGCGAGTGAACAAACTGATCTAAGAACATCATTAAAGTACCTGCTAATTGTTTCTCCTGAATGTTGGAATCTCTCCTGAGCTTCCCTGTTGGAAGCGCCTAAAGCTATTGTATAAAGAAATATTCCAACTTTTTCGAAAACACACATTCTTTTAGATGCCTTTAACCCATATTGGTTTTCAAGTGTAAAGCAAAGAGTCTGAAATGTCGTTGCATCCATCCTAAACATGTATACACAGCGCGTCCAATATCCATGTAGTATATCTATCAACCATTGCATTCTAGTGTTGTACGAATCCATACAAGGCTCCTTATATATATAAGTATTATAATATAAAGTTATGGCATCTGCCGTGCATAAAATCAGTTTTTGATCATCAAACTCCCTTTCCCAAAACAACTCACCTTTTTTATCTGAATCATTATCGTCGTCGTCGTCAGTATCAGAACTGTTATTATCACTGCAATCTCCATCGTTTACAGAAGAATTACCATAATTAACGTAATCGGCAACGTTATTCATAATGTCATCATAATCCCCGTCAAAAAGTGTTGAAAACCAGTGCGAATCCATATCTATCGTGCCATATAAATTTTTTTGTGAATAATTGAAAATTGTATGACTTGTTACAAAACAACACAAATGGATAATGCAAACCAAAATAAGTGTTATTGTTCAATTTCTCCATGTTTAATGAAATTTTACTCAGCATGTAAATTTTATAAAGCTATATTTATTTGCAATTCAGCCCTTTACCTCCGAAAGTGAAATTGAATTTCTTTTTCCAAAATGCCTATTATCTCTAATCAAAATTTATAATTCCACTTGCTATAAACAACCTAAAAAATAGAATTTCAAGAAATCAAAAAAGTCCAATTCCAAAAACAATGAACAATTCACACACAAATTGTTTTTCCTTTTCATTTCCTGCTTCCAATAATTCATTTCTTGTGCTAAATATAATGTCAACTGTACCATACAGCATTGAAAATTTCATTTCCAAAACTGATTTGTGCGTGGAGCAATAATATTATCATTGAATGTATTCCTTGAGTCAATAAATAAACAGCATGTTTGCCACCTTCCCCCAATATTCAAACTAGTTACTTATGGAATACTGCTTCAGAAATTTGGACAACACTGTAATAACTATGTAGCAGAATATACAATGACAGAGGTCTAACAAAGCTGATGATTTTCTACCCTTCACTATCCTAATGAACACCATAAACAAACATTTAAAAACTTAAGAAACTAACCTGACTTTTAATGAATGTCATGACATTAACCAATCGGCTGCAACCTAATGAATTAAATGGAACTTACCTATTACAGATGTATAAATAGAAGCAATCAGCAACACCAACAATTAGAAACAACCACTCTTGATTGCAGGTACTAACACTTTCGGTTTCTACCTAGAAATTGACAATATACAAGTGAATAACTTCCCATACTTACTGTTATTTATATACAAATACTTAAGAATTGATGTAATATTCCAAAAACTGTTACCTAACTTTCAAAAGCTACCATTCAAGAGCAAGTTACCAAACATTTAAATATGGCATACACCAACTGAAAATTTCAAAATTAGCAACCTCAACCTTCCATTCAAGAGCAACTAACCAAACATTCAAAATATAATACCAACAAGCAGTAGTCTCGGTTTCATAAATTATTGTCACCAACCATTTAACTTCAAACCATTCAACTTCAAGTAACCGAACTGAAAAGGAGTACTTTAACAAGCTAAACATAACATTCAAAGTTAAGCATCCACATATTTAAGGTCTACAATTCAGAAATTAACATCCATGAAATTCCAACCTAAAAACACTATTTAGTCATATATATATAGCAAAACATACATGGTAGTGGTGTTCCAAAAACTTAGCTACAGAAATACACTTAAATATGGGCAACTCCTTCTAATTCAACAACAATTGCAGCACAGGAAGTCTGCAAAACCAGTGGAAAATATTTCAGACAAATAAATATATTACTTGTCTATAGAATTCAACATAAATGCAAAGACATGATTGGGTAAAAAGCTAAAAACTGACCTTGTCCATCTAAGTTTGTCTGTGTTGGTCAAACATTATTTTCAGCCATGATATTTTTCTGTCAATACAACCCATTGCGGCCCACATCTCCCTCTTGCTCCTCACACAGAAGAATTTAGTTGCAAAGGTATGCAATACACTACTAAAGGCAACTCCATCAATAGAGTGCAGTTCTTCCATTACCTCTTCAATGCTACAACCTTTTTTTTTATCTCTACAAGGAGCTGTGATCCCTCTAGGCATGGAGATAGTCTCAACAAGTTTATCCATACGTGCAACTAGTACTGCTCCCATTCCAGTTCCCTTTTTTCTTTTTTCGCAATTGAGGTGTAGTCTGATGTGCACCCTTTCTCTTTGAACTGTTAGGGTTGCAGTAATTGTGTGCGACATTGCTTCCACCAACCATATTGCTAACATCACGTGTGAAATCAGGGATTGCATCCTCTTCAGAGTCGCCACTTCCTTCTTCCATATTAGTATCCTCATTGGTTGTATTCCTCATTCCAGCAGCCACATTATCTTCATCTGATAAGAGTCCTTGTGAGGGAGTCCAACATATTCTCCCGTGGCCACTATGTTAATAAATATGATATCGTACTTGGAACACAACGAGGGCTCTATGCCCACATGCCTAAACGTTTTTGCTCCTTTCATTTCCTGTACAATGACAACTATATGTAATTAGGAATGATAGTAGATGAAAAAATAATACAACATGACAACAAAAATTATGAGGCTATTGCAAATCAGCAAACTAACCTGAATTTTTTATTGCCACCATTCATCAGTTGCTGAGATGGTCCCAAGTTCAGTAGACCAACCAACTCCAGTTTTAGTTATTAATTTTTTCCATACCCTCCAGTCCTTTTTAATCCCATCCCATTTTTTTTAAGCTAAGATTTTGATAAGGAAAAGCCTGTTTGATCTTTGAATGACTGTACGACAAATTTCCAGCCAGCTTTGTCAAAATGTGTGTTTGGTCTCATGCCTCTCTCAATAGCTGTAATGCAAATGTCGCAAAACGTGTGCAACATTGCCTTGCTCCACGAAGCTTTATCATGTGTGTCAGACCCATCCATTGCTTATGGTTGACAATGCAATGCAAAATTAAACAAACAATTAACCAAATGAACAAGAGATTGAATGCTGATAAGGCCATAATACAATAGTAACAGAACAAGAAATTACATGTGCAGCAAAAGGTCAACCAAAGAATAACAAAAGGTTGAATGCTGACAAGGAATGAAAACATAATAAAAAAATTATCTATAGCAACTTGGTTGACAATGCAAGAAAGAATTCAAAACACCATTCAATATAGATGAATAAAGCTTTAATGCTGATAAGGGATGAAAAAAAAAAACTAAGGAACTAGTTCAAAAAAGATTGCATGATATGAAGTGTGAACTAAGAAACTTGACAGGGGAAAAAATATAAAAACCTACCCATTGTGGCATAAACCTATAACTAGGGGTGTGCAAAAAAACTGGAAAACCGAATAAACCAAGAAAACCGAGAAAAAATTAACCGAAAAAACCAAACAAAAAAAAAACCGATTAAACCGATTAGAATAGTTAGAAAAAATCCAGTTCGGTTCGGTTTCGGTTTCCAAAGTCTGAAACCGATTGAATCGAACCGAACCAAACCGGTTCAACCATTCCAGCATTTAAAAAAAAACCAAGTATAAATAGAAAAAACCCTAGACCTAAAGTGCAGTTAATGCCCCCCCTCTCTTTTCTCTGCCTCTCATCATCTTCTCACACAGCCCCCCTTCCTTTTCCCTTTTTTTCTCTCTTTTTCTCCCTGCCTCTCATCATCTTTTGATTCTTTTAACAGCCCC
>Ga0325401_1005361_pt1 | contig 12258 bp, 13 predicted proteins | sample PopdelMetagenome_FD_205666 | JGI IMG/M metagenome (GOLD analysis project Ga0325401, IMG submission 205666) | Populus deltoides microbial communities from Bellville, Georgia, United States - Xylem-PdKOR-R2 | ecosystem: Host-associated > Plants > Phyllosphere > Stem > Wood/Secondary xylem | place...
CTCGTGCTGGCGCTGCGCGAGGTCGACCCGACGGACGGGCCGGCCCCGCAGGGCGCGTGGACGCGCGGGGCGCCGCTGCCCGACGACCCGGCGTCGACGCGTGAGGTGGAGGAGGAGATCGACGCCCTCGCCGGGGTCGTCGACCCGGACCGGGCCCGGCGGGTGTGGCGCGAGGCGCTGGACGCCGGGCCGTGGACGGGGGCACCCGTGTGGATCCACGGCGACCTGCTCGACGGCAACCTGCTCGTGCGGGACGGCCGACTCGGCGCCGTCATCGACTTCGGCTTCCTGGCCGTCGCCGACCCCGCGCCGGACGTCGTCCCGGCCTGGACGCTCTTCGACGCCGACGCGCGCCGGGCCTACCGGAGCGCGCTGGAGGTCGACGACGCGACCTGGGCGCGGGCGCGGGCCTGGGCGATGCTGCCCGCCCTGGCCGGGGTGCCGTACTACGCGACGTCCGCGCCGGCGTTCGCCGCACGCTCGCGTCGTCACCTCGACGCGGTGCTCGACCGGCTCTGACCTGCACCGACGCCGAGGCCTCGGTCCAGACCGGGCCGCTCCGCAGCACCTCGCCCGACCCTGCGACGAGCCGCGACACTCCCACGGCGGGGGCAACGCTCGTCCACACAGGCAACCGCACGGTGACAAAGGTGGGGGCTCCTCCACGATCCGGAGACGGATTCCGGGCGTCCAGCGCGCACCCGGGGTGGGGTGCACCCCTCTGACCTGCACGGATGCGGCCGCGTTACCCCTGTGTGACCGCTTCTCGACCGGTCGCGCGTCTGCCGTCCGACTCCTACCGTTCTCGTCGTTCGACCCGGTCCGGCCGGGTCCGCCAGGAGAGCAGGCCCGCGTGACCACCTTCCACACCGCCCCGTCCCGCCGACGTCGTACGACGGCACCGCGGGTCAGCATCGTGGTCCCCGCCCTCAACGAGGCGCTCAACCTCGCCGCGGTGCTGCCGCTGCTGCCGCCGGTGCACGAGGTGATCCTGGTCGACGGCGGCTCGGTCGACGGCACCGTCCAGGCCGCTCGCCGCGCACTGCCGAGCATCGTCACGGTCCTGCAGGCCCGTCGCGGCAAGGGCAACGCCCTGGCCGCCGGTCTCGCCCGCGTCACCGGCGACGTCGTGGTCCTGTTCGACGCCGACGGCTCCGCCGACCCGGCCGAGATCCCCCGCTTCGTCGAGGCGCTCACCGCCGGCGCCGACTTCGCCAAGGGCTCCCGCTACGCCGCGGGCGGCGGCTCCACCGACCTCACCCCGGTCCGCAGTACCGGCAACCGCGTCCTCAACGCGCTGTTCAACCTCGGCTTCCGGACCCGCCACACCGACCTCTGCTACGGCTACAACGCCTTCTGGGCCGACCTGATCCCGCTGCTCGACCTGCCCGACCACACCACGCCGCCCGCCGCGAGCGGTCGCCTGGTCCGGGGCGACGGCTTCGAGATCGAGACGCTCGTCAGCTGCCGCCTCGCCGCGGCGGGCGTGCGCGTCACCGAGGTCGCCTCGGTCGAGAGGTCACGCCTGTTCGGCGAGTCCCACCTGCACGCCGTCACCGACGGGCTGCGGGTGCTGCGGACCCTGGTCACCGAGTGGGCCCGGGCCCGCTTCCGGCGCAGCGCGGCCCGCCTGCCCGTCGTGGTGACCGAGCCGGACCTCGACCTCGACATCGACCTCGACCTGGACCTCGCACTCGACTTCGGCCGCGACCTCGAGCTCGGCCGCGACCTCGGGACCCTCGTGGCCTGAGCACCCACCTGACCACCACCTCCCACCGCGACGCCGGCCGGGATGCAGCGACCCGTCCGCTCCCCAGACCCCGGGGGTGCGGGCGACACGGAAGGTCGCCCGCGTCTCGGCCGGTGTCGCGGTGGGAGGCGGTCCCGGCCGCTCGCCACTAGGTTGTGACCGTGACCCTCCCCGTGCTGGACGCCGAGGAGCAGCGGGTGCTCGGCGTGCTCCTCGAGAAGCAGGTGACCGTCCCCGCGAGCTACCCGATGACGCTCGCGGCGGTCCGCACCGGATGCAACCAGTCGAGCAGCCGCGACCCGGTCGTCGACTACGACGAGCAGCTCGTCGAGGCCACCTTGAAGCGGCTCAAGGAGAAGGGGCTCGCACGCGTCGTGTGGTCCGACACCGGGCGCCGCACGCTCAAGCACCACCAGATCCTCGACGAGGTCCTCGACTACTCCGCCGCCGAGCGCGCGCTGCTCACCGTGCTGCTCCTCCGCGGCCCGCAGTCGGCCGGTGAGCTCCGCACGCGCACCGACCGGCTCTACCCCTTCGACGACCGCGGCCAGGTCGAGCAGCACCTGCGGGAGATGGCGGGCCGACCCGAGGCGTGGGTGCGCGAGCTGCCCCGCCAGAGCGGGCGCCAGGACGTCCGCTGGACGCACCTGCTCGGCGACCCGGCCGCCGGGGCGCCCGACGGCGCCCCGTCCACGCCGACGGTCGACCGCGACGTCGTGATCGCCGGCGGCACCGAGGCGCGCGACGCCAAGGTGCGCGCCTCCTACGACGCCCTCGCCCCGGCGTACGCCGAGGCTCTGACGGGTGAGCTGGCCGCGCTGCCGTTCGAGCGCTGGCTCCTCGACCGGGTCGCCGCGGACGCCGACGGCGGCGCGGTGGTGGAGGTCGGGTGCGGCCCGGGCCACGTGACCGCCCACCTGGCCGAGGCCGGAGCCGACGCCACGGGCCTCGACCTGTCGGCGGGCATGGTCGAGCAGGCGCGGGCGCGCTACCCCGACGGGGTCTACGAGACCGGAGACCTGCGCCGGCTCATGCGCCCCACCTCGGCGCCCGGCTGGTCGGCCGTCCTGGCGTGGTACTCCCTGATCCACTCGGCCGCCTCCGAGCTCCCCGAGGCGCTCGGCGCGCTCACGCGACCGCTGCTCCCGGGCGGCCTGCTGGTGCTCGCGATGCACACCGGTGACGCCGTACGCCACCTCGACGAGTGGTTCGAGGTCCCCGTCGACCTCGACTTCGTGCTGCACGACCGCTCCCAGGTCGTCGCTGCGGTGGAGGCGGCCGGCCTCGTCGACGTGGAGTGGTACGTCCGCGGTCCCGTCGCGTTCCGCGGCGAGACCACCGAGCGCCTCTACGTCGTCGCCCGGCGGCCCTGAGGCCGAGCCTCTACGGTGGAGGCGTGAGCGACGTGGACGCCCGGGAGCCGTGGCCGTGCAGCGAGCTGCTGGAGGACTGGCTCGGCGACCCCTCCCTCGGGGACTCGATGTACGACCTCCAGTTCCACCCCGGTGAGTCGATCGTCGTCGACGCCGACGACCCCGCCGCGGTGCACGCCGCACGCCACTTCCGTGACGTCCTCGGCCGCTTCGCCTCGGGCGTCACCGTCGTCACCGCCGTCGACGACGGCACCCCGGTCGGGCTGACCTGCCAGTCCTTCTCGTCCGTCTCGCTCGACCCGCCGCTCGTGCTGTTCGTGCCGTCGCGCGCCTCCCGGGCCTGGCCGGCCATCCGTCGGTCGGGCTCGTTCTGCGTCAACTTCCTCGCCGACGGCCAGCAGACGCTGTCCAACCAGATGGCCAGCCGCGGCGAGGACAAGTTCGCCGGGGTGGGCTGGCGTCCCGCGCCCGCGACGGGCTCCCCGCTGCTCGAGGGCACGCTGGGCTACGTCGACTGCCGCATCCACGCCGTCCACGAGGCCGGCGACCACGACGTCGTCATCGGCCGGGTGCTCGACCTGGGCGGGCCCGACGAGGGTGGGCCCGAGCACCCGCTGCTGTTCTTCCGCGGCCAGTACGACTCCACCCGGGGCCAGGACGCACAGCTGTAGGGCGTGGCCGGCAGGCGTGGCTAGAAGGCGTAGCGCACCCGGCACTCGGGGAGCCGCTCGCCGACGAGGTCGACGAGCTGCTGCACCCACCGGCCCTTCCAGGCCGCGCGGTAGCGGACGTTGTCCTGCCCGCTGTGGCTGCGCTTGCCCTCCTGCAGGTCGGGGCGCCACAGCTGCTCCTCGGCCTTGGGGTGCCAGCCGAGGTTGACCTCGTGCAGGCCGGCGTTGTGGGTGAGGAAGATGATCTCCGCGGCCAGCTGCGAGCGGCTGCGGGCCGACGTGCCGTCGGCGACCTGGTCGAGCAGCTCGGTCCACTCGGCCAGCCAGTCCTCGTGGAGGATGACCGGGCTGAGGTTGAGGTGCACCTCGTAGCCCGCCTCCACGAAGTCGTCGATCGCGGCGATCCGCTCGCTGATCCGCGAGGTGCGCAGGTCGTGCACCTTCGCCATCGCCTCCGGCATCAGCGAGAACCGCACGCGGGTGCCTCCGCGGGGATCCCACCCGAGCAGGTCGCGGTTGACGAACTTCGTCGCGAAGCTGGCCTTGGCTCCGTCGAGGCGCCCGAACAGGTCGACGAGGTCGCGGACGTTGTCGCTGACCAGCGCGTCGACCGAGCAGTCGCCGTTCTCGCCGAGGTCGTAGACCCAGTCGACGGGGTCGCACTGGGTCGGCGCCGGCTTGGGACCCTGGCGGCGAGCGTGGCGCTCGAGGTAGCCCAGGATCCGCTCGATGTTGGTGAAGACGGTGATCGGGTTGGCGAACCCCTTGCGGCGCGGGACGTAGCAGTAGGAGCACGCCATCGCGCACCCGTTGGACGTCGAGGGGCCGATGAAGTCGGCCGAGCGGCCGTTGGGTCGTGCCGTCAGGCTCTTCTTCTCGCCCAGCACGAGCACCGTCTGCTTGGTGCGCACCCAGTCCTTCACCGCGCCGGCGTTGCCGTGCAGGCCGGGGATCGCCTGGTGGGAGTCGACCACGATCCGCTCGGCGTCGGGCCAGCGCGCGAGCACCTCGGCCCCGCGCGGGGAGTCCGGCACGGCCGGCTCATGGTAGATCGTGCGGACGTCGAGCATCCGCTCGGCGGCGGTCGGGTGCGCGGTCGGGTGCGCGGTCGGGTGAGCGGTGGCGTGAGCAGGGCGGGACGGGGCGTCGGGCATGGTGCCCCAGACGCTATGCGGCACCACCGACAGCGACGGCGGTGCGACGTCCGCGGCGGCTGTCGCTCAGTCGCGAGCCGTGAGGACGAGCGGGCCGTCGGCGGTGACGGCGACGGTGTGCTCGACGTGGGCGCCGCGGGAGCCGTCGGCCGAGCGCAGCGTCCAGCCGTCGGCGTCGGTGTAGATCTCGTCGGTCGTGTGCAGGAACCACGGCTCGATCGCGATGACGAGGCCGGGCTTGAGCTTGAGACCCCGGCCGGCGCGGCCGTCGTTGGCGACGTGGGGGTCGCCGTGCATGGTGCGGCCCACCCCGTGGCCACCGAACTGCAGGTTGACGCCGAGGCCGGCAGCGCGTGCGACCTCCCCGATCGCGGCCGAGACGTCGCCGAGGCGACGACCCGGTCGGGCCTGGAGGATGCCGGCCTCGAGCGCGCGGGTGGTCGTCTCGATGAGGTCGAGGTCCTCCTGGCGCGGCGTGCCGACGACGACGGAGACCGCGGAGTCGGCGACCCACCCGTCGACCGCGCAGGCGAAGTCGAGCGAGACGAGGTCGCCGTCCTGCAGGACGTAGTCGTGGGGGAGCCCGTGCAGCACGGCGTCGTTCACCGACGTGCACAGGACCTTGCCGAACGGCGAGGCTCCGAAGCTGGGGTGGTAGTCGATGTAGCAGGACTCGGCGCCGCGCTCGCGGATCATCTCGTGGGCGAGGGCGTCGAGCTCGAGCAGGTTGACGCCGACGTCGGCCTTCTCCTTCAGGGCGGTCAGCACCTCGCCGACGAACCGGCCGGCCGGCCGCATCTGCTCGATCTGCGCGGGCGTCCGGAGCTCGATCATGGGCCGAGCCTAGCGATCACCTGGACCGGGTCAGGCAGCGAGGCGCACGCCGGCAGCAGCGCGGCTCAGCCGACGCGCGACGAGCACGGTGAGGTCGAGCAGCGTGAGGTCGAGCCCACCGGCCACGGCGCGCAGCACCTCCGACGAGGGCTCCTTGCGGCCCCGCTCCACCTCGGAGAGGTACTGCACCGACACCCCGGCCCGCCCGGCCACGTCGGCGAGCGTCCGGCCGGCCTCCAGACGGGCGGCGCGCAGCTCGCCGCCGACGACGTCGCGCCAGAGCGGCTCGCGGACCACCGGCTCCGGGGCGCGCTCGGTCTGGTCCTGACGCACCGCGGCGAGCTCGCTCATGTCGGGAATCTACGCGGTCGCCGTGGCCGACGCGCCGGGCGCGAGCGGCGTTCGCGGACGGCGAACGGTCCCGTCACGCGCGCGTGGGGCGCAGCCACTCGCCGAGCTCGGCCTCGGTCAGCACCTCGCGGGCCTCGGCCTCCCGCTCGTCGGGCACGAGCACGCGCATCCGGATGACGTGCAGCGAGCCGTCGATGACGCTCGCGTGGCGGTCGGCCACGTGGCAGGGGATCCCCGCGTCGGCGAGGACCGCCTCGGTCACGGCGACCAGGGCGATGTCGTTGGTGCGGATCAGCTCGGCCATGCACCGTCAACGTCCGGGCCGCTCCGCAGGTGCCCGCAGCCGCCCGCAGCCGCCCGCTGCGTCCGGAGGTGGGCCATCATGCGGTGGCATGAGGCTCGGACTGCAGCTCGGCTACTGGGGCGCACGACCGCCCACCCACCACGGCGCGCTGGTGACGGCGGCGGAGGAGTCCGGGTTCGACGCGGTGTTCACCGCGGAGGCGTGGGGCTCGGACGCGTTCACGCCCCTGGCCTGGCACGGCAAGGACACCTCGCGGGTGCGCCTGGGCACCTCCATCGTGCAGCTCTCGGGTCGCACCCCGACCTCGCTCGCGATGCACGCCCTCACCCTGGACCACCTGAGCGGTGGCCGCGTCGTGCTGGGGATGGGCGTGAGCGGGCCCCAGGTCGTCGAGGGGTGGTACGGCCGTCCCTTCGGCCAGCCGCTGGCACGCACCCGCGAGGCGGTCTCGATCATCCGGCAGGTGCTCGCCCGCGAGGCGCCCGTCGTCAACGACGGGCCGCACCACCCGCTGCCCTACTCCGGCCCCGGGTCCGTGGGGCTCGGCAAGCCGCTGCGCTCGATCACCCATCCGCTGCGCGCCGACCTGCCGATCTGGCTGGGTGCCGAGGGCCCCAGGAACGTCGCGCTGGCCGCCGAGATCGCCGACGGCTGGCTGCCGCTCTTCTGGTCGCCGAGCTCCGCCGGGCTCTACGCGCCCTGGCTGGCGGAGGGGTTCGCGCGACCCGGTGCGCGGCGTACGCCGGAGACGTTCGAGATCGCCGCGACCTGCCACCTGCAGGTCGTCGACGACGAGGCCGCACGGCGACGGGTGCTCGACGGGCTGAAGCCGTCGGTGGCGCTCTACATGGGCGGGATGGGTGCGACCCAGGCCAACTTCCACAAGGAGGTGTTCACGCGGATGGGCCACGGCGACCTCGCCGACCGGGTGCAGGAGCTCTTCCTGGCCGGTCGACGCGACGAGGCGGCCGCGCTCGTGCCCGACGACCTCGTCGACGACCTGCACGTCGTCGGGACGGGCGCCGAGGTGGTCGACAAGGTCGCGCAGTGGGAGGCGGGCGGCGTCACGATGCTGCTGCTGTCGTGCGACAGCGTGGAGGAGGTGCGCCGGATCGGGGCGCTCCTGGCCTGACTCAGTGCGCCGTGCGCGGGCGTGCCCGCACGTGCATCCGCTCGCCCTGCGGGCCGAAGAGCCCCAGCATCTCGACGGGGTGCTCTCCGGCGTTGGCCACGACGTGCGGCGTGCGGGTGTCGAACTCGACCACCTCACCCGGGCCGAGGTCGAGCTCACGGTCGCCGAGCACGAGGTGCAGCCGCCCCGACAGCACGTAGATCCACTCGTAGCCCTCGTGGGACTGCGGCGCGTACGGCGGACGCGGGTCGTGCGGCGGGATGACGACCTTGTAGGCCTGCACCCCACCCGGCCGGCGGGTCAGGGGCACGAACGTGCGCCCGTGGCGGCGGAACGGCGTCGCACGCACCCGGGGGTCGCCGGTCTCCGGTGCGCCGACCAGCTCGTCGAGCGGCACCTGGTGGGCGCGGGCCAGGGGGAGCAGCAGCTCCAGCGTGGGCCGGCGACCGCCGGACTCCAGGCGCGACAACGTGCTGACCGAGATGCCGGTCGTCTCGGCGAGCTGGGCCAGGGTCGCACCGCGCTCGAGCCGGAGTGCACGCAGCCGCGGCCCGACCGCCTCGAGCACCTCCTCGTCTCCGCTCACGCGCCGAGTCTCGCACGGCGGCTTGCCGGAACGGCAACGGAACTTGTCGCGCCGGCGGGACCGGCCCAGGCTGTACCCGTGACCTCAGACGAGCACCAGCACCAGCACGAACACCAGCACGAGCACCAGCAGGACGCGACCGCCGAGGACTACTTCGAGCCGGCCGGGTGGGAGGACCGCTACGCCGGCGACGGGACGGTCTGGAGCGGCGAGCCCAACGCCCAGCTGGTCACCGAGGCCTCGGCCCTCACGCCGGGCACGGCCCTCGACGTCGGCTGCGGCGAGGGCGGCGACGTCGTGTGGCTGGCCCGGCAGGGCTGGCGGGTGACCGGCGCGGACTTCTCGGCCAACGGGCTCTCCCGGGCGGCGCACCACGCCGAGCAGGCGGGGGTCGCCGACCGCACCGACTGGTGGCAGGTCGACGCGCGCACCTTCGACCCGGCGGGGCGCACCTGGGACCTCGTGACGACGCACTTCCTGCACCCGCCGGACGGTTCGATCGTCGACGTCACGCGCCGCCTCGCGGCCGCGGTCGCGCCCGGGGGGCACCTACTCGTCGTCGGGCACGAGCCCTCGGCGCACCACACGCAGCTGACCGACAGTCACCGCCGCGCCATGTGGGAGGCCGCCGAGCTGGTCGACGCGCTGCCGGAGGACTTCGAGCCGCTCGTGGTCGAGCAGCGCCCGCGGGTCGCCGTGCGCGACGGCGTCAGCCACGACGTGCGGGACTCGACCCTCCTGGCGCGGCGCCGGGGCTGACCGGCGCGGGGTCGTCGGGCACCCACCGGAGCAGGTCGCCGGGCTGGCACTCGAGCACCGCGCAGAGCGCGTCGAGGGTGGAGAAGCGGACGGCCTTGCCGCGACCGTTCTTCAGGACGGCGAGGTTGGCCGGGGTGATCCCGACGCGCTCGGCGAGCGTGCCGACCGACATCTTGCGCTGGGCGAGGACCACGTCGACGTCGACGACGATGGCCATCAGATGACGGCGTCGAGCTCGGTGCGCAGGCTGGTCGCCTGGGCCAGCAGCAGGCGCAGCACGGTGACCACCAGCGCGACGCCGGTGACCAGCACGCCGACCCCGCCGACGAGCAGCACCACCCCGGGGGCGACCGCCTCGCCGGGAGCGAGCACGACCCCGAGTCCGAAGACCAGCAGCGCGCCCACGGCGACGGCCGCGATGATCGCGTCGACGTAGCGCATCGCCTCGGTGCGGAAGACCGTGTCGCGCTCGACCATCGCGAGCAGGCGCCACACGCAGACCGCGCAGACCTGCACCACCGCGATCCCGAGCACCGCGAACGCCGCCACCGCCGCGCGCGTCGCGGCCGGAGCGCCGTCGAGGTCGCGCCACAGCAGCACGACCATGACGGTCTGCACGAACACCGAACCCAGCAGCACCGCCACGATCACCGCGCGCAGCGCGCGGACCACCCACCGGCTCATCCGGCCACCTCCACCTGTCGAACGTCGAGAGCAATCTATCGAATTTCGACAGGAACGGCCAGGGGCGGCTGCACCGACCGATCTGTGGTGTCGGCTACCTCAGGCGCACCGTGACCCGGAACGGACGCGCGTTGCCGACGGCGTCGGCGGCGGACAGTGCGACGAGGGCCTTGACCGTCGCGCGCTTCCTCAGAGCGGCGGCCACGGCCGTCCTCACCTTCGTGCCGAGCTCGACGGCCACGACGCGCTGCTGGCCGGCCGCGATGGTCGTGGTGGGCACTGCGACGACGTACTTCCGTGCGCCCCGAGCGGTCTTCGCGGCGATCGTGGCCCTGCCGCTCACCGTGCAGGCCTCGGTGCCGGTGCAGGTCACCCGGACCTCGACCGTGCCGTCGTTGCGCTGGAGCCGTCTGGCCTTCACCGCCGCCGTCGGCGCCGTCGTGTCGGCCGAGGGCGGGGCGGGCGTCGTCGGGGTGGTGGGGGTCGCCGGCGAGGTGGTCGGCGGCTGGCTCGCCGGGACGACGGTGGACTCGTGGACGCGCGCCGGGCTGCCGGCGTCGTACCAGACCCTTGACCCGTCGGCAGTGCTGCCGCCGAACAGGGCTCCGGGTGCGACCTGGGTGCGCACGCCGGCGCTGTCGACGGCGTAGACCCCCTGCGGGGCTCCCTGCGCGTCGGTCGCGTCGAAGAAGACGGTGCCCGCGCTCGTCACGGCTCCGAGCTCGAAGGTCCCGCTGAGCCCGGCGGTCAGCGACGTGCTGACGCCGGTGCTGCTGGCCCGGAACAGGCTCTCCGCCGGTCCGAGGGCCTGGGTGGAGTAGACGGCACCCCCGTCGGGCGTGACGGCGAGGAGGCTGGGGAACGAGCCGCCGGCCGGAGCTGCCAGGAGCACGCTGCCGCCGCTGCGGTCGTAGCGGCTCAGGCCGCTGAAGCCGTAGGTGTAGACGTACTGCTGGTCGGCGCTCACGCCGGCGTAGCCGGCGAGCCACGCGACGGTCGTCGGTGTCACCGGCGTGGCGGACGGACCCGACGAGAAGTACCCCACGCTGCCGTTCGTGCTGGCCCAGCCGCTGAGCCCGTCGGCCGACAGGGCGCCCACGTAGGAGGCGTTGATCGTCGTCGGGGTGCCGGTCGGGTCGCCGATGATGCGCTGGACGACGCCGTTGCGGGCGAAGGCGATCGCCTGCGCATCGGTCGACGCGGCGTTGAACGTCGTCCCGGTGCCGAGCGACGTCGGCGCCGCGGTCCCGTCGGCGACGTGGACGGCGTCGGCCCGGGTGGAGTAGACGACGCGGGTGAGGTCGGGGCTCGCCGCGTCGAAGTCGACGATGCCGTTCCCCGCGCTGCTGACCAGGAACGGCGTGGCCGGGGTGGTCGAGGTGTCGAGCCGGTAGACGTCGGTCTCGCGGTCCGTGTCGGCGGGCACCAGCGCCTCCTCGGTGCGCACGAGGACCCGGGTGCCGTCGGCCGAGACCGCCTTCACGCTCACGTCGCCCGCGACGACCAGCGCGCTGGTGCCACCGCTGGTGCGGTAGAGCGCGGGGGCGGACGTCTCGTAGTAGACCGACGAGCCGCCGGTGCCCGCGAAGGACGCGTCGGCCGTGAGCGCCGGGTCGGAGACGACCCGGCTCGTGCGGGTCTCGGCCTGCGCGGCGCCGGAGCCGACGACCCCGAGGGCCAGAGCGGCGGTCGTGGCCGCTGCGAGCATCGCAGCGGTGCGTCGCGACGCGGTCACTTCAGGCGCACCTTGAAGGCGATGACGCGGTCGTTGCCGGCGGCGTCGGCGATGGTGAACTGCAGCGTCGCCTTGACCTTGCCACCGTTCTTCAGCGACCTCGCGGCCGCCCTCTTCACCTTCTTCTTCACCTTGAAGGCGATGACGCGGTCCTGGCCGGGCGAGACGAGGGTCGCCGGCGCCTTGATCGTGAACTCCTTGCGCCCGCGGGCCGACGGCACCGTGACGACGATCGTGCCGGTGCCGGTCACCCGGCAGGCCTGGGGCCCGGTGCAGGTCACGCCGACCTCGATGCGGCCGTCGTTCTGCTGGACCTTCCTGCCGTCGACCTCGGCGGTCGGAGGCGTGGTCGCCGTCGGGGTCGTGGTGGGGGTCGGGGTGACCGTGCCCGGTGCCGGGGCCGCCGTCAGGTCGGCCTCGTAGACGTCGCGCGTCGCGTCGGTGTCAGCGGCGGTCAGAGCCCGGGTGGTGTCGAACCAGATGGTGCCGCCGTCGGCCGAGCTGCCGGCGTACGTCGCGTCGGGGGCGACGAGCGTCGTGGCGCCGCTCTCGTAGGCGTAGACGCCGCGGGCGGCCTCGGTGGTGGCGTCGAGCGCAGTCCAGACGACCCGTCCGGTGGACGACACGGCGTCCACCTGCGGGTCGCCGAGGCTCGGGTCGCTGACGGCCCGCGCGGCGCCCGCCGCGTCGGTGACCTGCACGCGCCCGCCGTAGACGTAGACGATCCCGCCGCTCGGGGTGATCGAGCCCGGTGTCACGGCGAACGGCTCGCCGTCGCGCACCGCTCCGGTCAGCAGGGTCCTCGACCCGTCGCGTCCCACGCGGTAGACGTCGCGCGCGGCGCCGTCGACGTCCTGCTGGGGCAGGAGGGCCTGGGCGGTCAGCAGGTAGATGCTCTGCAGGTCGGGCGACGTGCCGATGACCG
>Ga0325401_1005371_pt1 | contig 12251 bp, 14 predicted proteins | sample PopdelMetagenome_FD_205666 | JGI IMG/M metagenome (GOLD analysis project Ga0325401, IMG submission 205666) | Populus deltoides microbial communities from Bellville, Georgia, United States - Xylem-PdKOR-R2 | ecosystem: Host-associated > Plants > Phyllosphere > Stem > Wood/Secondary xylem | place...
GGTTCAGAGACACCTTGTCCCATCGTATCCGCGGCAGCCTCACCGCTGGGTCCGGGACCCCCGCCGGGGTCCCGGCGGGGTTCCAAGGGGCAGAGCCCCTTGGGGCCGCCCGCGATCCCGGCGGCCGACCCCGGACCGGGTCAGCGCGCCGGTTCGGTCACGTAGGCCCGCCGCCCCGAGAGGCGGGTGCCCGAGCCGAGGCGCACCGACCCGTCCCGCTGCGGCACCGCGAGCGGCGCCACCTCCACCTGGGCCACGCCGTTCGCCGGCATCCCGAGCATCCCGGCCACCTTCGGCGTGACGCTCAGGATGCGGCCCTCGGAGGCGGGGAGGCGGTCGCGGACGCGGACCATCGCGGTGCGGCCGTTCCGCAGGTTCCGGATCCGGGCGGTGGAGCCGAGCGGGAGGGAGACGCTCGCGGCGCTGTCGGAGGCGAGCTCGACGCGGCCGCCATCGGCCATCCGCCGCCCGGCGCTCGCGGGGGCCATGACCGCCGCCTGGCCGCGGCGCGCCTCGCCGGAGGCGTCGGGCTGCGCGGTGGCGATCGCCGGGAGCGGCAGGGCGAGCAGGGCGAGGGACAGGAGGGCGGCGGGGCGGGGCATCGGGCTCTCTTCAGGGGGCTTGCTGGAACGCTTCGGCGGGCCTTCTCACCCCACGCCGGTCGGGCCGTCCAGCACGAGGCGGACCTTCCGGATCAGGTCCTGCTGGCGGTAGGGCTTGTTGATGATCTCGAACTCCGAGCCGCCGGCGTCCACCCGCTCGATCGAGGCCTCGGCGTAGCCGGTGGTGAGCAGGATCTTCAGCCCCGGCCGTCGGCGCCGGGCCTCGCGGGCCAGGACCACGCCGTTCATGCCGCCCGGCATGATGAGGTCGGAGAAGAGCAGGTCGACGTGCCCGGCCTCGTCGAGGATCCTCAGGGCCTCGCGGCCGTCCTCGGCGCGCAGGATGGTGTAGCCGGAGGCCTCGAGGAAGGCCTGGGCCACGGCGCCGACCTCGGGGCGGTCCTCGACGACGAGGATCGCCTCGTCGCCGCCGCGGTCGATGTGGCGGGCGGAGGGCTCGGCGACGCGCGCCACCTCGCCGTCGGTGGCGGGGAAGAAGAGGCGGATCGTGGTGCCCACCCCCTCCTCGGAGTAGATCCGCACGGTGCCGCCGGACTGCTTCACGAAGCCGTAGACCATGCTCATGCCGAGGCCGGTGCCCTTGCCCTCCTCCTTGGTGGTGAAGAAGGGGTCCATGACGCGGTGGCGGACCTCGTTGGACATGCCGATGCCGGTGTCGGTGAGGCTGATGGTGGCGTAGCGGCCGGGCGGCAGGCCCGCGAAGTTCTGCACGTCCTCCTGCCCGACCTCGAAGTTCCTCGTCTCGATCGTGACGGACTTGGCCGGGCGGCCCTGGAGGGCGTCGCGGGCGTTGAGCAGGACGTTGAGGAGGGCGACCTCGCACTGGTTCGGGTCCACCCGGCAGTTCCACAGTTCCGGCGTGGCGGCCACGTGGAGGGCGACGTCGTCGCCGAGGGTGCGCTGGGCGAGGTCCCGCATCTCCGCGACGGTGTCGTTGAGGTTCAGCGAGCGCCCCTCCAGCCGCTGCTTGCGGGAGAAGGCGAGGAGCTGCTGCGTGAGGGTGGTGGCGCGCTGGGCCGCGGACTGGGCGTTCTCGAGGTTGCGCACGAGGCGGGCGGGATCGGTGCGGCCGGAGGCGGCGGAGGTGATGCCGAGCTCGAGGTAGCCGAGCATGACCTGGAGGAGGTTGTTGAAGTCGTGCGCGATGCCGCCCGTGAGCTGGCCGAGCGCCTCCATCTTCTGGGACTGGCGCAGCGCGTCCTCGGCGTCGCGCCGGCGGGAGACGTCGAGCTGGGAGCCGAAGAAGTAGAGCAGCTCCCCATCATGGCCGAAGACCGGGGAGACAAAGAGGGCGTTCCAGAAGGACGACCCGTTCTTCCGGTAGTTCAGGATCTCGGTCGCCATCTCGCGCCGCTCGTGGATCGCGTCGCGGATCTCGTCGATGGAGCGCGGGTCGGTCTCGGGACCCTGGAGGAAGCGGCAGTTGCGGCCGAGCAGCTCCTCCGGCGCGTAGCCGGTCATGTTCAGGAAGGCGTTGTTGGCGAAGATGATCGGGTTGTCGTCCTGGTGCGGGTCGGTGACGATCATCGGCATCCGCGTCTTCTCGACGGCGGCGAAGAAGATGTCGTTGTTGCGCCCCGCCTTCTCGAAGTTCGGGTTGTGCCAGGCCCCCGCGGGCACCGCCGGGGTCTCCGGCGTCGGCCCCGCCGATCCGTCCGTCGTGGTCATCCGCCCGCCAGCCCTCCGCGCTCCAACGCAACGGTCGCCATATTGGCGGCAGGGCACGGATTGGAACATCGAGTAAGGTGAGGTCGCCGAGAACGCCCCGGACCGGGGCCGAGCCGAGGACCGACGATGCCCGCCATCCGCCCCGCCGCCTGGAGCCTCCTCGCCCTGCTGGCGGCCGCGCCGTCCCGCGCCCAGGATCTGCCCGCGGCCTCCCCGCCCGGACCCGCCCCGGCGACCACCCTCCCCAGGCTGCCCGGCGTGGTCGCCGTCGGGGCCGAGGCGCGGCGCCGCCTGCCGGCCACCGTGTCGGACGCGGCCGTGACGGTCGAGGTGCACGGGCGCGACCTGCGGGCCGCCGCCGCGGCCCTGGCCGGGCGGTCCGGCACCCTGCTCGCCTTCCTGCGCGCGCAGGGGGTCGAGCGGCTGCGCTCGGAGGCGACGGAGTTCGAGCCGGAGGTGCAGGAGGGACGGAGCGGCCCGGACCGGATCCGCGGCTACGCCGGGCGCGCCACCGTCACCTTCCGCACCACCCCCGACCGCCTGCCGGCCCTTCTCTCGGGCAGCCTGGAGAACGGCGCGACCGGCCTGCTCCAGTCCGGCTCCCTGCCGCGGGAGGAGGAGGTCGAGGCGGCCCGGCAGGAGCTCGCCGCGGAGGCGACGCGGACGGCCCTGGCGCGGGCGCGGGCGGTGGCCGCAGCGGCGGGCGAGCGCGTGGCGGGCGTGCAGCGGATCGAGCTGGATCCCGCCCGCCCGCCGGTCGCCTACGCGGGCGAGCTCGTGGCGCGTGCCCCCCGCGCCCGCGCGCCCCTGCCCGCCATGGCCTCGGAGGCCGGGGAGTCGGAGGTGGTGGTGCGGGTGGTCGCCACGCTGCGCCTCGGGCCGGCGGCCAACTGACGGGGAGGGGGGCGGTGGGGCCGGGCGACGCCGCGCCGTCCGCGCCCCGCCGGCGGGGACGGGGGAGGCGGCTGCTGCGCGCCGCCCTGGCCGCGCTCCTCGCCGCGGGGCTCGGCTTCGCGTGGTTCCTGCACCGCGCCGCCCTCGGGCCCCCCGACACCGGGCCGTCGGCCGGGATCGCCGTGCTGACGGGCGGGCCGGACCGGGTGGAGAGGGGGTTGGCGCTGCTCGCCGCCTGGCCGGATTCGCGCCTGCTCGTCTCCGGCGTCGGGCCGGATTCGGGACTGGCGGACCTGGCGCGTCTGGCCGGCGCCGACCCCGCGCCGATCGCCGGCCGGACGGAGCTGGGGCACGGGGCGACGAGCACCCGCGGCAACGCGCGCGAGGTCGCGGCCTGGGCGAGGCGCCACGGCATCCGCGAGATCACCGTCGTCACCGCCGGGTTCCACATGCCGCGCGCGCTGCTGGAGCTTCGACGGGGGCTTCCCGAGGCGTCGCTCCTGCCCTATCCCGTGGCTCCCTTCGTGGCGCGGCCGGTGACGATGGCCCGGGAGTACCTGAAGCTGCTCGGCGCGGCGCTCGGCCTGTCGGCGCTGGCGGACCGCCCCCGCGATCCGGCGGCGCCGGACCCCGCGCCCGAACGGCCCGCGCCGGCCGCTTCCTGACCGCGCGCAGCTTGTGGACAACTCGGTGGAAGAGAGGGGCGGTCGGCTTTCGACCGCGCCGGAGGGAATCCGGGCAAGCCCTTGTCAGCGCTGCGAATCCACCTCGCGGACGAGGGGTGTGGACAATGTTTTGTCGTGCGGAAACAATGACTTGCTTCGATGCGCCTGGTCTTTTCGCGAGTCAAGGCGGGGATCGGCGCGGCGTTTCGGGGGGAATGCCGGCGCGTCTGTGGACAAGTCCGGGGAGAAGCGGTCGCGCGGCCGGGCGCGCTTGACACCACATGGACGCCAATTTAGGGACCCCCTGCCTTCCGGGGGGTTCCCGCGAGGAAGCTAGGGTTGGAACACCGGGACGGCTTCGACGACCGACTGCGGCAGGCCAGGGCCAAGAGGGGCCTGGACCCCGATCCCGCCAAGGCGGGTGCCGGGCTGCCGACGGGACCGTGGGGCATCGGCCTCCGCGCGGGGGTCGAGGTCGTGGCGGCGCTGGTCGTCGGGGCGGGGCTGGGCTTCGTGCTCGACCGCTGGCTCGGGACCTTTCCCTGGCTCTTCCTCGTTTTCTTCCTGGTGGGCGGCGCCGCGGGGGTGCTGAACGTCTACCGGCTGTTCCAGCCCCGCCCCGACGCCCGACCGTGATCTCAGGGACCGACCCGTGGCCGCCGAAGGCAAGACGATCGACGCGCTGAGCCAGTTCGAGCTCGTGCCCGTGCTGGGCCCGATCGGGCGGGCCGTGGGCTTCTCCCAGTCCAACGCGCACATGCTGCTCGCCGTGGGCCTGATCTCGGCCCTCTTCCTGTTCGGGATGCGGCGCCAGGCGGTGATCCCGGGGCGCCTGCAGTCGGCGGCCGAGATGCTCTACGAGTTCGTGGAAGGCGTCGTGGTCGGACAGGTCGGGCACGAGGGACGGCGCTACTTCCCCTTCGTCTTCTCGCTCTTCATGTTCGTCCTCATGGGCAACATGCTCGGGCTGCTGCCCTACGCCTTCACCTACACCTCGCACATCGCGGTCACCCTCGGCCTCGCGGTGATCGTGTTCCTGGTGACGACGATCGTGGCGCTCGTGCTCCACGGGCGGAAGTTCTTCGGCTACTTCTTCCCCGAGGGCGCGCCGCTCTGGCTCGCGCCGATCATCATCCCGGTCGAGATCGTCTCCTACTTCTCCCGGCCCGTCTCCCTCTCCATCCGTCTCTTCGCGAACATGGTCGCGGGGCACGTGATGCTGAAGGTCTTCGCGACCTTCATCGTGCTGATCGGGTCGCTCGGCGCGGTCGGCATCTTCGGCGCCGCCCTGCCGCTCGCGGTGAACGTCGCCCTGGTCGGCTTCGAGATCCTCGTCGCCTTCCTCCAGGCCTACGTCTTCGCGATCCTCACCAGCATCTACCTGCACGACGCGGTGCACCTGCACTAGAAGCAGGGCACCAGGACGCGCCGTCAGACACCTCAGCCAAGGAAAGCATCCCATGAACGACCCCGCCGCCTACCTCGGCGCCTACAAGGCGCTCGGCGCCGGCCTCGCCGTGATCGCGCTGTTCGGCGTCGGCCTCGGCATCGGCAACATCTTCTCCTCGCTCATCACGAGCGTCGCCCGCAACCCGTCGGCCCGCGACGCGGTCTTCCCGATCGGCATCCTGGGCTTCGCGCTGACCGAGGCGGTGGCGCTCTTCGCGCTGCTGATCGCCTTCCTCATCCTCTTCGCCTGATCGGCGCCGCGGCGCGGCCGGGACAGGTCCCGGCCGGCCGCCGCGGGAGGGAGACACGATGACCCGGCTTCTGCACGCGACCGCCCTGGCGCTGCTGCTCTCGCAGGCGCCCGCCGCCCTTCTGGGGCAGGCCGAGGCGCAGCACGTCACGGCCCCCGCCCCGACCGGCGAGGTCCGGACCAATGCCCCGCTGCCCGGCCAGCAGGGCGAGAGCGTCGCCGTGCAGGCGGACAGCGACCGCGCCCAGGCCGTGCGCGCGGCCAACCGCACCGCCGCCGAGTACGAGCAGGCCGCGCGCGAGGCGGCGGACGCCGGCGGGATGCCGCAGCTCGACTTCGGCAACCCGCTGACCATCGCCCAGGTGGTCTGGCTCTTCGTCATCTTCGGGACCCTCGTCTTCCTCTCCTCCCACTACCTGCTGCCGCCGGTGGCGCGGGTGCTGGAGGACCGGCGCGCGCGCATCGCCGCCGACCTCGACGCGGCGCGCGACGCCCGCGCCGAGGCCGAGACGGCCGAGGCCGCGCAGCGCGACGCCACCGCCCGCGCGCGGGCCGAGGCCCAGGCCTCGATCGCCGCCGCGATGGGGGCGGCGCAGGCCGATGCCGGGAGGCGGGCCGATGCCCTCGCCGCCCGGCTCGACACCCAGATCGCCGAGGCGGAGGCCCGGATCGGCGCCGCCCGCGACCGGGCGATGGGCGCGCTGCGCGAGGCCGCGACGGACGCCACCGACGCGCTCGTCCGGCGCCTCTCCGGCCTCGACGAGCGGGCCGCGGTGGAGGCCGCCGTGGGCCGCGAGCTGACCAACCGCAACCTCGGCGCGGGAGCGGCCTGATGCACCATTACGAGCACTTCTGGCTCGACCCGAAGTTCTGGGTCGCGGTCTCCTTCCTCCTCTTCGTCGCGCTGCTCGGCCGCACGATGTGGGTCCGGGCCGTGGCCGCGCTCGACGCGCGCGCCGAGGGCGTCCGGGCGGAGCTCGCCGAGGCGACCCGGCTGCGCGAGGAGGCCGAGGCCATGCGCCGGCAGGCCGAGGCCGACCGGTTCGCCGCCCTGGCCGAGGCCGAGGCGATGATCGGCCGCGCCCGGGCCGAGGCCGACCGCGTGGCCACCGCCGCCACCGCCGAGGCGGAGGCCAACGCCGCCCGGCGCGAGCGCATGGCGATGGACCGCATCGCCGCCGCCGAGAGCGGCGCCCTGGCCGAGGTCCGCCAGGCCGCCGCCGAGATCGCGGCGAGCGCCGCCCGCTCGGTCATCGCCGAGCGGCTGACGGCCGAGGCCGACGCCGCCATGGTGGACAAGGCCGTGGCCGACCTGCCGCGGGCGCTGCGCGCGGCCTGATCGCCGCGCGAACGGCCGGGATGCGGACGGGGGCCCCACGGCCCCCGTTTTCATTTCCGCCGCGGCCCCGTAGCCTGCCCGGGATGCCACGGGATACGGGACGGAGTCGGGGATGCGACGAGGGATGATGGCGGGCGCCGCGGCGCTCCTGCTGGCCGCCGGGATGGCCGCCGCGACGGGCCCCGCGGGGGCCGCGACCTTCCGCTGGGCCAATGACGGCGACGTCAACTCGATGGACCCCTACGCGCGGAACGAGACCTTCCTCCTCTCCTTCACGGCGAACATCTACGAGCCGCTCGTCCGGCGGAACCGCGAGCTGAGGATCGAGCCGGCCCTCGCCGTCTCCTGGACCCAGTCCGCGCCGACGGTCTGGCGCCTGAACCTGCGCCAGGGCGTGCGCTTCCACGACGGCACGCCCTTCACGGCGGACGACGTCCTCTTCTCCGCCCAGCGGGTGCGGGCGCAGGGGTCCAACCTCACCTCCGTGCTCTCCTCGGTGAAGGAGCTCCGGCGGATCGACGACTTCACCGTCGAGTTCGAGACGAACACCCCGAACCCGATCTTCCTGGAGGAGCTGACCACCTGGGCGATGATGTCGAAGCGCTGGGCGGAGGCGAACAACGCCACCCAGAGCGTCGACCTGACCACCGGCCAGGAGAACTTCGCCACCCGCAACGCCAACGGCACCGGCCCCTTCGTGCTGGTGAGCCGCGAGCCCGACCGCCGCACCGTGCTGCGCCCGAACCCGGCCTGGTGGGACAGGCCGGAGCACAACCTGACCGAGGTGGTGTTCAACGTCGTCGGCAACGACGCGACGCGGGTCGCCGCCCTCCTCTCGGGGGAGGTGGACATGCTCTACACCGTGCCCCCGCAGGACACCGAGCGCCTGTCGCGCGCGCCGAACGTGCGCGTCCACCAGGGGCCGGAGCTGCGCACCGTCTTCCTCGGCATGGACCAGTCGCGGGACGAGCTGCTGAAGTCCGACGTGCGCGGCCGCAACCCGTTCCGCGACGTGCGCGTGCGCCGGGCCATGCAGCAGGCGATCGACCTGGAGGCGATCCGCGCCCGCATCATGCGCGGCCAGTCCCGCCCGACGAACCTGATGATCGGCCCGGGCGTGAACGGCTTCACCGAGGCCGAGGACCGCGTGGTGCGCCCCAACCTCGACGCCGCGCGCCGCCTGATGACCGAGGCGGGCTACCCGAACGGCTTCGGGGTCACGATGGACTGCCCGAACGACCGCTACGTGAACGACGAGGCGATCTGCACCGCCGTCGTCTCCATGCTGGCGCGCATCGGCGTGCGGGTGACGCTAAACGCCCAGACCCGCGCCCGCTACTTCGCCGAGATCCTGGCGCCGCGCTACAACACGAGCTTCTACATGCTCGGCTGGACGCCGACGACCTACGACGCGGGCAACACCCTCTACAACATCATGGGCACCCGCGGCGGCTCGCGCGGCGTGTTCAACTCCGGCGGCTGGAGCAACGCGCGCTTCGACGAGCTGACCGACCGGATCGCGGTGGAACTCGACCCGGCGCGGCGCCAGGCGCTGATCGACGAGGCGATGCGCCTCCACGCGGACGAGGTCGGGCATATCCCGCTGCACCAGCAGGTGGTGGTGTGGGCGGCGCGGCAGAACGTGTCGCTGCAGCTGATGGCGGACAACTACTTCGCGCTGCGTTACGTGCGGGTGCAGTAGCGCCGCCGCGCGGGCGGCCCCAGGGAGGGGGAGAAGGAACTCTTCCTCTCCCTCGTCTTCTTCCGGGAGGCTGCCGCGGCACGCGGCGCCGTGGTTCGCATGGGCCGGAAGGCGTCCGCCCGCTGCGCGGGGGATCCGAGGGGAGGAGAATTCCTTCTCTCTCCCTCGGGGCCGCGGGCGCGCCCTAGCGCCGCCGCCGCAGCAGCAGGTGGACCGCCCCGGTATTCGCCCGCTGCGGGTGCGCCGCGCCGAGGATGAGGGGCCGGACGGCGGGCAGGTTCAGCCAGTGGGGCAGCTCGCGCCGGAGGATGCCGCCCTCCCCGCTGCCCTTGCCGGTGACGATGGCGACGCAGCGCAGCCCCTCCGCGTGGGCGGCGCGGAGGAAGGCGAGGGTGGCGCCGTGGGCCTCCTCGGCGCGGCGGCCGTGCAGGTCGAGGGTGCGCTCGGGGCGGGTGCGGCCGCGGCGGAGGTCGCGCCAGCGGCGCTCGTCGAGGCCGGCGCCGGGCTGGCCGACCGCCAGCGCCGGGACGGGCCCCGGGGGCGCGCGGCCCGGGGCGGCGGGGGGCGGGGACGGGGCGGGCGGGTCCGGCGCGGGGGCCGGGGCGGGCGGCGGCGGGGCGTCGCGCCCGGGCAGGGCCGAGACGGCGTTGAGCGAGAGGTAGGCGTGCCACAGGGCCCGCTCGGGCGCGGTGACGAGTCTCGGGCGGCGGGGCATGTCAGTCGCCGGGGGCGTGGCCGCCGGGGCGCGAGACCGGCTCGCGCGCGGGGGCGGGGCGGGGGTCGGGGGTCGCCCCGGTCGGGGCGTCGGCGGCGGGCTCGTCCTCGATGAGGATGACGTGCAGGCGGCGGGGCCCGTGGGCGCCGAGCTCGAGGGTCTGCTCGATGTCGGCTGAGCGCGACGGGCCGGTCACGAGCATGAGGTTGCGGGGCATGAAGCCGCCGGAGGGTTCCGCGCCGGCGCGCTCGGCGCGGAGGCGGTCCAGGGCCTCCTCGTAGGCGCCGACGATGTCGGAGGCGCGGAGGATCGCGATCTCGGTCTCGGGCAGGAGGTTGAGGGTGGTGGGGCGGGTGGGGCCGGAGGGGAAGAGGAGGGTTCCGGTCTCGGCCACCCCGGCCCAGGCGTGCTGGACGGAGACGGCGTCGTCGGGGCGCGCGCGGCGGGCCTCGTGCTCCAGCATCGGGCGGGTGGACCAGGGCAGCGCCGCCAGCTCCGGGTGCGGGGCGAGGACGAAGCGGGGCGCGAGGTTCTGGGCGGCCAGGTAGTCGGCCACCGCGGCGGGGACGTGGGCGGGGTCGGGCACGCGCTCGACCGTGCCGAACTCCTTCTCGACGTTGCGGAGGAAGAGGGCGATCCGCTCGGCGCGCGTCCCGCGGGCGCGGGCGGGGACGAGGTGGCGCGGGTGGGTGGCGAGCCGCCCGTCGAGCATGGCGCGCTGGTCGGCGGGGAGCGGTCCGCGGCGGAGGCCGCGGCGGATGGCGCCGAGGATGGCGTCGCGGCTCATGCCCCGTCCCGCCAGCCCGTGAGGGCGGTCGCCGAGGGGAAGTCCAGCACGGCGATCCCGATCCGCGCGAAGCCGGCGAGGGCGAGCTGGGTCCAGGCGTCGGCGCCGTACTCGGTGCGCACCGCGAAGTCCTCCGAGGTGGTGGCGGGGTCGCCGTGGTAGCTCGGCGGCAGGCCCTCCCGGCCGCGGGTCAGGCGGCCGACGATGGTGGGAACGGTGAGGCAGAGCGCGCCGCCCGGGCGCAGCACGCGCCGGCACTCCGTCAGCGCGTGCACGGGGTCGGGGACGTGCTCCAGCGTGTCGGAGTGGACGACGAGGTCGAAGGCGGCGTCCGGGTACGGCAGGGCGTGCATGTCCACCTCCGGGTAGGTCGCGAGGCGGTGGCCCGGCATCCGCCGGAGGGTCGGGCCGAGCATTCCCGCCTCGTTGATCTCGAGCACGTCGAGGGCGGCGGCGGCCGGGGAGGCCGCGAAGTCGCGCAGCGTGCCCGTCGCGCCCCGCGCGTCGAGGATGGCGCGGGCGAGGGCGGCGGAGCGGAGGTTGGCGCCGCAGCCGGTGCAGAGGGTGCCCTGCTGGCGGTCCACGTAGGCGTGCTCGTGCGGCGCGAGCTGCCACTCGGCGACGAGGGCGGGCCAGAGGATGGCGTGGTCCCGCCAGGCCTCGTTGCCGCAGACGGCGCAGGCCGGGCCGGGCGGGGCGGTCCCGCTCACCGGGCGGATCCCCCCCGCTGCATCGCGGCGTAGCGGGCCATGAAGGTGCCGCCCGGCTCGGGCGCCGGCAGGTCGCGCCCGGCGGTCCAGCCGCCGGCGAGCGGCAGGCGGCGGAAGCGGCCCCGGCCGCGCCCCAGCAGCGACAGCGCCGCCATGCCCGCCCGCGACGCCGCGCGGTACCACCCCGGCCGCCGCGCGAACCAGGCCCAGACGCCGAGGCCGCTCCGGATCGCGGAGGGCGTCAGGTGGCGCTCGAACTCGCGCTCCCGCCAGTGGCGCATCATCTTCGGCAGGGGGATCTTCACCGGGCAGACGCTCTCGCACCGGCCGCAGAAGGTGGAGGCGTTGGGCAGGTGCGCCGACTTCTCGACGCCGACGAGCGACGGGGTGAGCACCGATCCCATCGGCCCCGGATAGACCCAGCCGTAGGCGTGGCCGCCGGTGACGCCGTAGACCGGGCAGTGGTTCATGCATGCGGCGCAGCGGATGCAGCGGAGCATCTCGTGGACGTCGGTGCCGACCATGCCGGAGCGTCCGTTGTCGATGAGGACGACGTGGTAGGCCTCCGGCCCGTCCGCGTCGGCCTCCCGCCGGGCGCCGGTGGAGAAGGTGGTGTAGACCGACAGGTCCTGGCCGGTGGCGCTGCGCGCCAGCAGCCGCAGCAGGCTCGTGCAGTCCTCCAGCGTCGGCACCACCTTCTCGATGCTCGCCAGCACGACGTGGACGCGGGGCAGGGTCTGCGTCAGGTCGCCGTTGCCCTCGTTGGTGACGATGACCGAGCTGCCGGTCTCGGCGACGAGGAAGTTGGCGCCGGTGATGCCGACGTCGGCGGCGAGGAAGCGCTCGCGCAGCTTGGCGCGGGCCTCGGCCATGATGTCGCGCCGGTCGCGGAAGACGCGGTCGGGGGGGAGGTCCGTGTGGGCGGCGCGGAAGCGGCTCTCCCAGTCCTCGCGGTTGAGGTGGAAGGCGGGGGCGATGATGTGGCTCGGCGGCTCGTCGACGAGCTGGAGGATGTACTCGCCGAGGTCGGTCTCGACCGGGGTGATCCCGTTGGCGGAGAGGTGGGCGTTGAGGCCGATCTCCTCCGAGATCATCGACTTGCCCTTCGTCACCGTGCGGGCGCCGGCGTCGCGGCAGATGCCGAGCACGGTGGCGCGCGCCTCGGCCGCGTCGCGGCACCAGTGGACGGTGCCGCCGGTCGCCTCGACCCGCCCGGCATAGGCCTCCAGGTAGTGGTCGAGGTGGGCGAGGGTGTGGTCCTTGATGTCGCGGCCGATGTCGCGCAGCCGTTCGAACTCCGGCAGCCCCGCCACCGCCTGGGCGCGCCGGGCGTGGAAGCCGGAGCCGCCGCGGCGCAGCGCGGTCTGCAGCCGCGTGTCCGCCAGGGCGCCGACGGCGCGGCGCTGGAAGTCCGGGGAGGTGAGCGCGACCATCCTCGCAATCTAGGGG
>Ga0325401_1005372_pt1 | contig 12251 bp, 9 predicted proteins | sample PopdelMetagenome_FD_205666 | JGI IMG/M metagenome (GOLD analysis project Ga0325401, IMG submission 205666) | Populus deltoides microbial communities from Bellville, Georgia, United States - Xylem-PdKOR-R2 | ecosystem: Host-associated > Plants > Phyllosphere > Stem > Wood/Secondary xylem | place...
AGAAGAGGAGGATAATATCTTGATATTTTATTTATTAACTTAAATTTGATGAGGTGAATTGATTAGATGAAGGGTTTTGAAGTTTGCGGAATAGCAAATCATGACGTCTAATTTTGTCAGTGCAACTAGCAAGGTCCCCTGCTGCTTGGTGATAAATCCAGTAGGCCAGCTATGAGTCAGACAATAGGGTCACATTCGAGCCGCTAGCAGAACTCCATGTGTAGTAGCATGCTTGTTTTCAGTGGAAGAACTCGAGAGGCAAGCATGGACAACCAACAGAATATGTCCAATGTTGTGCAAATCAATGCCACTTAGCCAGTTCGATCGAAGGTTTTATCGTATGCTTACAAAACAATGTTCAAACTTCGAGTTGAATCTCAATGATTAGACCTCCTAGTCAAGAAGGAAAGGAGGCCAAATGCAATTCATCGACATCCTTGTTTTCTTTCTTTTTACTCTTCTCTGTGATTCTGAACTGCCCTCATTGGGTAGTCCGTGCAAGATCTCAGATGATATAATTGAGATATATCATGGAGCATGGAATCAATTTAATTAAAAGGAAAAAAATATTACACATTAAAGATCCCAATCAAAAGAATTAGGAAATATAAAATATTTTCTTATTATAATTTATCTTGATTTGTTTTCTTCTTATATGTAAAAAATCTAAACCCAACCATCGATGATGTCTTGTTATCATTTTTATCTTTTTTCTTTGATTGTTTATTTGGTAAAAAATAATTTTTTAAAGTAATTTTTACAGAAAATAAATTATTGAAAAGTGAGTTATTTTTTTATGTTCGATAATATAATAAAAAATAAGTTGGAAAACACTTTCTAGCATCTGGCTATGTCATGAAAAATAAGTTGAGAAATAACTTAAAACTAAATATATAGCAATCATAAGATTGAATATCAAATTTGATATAACTAATAAATAATAGAATATTTTTGATTTTTTAACAACTTCTGAAAGATATATTCTCCAAAAAAATAAAAATAAAACTTTTTTTTATTTACTGAAAAGTGTTTATGTTAATCAATTTTTCTAATAATAAATAAATATAAAAAATTTTAGAAAGTAATTTTTTTTAAACTAATTTCTATAAAATGAACGGTACTGAGTAAACATCTCATTCTTTTTTTCATGTTTTTTTTTCTCAAATAAATATCCCATTTCAATTGTTAAGAGATGTTTTTTTTTTTTGTATTTATTTGATATTTTAGTACTTTTAAAGCATATTAGCTTTTAGTGCAAAAGCAGTGTATGGTTAATAATTATTTTGCTTTTTAATCAAAGCAGATGTCACTGTAACAAATCACACACATACTATGGATGCCAATGTCTTCCATAATACAATTTAAATTTTTTTTTCTTTATTATTGATTACATTGAAAATTTTTTATTGAAATTGTCCGTGTGTATTTAATTAAAAAAATATTTTTTTAATATAATATATATAAAAAAAACATTTTAAAAAGGAAAGCTACAATTACAATAATACAAACCAGCTTTTAATTCTACAAACGAGACTCCATAGCCCACTATCATTAAGCCCACGAATCTTCAGCAGTTTCTAGCCTAAATGGCAGGAACTAGGCATTTACTTTACAGATAATTTGTACATCAGATCCTTGCAAGGAAACATGGTGTCCTAAGAACAGTGTTGTTATTCCATTCCTTTCCGATTTGGTCCTTTGGCCTTAAGGAAGCGTTTTAAATGTTACATTTGGAGTGGATGATTGCCCAATACCCCAACCACCCTCGCCGCGGCCACTACAGACTCCATATACCTCAATTCTGCTATTGCCATGGTTCAGTAAGAAGGATCAATTGTTAACCACGGGGCAAAAAAAAAAATAAAGAAAAAAGGATGATGTGATTTTGATTTTCAAGCATGCATATGGCTCAGGAAGGAAGCAAATGTTTTTGTGGCGGGTGGCTGGAGTTTCAGGAAAACCATGATGATGATACATTCCAGAATATAGCGGCAGGCATCCACAAACAACACAACATATCAACATCATTTACCACAAAGCAACTTAACTCACCTTTCCATTGGCAAGGAAACAGAACCATGTGTCAAAGCCATTGACATTATTAATTTACCTAGCAGCTTGTACGAAACTAGGAAATGGTGTAAAAACCTATCAATCAAGGAATGTATATACACAAAAGGCCAGTGCAATATGATATTCCACGTAAATCAACCAATCAAATCAGCTGAAAACAACATATAACTTCAATGTATGAATCCACCCTGCTGTGGCAAGGTTACCCATTCATCAGTTTATCTAGCACCGTATTCAAGTCAACAGACTGCCCATTCTCCGTCAATTTTCTCACTGTTGCTCTCACCAAGTCTCTACGAAATCCCATCGTAGCAACCTTGTCAACAACATCATCAACTGGTATCCTGTTTCCACTCCCACCAGAACCTGATCCTGAGCCAGCATCCACATTAGAGGCAGATGGTATAGCATTCGGCAGTAGACGGGCAGTCGGTAATTGTTTGTAAATGCTTTCACCAGCCAGGACCGGAGGAGATGGTATGGGTTGCGATGGTTTTATAGATGAACTTCCACTGTTGCATGGAGAAGCACCATAATGGTAAGAGTCCATAATGTTTGTTTTCGCATGTTCTGGCAAACTTGCAAGGGTAGACTCTACATAATGCCTGTTTGGGGGTTGAGGATAGATCTGCTGGGTAGAACCCACATTATACTGTTGGGGAGGTGGAGACCTGCCAGGTGGCTGAGAGATGCTATGAGGTGGTGAATAAGGAACTTCAGTATGAAGGCTTGATGGATAATGGGCTTGAAGATTAACCATACTGGAATCTGGGTGCACTTGAGGCAGTTGGGGTAACTGCGAATTTTGGGGAAAATGAGGCATTGGTTGATAAGGTTGGTGATTATAGGGTATTGGTTGCAACTGTTGAGCTGGAGGAACCTGGTATTGCTGATATGTGCTATCTGGAGTAGGAACTACCAGTGGATTGTAAGGTTCTTGCTTTGGAACAGAGGGGGCGGTTGTCTGGTTCTGGAGGAGATGGGTGGGAAACTGTGGTGCTGTTGCAACAGGTGTTGCTGGAGCTGTTGCTCGAGGATGAATCTGCGGAAGTATGTTTGTAACACTAGAAGCAGGAGAAAGAAGTTGTGGACTAGCACCTGGAACAGGAAGCAGCTGATGGGATTGCTGAGAGACTGATGAAGGTGCTTCATATGCTTGACCAGTGACATTTTGCTTTTCCACTTGCTGGTTATTTTTGGACATTTGAAGCTTTGCCAGTTGGAGCTGAGCCTCTGCTATCTCTTGTTTATCTCTCAAATCTTGGACACCACCTTGAACCTGCAATAATTTGCCATGTTAAGAAGCATTACAAGTGCATCCCTCAAACGAGTAGTTGGTGGTATTGCTACATTGTTTCTGTGGACCTCTCTCTGTTATAGCCATATTTCTGCAGAGAGATCTAGAGAAAAATTGTAAATAATATTGGCAACAAGGCTACCTTCAGCAATAACTTCCCTTTCCCACGGAAGAATAATGAATAATATTTTGTGCTGGAAATAAATCAGAAAAAAATTGCCAACTGTTCATTCAACAGTAACCGATGTATATATGCAATCTCTTCAGGCACAAGGACCACGTATGTGCTTCATGAAAATATATGATAGTTATATTTTGGACCTGTGGTGCTTCTGCATGGCATCTACAACAAAATGGAAAACTCACCCAAAAACAGAGAGCTAAACGAATTCAATTAAAATCATATCTCAAACAGACAAGTAATTTGGGAGTGCAAATTCTAAAGGATTGTTATGTTAAAGAAAAAAGAAAAAAAAAGGTGATTGTCTATGTGCAGAAAATATGGAAACGAAAGGGCCTTAGCCATCTAAGATTTTTTCTAACAAGACTTGTTGCCCAACTGGAGGATCAAGAACAGCAAAAAATTGTGACAGCCTGGATATACATGAATAAACCACATCTCAAACTGAAAAGCACTCTTGTATATGCATACAAAGCTCATGCATGTTCTTATAAATCATGTTCACTTTCCCTCAATGTAAAGACAAAAGGCGACCGCCAAAAACTAATTTCCAGAGTAGCTAGGGATGAACCAAATCTTTTTTTAAGAGTAAGCTAATAGCTCACTCAACTGTAGAAGCCACTGAACAAACTGCGTAACCGGTTGTCCTAGTAGAAACATTGACTCTGCTACCACCTATAGGGGAGAAGAGGACCAAGACTAGAGTTTCTCAAACAAGGATGCACCAGGAAAAAAAAACCCTTCACTATTAACCAATTATGAATTCCAAACTCATTGTAGTTATCAACAATCTCGCTGTTGCATGTGAGCCACCATAATATTAAGCTTACTGCTTCTCAAATGAAATCACTTTAAACAACCCAAGTGTAGCATCACCATAGAAAGGCACCTAACTCCATTTCTAAAACATAAAAAAAACCATGGGAGCACACAACTTGCTATACTAAGAGGATACCAACTATATAAGCCAACACGTATCAATGAAAGCATCAAGTTCTACTCCCACTTATTTGGGAGCTGAACACTAGAGTTTCCTTGGCTTTGCATGTGCAAGGGTCATTTTAACACATGGAAAGACATCAACTTGAAACTAGAACCTAAGCTCAGGGGTCATGGGTACTTTTCATTTATATGGGCACTTAGCAAGTGACTTCTCATTAATATGGGGTACCATAACACACCTAATCTACCAAGAAAGATCTAAATTCTCTGCTATGAACTTAAGAGAAGGTTTAGGATTTAAGCTGACATGATAGGCATCTAAGAGTATTAGCATCCCAATCAAATAGGTATGTCTCTAGGCATATTATGGTGTGTTCCAAACCTTAATGAATCAAGAAAGAGAGCTACAAAGAAGTCCTCATCTTGACAATAGACGTGTGCTGTACTTGCACGAGAAAGATGGGCATTTGGTTGTTCAGGAATTCCAATAGATCAAATAAGAATAATGGTGCATATCTAAGTAAGACAATGGTCAAGGTACATCATAACTGGCAGTAAAACAAGGATTAACAAAAGGGAAAACCAGGAAACAATATAACAAAAGAGTTGAAAGCAATGACTAATTCACCATACAACCCTGAGGAAGAAGCAGAATTAAAATTAGAAAGTAGAACACCCTATTAATACCAGTCAAATTACATAAAAGCTTTTTCACAAAGAAAAAAAAAAAAACCAAATCCCCAATCTCGCAAAGACCTAACTAACTGCAAAGAACAAGGACACGTTCATCCAAATCTTTCATACATCATCTGCCATTGCTTTATGAACCTCAAGCAACACATATTTAAGAACAAGTTATTTATTAAGTTTAACACATTTAAATTGCCAAAATCATTATTGAGGATTTGACAAGAGGTATGTTTGAGAACCTGTGACTTTAAGGAGTCTAATGTCATAACTGAAGCCTGTATAAAATGATTTATTGAAGACTGCCCATTTTTCCCAACTCCTAAGCTTATAGAAGTTGATCAACTTTTCGTTTTCTTGCCCCTACCAAGCCTCCCGATTTCATTTAATGTTAGCCTAAAGCATCAGAATCGTGCTCTGAGATTGAACATCAAAGTTAATAAAAACTTTTAAGAAGATAAAAGTACCTCCACAAGAATATTCTTCATTTCCCTTAGCTTCCCATCAGTTTTCCCTTGATTCAATTCCAATAATTCCTTTATATCATCAACAACATCTTCTATTTGGTGCGTTTTACTTTCCAATTGAGACACTCTAGCGCTGAGACACTCCACAGAGTGTAGCAATATGTCAACATGCTCCTTCATCTTTCTATCGATCTCAGAAATCAATGCTGCATTGCTGGAAGCCCCAACTTTCTCGGCAGAGAATTTTGCAGAATCGATGCAATCCATGGAACTCCAACCCTGTAGGTTATCACCCAAAAAGCAATTAATCAATCTACAATTAGCAATTCAATATGCATTGTACTAAAGGAACATATTTCAGCATGCTATCTCCGCAAAAATACGGGCAGCAGGCTTATATCATAGTCCAACAAAAACAAAGTGGTAAAAATACAAGCAACAGGCTTGATCACAAAAGCATCACCTTTTTCTCATAAATATAACCTTGCCAGATGATAATTTCGACATATAGTTCAATACCAATACAAACTAAGCTATATTCAGGTAAGCCCAAAATACCAAATTCAACTTGCTACTAAAAACAACATAAAGTTGGGTACTTTTGTCAAATTTTCGACAAGGCATAAACAAACCAACCAAAGGTTCATCGTATACTCATCTTATATCTCATAATCTCAATGAATTTGGAATCATATTTCCCAATATTTTCCCAGAAACCGAACAAAACATGGATAATCTCAACTAATGATAAAAAGAGAGAAACGGTACCGTAAGGCTGGTTCCATCAAGATCTTTGTTGTGGGATTGTGAAAGAGAGCGAACAGTGTCGAATTCGAAGCCATGATCCCCATCTTGTACTTCTTGTTTATCATCATCGCCCATGAAATTGAGGGACTGGAATTGGGAAAGTTCGGTGATTTGCTTATCCATGTACTTGGAAGTATCCATCTTTTTCATGTTTTCTTCTAGCCAAAACAGAGAGAAAGAAATATCCAACAGAAGAATTATAGGAATCTAGTGAAGCTTGTGTTTGCACTTTGCAGCAGTCCTCTGTCTTGTGTCGCTGTTGTGATGTTTTTTTTTTTTTAACCTTATTTATTCGATGAAAAATAATTTTTTTAAAAAATATATATTTTAGAAAAATAAATTTCAAGTAAATTACTTTTTAATATTTAACAGTATAATAAAAAATAAGTTGAAAAATATTTTTTATTATTTGATTATATCATAGAAAATGAGTTGGAAAATAACTTATTAATGTTTTATTTTTTTCAAATTTATTAAAATAATGAGAAACAAATCTTACAAATTAAAAAGTTCAATAAAAATAAAATTGAAAAAAATATAATTTCATAAATTATCTCAAATAAAATAAATAATAATCAAAATAATAGAAATCAAATCTAAAAAATAAAAAAATTGAAAGATAAAGAAATTATAATAATAATAATTAACCTTTCATAAATTATTCCAAATAAAATAAATAACAATCAAAAGAATAATGACTAAATTTGATAGATAAAAAATTTGAATTAAAAAATAATAAAAGAAAAGAAAATAACAAATAAGGATCAAAATTAATATAAAAATTAAATTATAAGGGATGAAATTAAAAAATAAATATTCAAAATAAAATATATATATACCGACCAAAAATTTAAAAACTAAATTTGATATAATTAATAAATAATAGTTATTTTTAAATTTTTAATAATTAAGTTAAAAGGTCCTAAAGAAATACAATTACAAGCCCAACCAAATTATAGATTACAAAATAAATCCTATGAAAACCCCGTATGGCGAAATATTTTTATGTTAACAATTACAATATGTTATGAAATTGGAATTTTATAGTAAAGGAAAATGACATTATTAAATTTTTTGAATTAAATTTAATTTAGAAGTTTTAATGAGATTTTGAATATTAAAAATTGAACTTCAAATGAAAATCAATCTCTATAAATGCTATAAAAATAAATTAGATGTCAGCTCCTTTGATTTATAATTTCAAAGAGGAAGAATTTAATACCAAAACTAATTTTTCTAAAATACTTATTTAGTTTTTAAATTTTTTTTTGAAGAAATAAGATGAATGTAACGAAAATAATATAAAAAACAAAAAGAATTGAATTTTATCTCTTTTAAATATATGCGAATTCAACTTATTTATTAATTAAATTCAAATCAAACTCTATAATTGAATTGAATTCGAGAATTAATTCCAAACAACCTATAACTTTATATGTTTTAGCCTAAAATTTGTGTTTTTGATAGTTTTTTTTAGTAAAACATATCATAATCATAATAATAACTCTTGTTTCTTTAATTTTTATATAATTGAGGAGAGATATTTGAACTGTGGAGTCCAAGATTCTTTTAAATCTCTTTATGAAAAATAAATATTTAACTAATTAGACCACAAATACCAATACATACCAATAAATATTTAAATCTCTCAATGAATTCAAATCAAACTCTACTTGCGTTAAGTCTTGCGATGGTTGGTGTTTTTTTTTTAAAAATAATTTGGATTTGTTAGGCTTTCTTTGTCCTTCCTTGCTTATGAAATTTTTTTTTTTTGTAATTATGGATGACTTGTCATCTTATGTGTATATCGACTAATCCCTCAAAATCTAAAATTAATGACTTGATAAGCTTTCAGTGGTCCTGAGATTTGTGACACTCGAACTGGTGACATCTAAAGAGCAAACTCAGGACCTGATCAGTTGAACTACACTCCTCAAGGTTATCATTGTCTATTAACTTAATTCTAAGAGTGTGATATATATAAATACACACATGCATGCATGCCACCTTAGTTGAGTTCTTACACTAAATCTAGGCAACATGTCATGTATTGTAGACTCTTGTCTTTGTATTAATTTTTTTCCATGCTACACGGCACACTGTGGATTGATTTATTTATTTTTCCAGCCTAAAAAAATGCTAAGATATAAGAAAGTCAGAAATTTGATATGTTATGGCCAAAATACTATTAAAATATTTAAATGGTGACATATTGGATGTCATATTATTTTTTAAAAAATATTGAGACAATGATACATTGAATTGATCCAGGCTAATAATAGTTAACCCATAAAACCTGCGATCTAAGGTATGAAATCGTGAAAAAACCATGAAACTCATATTGAAACAAATTAAAAAGCCCAATTATAATGAACAAAATATCAAAGGCCAAAAGAGAAAAAAAAATTTAAAAAGACAAAAAAATGACCCGAGTAAACTTATATTGGTGGTTGATGCAACGTCGCGGACCAGGCCAAGTTTTTTCTGGACGTAAGAAGATCAAAGTTCAGGTAACGTTAGGATTTCTAAAGAAGTAAAAGAAATCCGAGACTCGAGTTATTGAGTTGATTGTATTTAATAAATTCGGTTAATTTAATAACATAATGAAAGGAAACCCTAATATAATAACATTAAAAATAAAACCAAGAAAGTTGGACGAATCTCCTAGACTCGAGTTAATCTTCCAAAATCATAACCTGTGAAATCTTAAACCCAAACTCAATCAAGAATACCAATTCCCAACAAAAAAAATACGCAAAAAAAAAAACGATGTCAACTCATGTTAATCTATTAAGCCCATGACCCAAATCATTTGACGAGAAACACCAAATTTGAAAAACCTCAAAGCTCTATTTTCAACTAATCATATATTGAAGGATAAAATTTTAAAAGAAAAAATCAATCATACAAAAGAATAATAAAAAAAGTAGCAATTACAAGCCAAAAAAAGACTTGAGTCCACTCGGGTCAACCCGCCAAATCCACGGGTAAGGTTATGAGATCGGGTAACCTGATAGAAAGAACAATGAAGAAAATTGTGAAACCTAATTTTTTTTTAAAGAAAAAACAAAAATCATCGTTATCTTATAAAACTTGTGACCTGGATCATTTAATAGGAAACATTAAATATGGAAAAACCACGAAGTCCGATTCTCAACAAACCAAATATTGAAGGATAAAATTAAAAAAAATCAACCACACGAAAAGTTCCAAAAGAATAAAGAGTAATTAAATGCAAAAAAAAGGTGTGAGCCCATTCAGGTTAACTCGCTAAACCCACGAGCCAAGTCATGAGAACAAGATAACTTTATATAAAGGATAATGAAGAAAATCAGGAAGCATGTTTTGTAAAAATAAATAAATTAATGTCCAGTAATGAGATCGAAAAAGAAAATAAGTGAAGCTTTGATTTCCATTTGATGTATAATAGAGTTTGGATTATAGTAAATTGAACGATAACATTTATTAGACTAATTGAAATGTGCATAAATTTTGAAAAAAAGTAATTGAACGATAACATTTTTTTTTCTTTACCTTTTTGTATGTAGAGTTTGCCTCTTTGCATGTTATAATTTACTTATCAGATCCTTTCCAACGATGATCCTCCAAATCTTAGTAAAGGAAAGTCGAACTTTATTTTAATGATCCATTTGAAAGAAATGAATAATATATTGTTTAGGGTAAACCATTTTAATAGGTTGTTATTTAGAGCATATAGATCGAAATCAAATCATCTCTCCATATGAAGAGGGCATCCATCTCGTTAACCAAAAATTACCAAAAAAATAATTAATTATGTGTGGATTATAGCAGTTGCTTTTTAAAATATTTTTTACTTAAAAATATATTAAAATAATTTTTTTTTAAAAATTATTTTTAAAATCAGCACATCAAAATATCTGAAAACATAAAAAAATATTAATTTAAAATAAAAAAATTTAAATTTTTTCAAAAATATTTTTAAAACTCAAAAACAAACAGGAAAATAAACATGCTTTTGGTTCTGATTTGAAGATAAAAATAATATTATATCAAAAATTTCAACAATATCACTTTAGCCAGTATCACTTTAGTAACACTTAATTTTTAATCAGATATGGGGTTTTGCATGCTTGTAAGATAGTAATTAAAAATAATTATTTATTTTTTTAAGAGGAATGTAATAAGAAGCTGTTAAGCAGTAGAAATTATTTACACTGAAATAGATAAATATCATTATAATTGTTGACGAGGTAGATATTTTCTACATCAATTATGCTACTAATTCTTTATTTCTTCATTTCAATTAAAAAAAAAAACTACAATTAAAAATTTAATCTTAAACAAAGATTGCTACCAGAGTGACGCAAATTAAATTTAGCGTACGTGTTTAATATTTTGATCACTAGAAAAGAACTATTATTCCAAGCATTTGCTAGGTAAATTGCAGAAATAAAGTTGTTTATCTAGGGCTTGCCATGCATCTTTTCTAATAATTGAATGCTTATATATAATAATGGTATATTATTAGAGTTTTTTATAAACATATAATTCTAATTCTATACATATTGTTTATTCTACGAGATGAAATTATATTTATAGACTCGGCTTTTCTGAATTTTTAGATTTTTATTAGTATAGAGAAAAATAGCAAGCATTATAATATACTACAACTATTAATTGGAATAATATCAAATTTATTCAAAATTTAAGAGTATTTTTTGTCAAATCAGATATTTCCTTTATACACACACAGTATTGGATATGTTGTAATCAATATTTCCTATACTATTGTTCGCAAATACAGGAAAACAAAAGCATCCTCTTCGTTTTTGTGTTTTAAAAAATTTTATTTTTTTATTTTTTTTATTTCAAATTAATATTTTTTTAGTGTTTTTAGATCATTTTAATACACTGATATTAAAAAATAATTTTAAAAAAATAAATAAATATTATTTTGATACTTTTCTGAGTAAAAAACACTTAAAAAAACAACCACAATTATACTTTCAAACAGGAAATATATCTATATTCTTAAGAACTTATTTCCTATACAGTGATTTTTGCCAAGTATATATATAATTTTAGAACTTTTCGCTAACTAACTTCATACATTAATCAAGTCGATTCTTTGGTGCATTATTGAGTAAATTAAAGGTTTTCTCAACTTTTTGTTTGGCTAATTAAGCTCTTCTCTACTATATTTATTCTAATTAGTCATTCTAATTTATTCTCCAAAAAAAAAAAGAGAGAAATTATTCTTTACTTCATGCTTCCTCTTGTTAATTATATTACCTATTTAGCTAACGAACTGATCTATTTTTGTTTTCGTTTTTCTGTTTTCCCAGAAGATTTTAAACTAGCATGAAGACCGAAGAACAAATTATGACATCAGGGCTGCCTGACGCTGTAATATTTGTCTTCGTGGCTATAATATTCTTGACAGTTTTGTGGTCGTTTGTTCGTTGCTTGGAGGATGAAGAAGCAAGGCCTGGTACGCCCTAGCTGCTAGCAGTCTAGCACAGTCACGCCCTCACTAGCAGAATCTACAAAAAGAAAAAGAAAAAAACTATGTTCTTCAAGATATCTGACATTGCTCATGGTCAATCGACCCAGAGACCAAATTGTTTTTCTAGAATATTTGAGAACTTGTTTACGTTCTCAGCAAATTCTCCGACATCTATCAGTACTAGATTAGTCCATTATCATGTACTCTATTGTATTAATTTTTTTAAATGTTAAAAAAAAAACATTAAAAGTGTAGAGATATTTTGACAATACAGGTGAATTTTGAGATTCTTGACCAAACTCTTTGCTT
>Ga0325401_1005373_pt1 | contig 12251 bp, 5 predicted proteins | sample PopdelMetagenome_FD_205666 | JGI IMG/M metagenome (GOLD analysis project Ga0325401, IMG submission 205666) | Populus deltoides microbial communities from Bellville, Georgia, United States - Xylem-PdKOR-R2 | ecosystem: Host-associated > Plants > Phyllosphere > Stem > Wood/Secondary xylem | place...
TATCATTCATTTCTTATCCTTAGTCACTGACACTACGGCCACTAAGTATCATTCTTATCTCATGCTTAATCATCGATGCTATGGCCACTATATATAATTTGATCATCCCCTCGTGGATGCTAATAATTCTAGCAAACCGATTTGATTGACAACAAATTCAGCTATTAATACATTCCAACCGAGCTATCTTTAATATTTTACTCCACATCTTCATACAACCTTATACTGCATTACTTTATATTAAATGGGGGAGGAACAAGAATTGGCTTTTGTTTTTTTGAAAGAGAAATTATGTTATGCACCACATGATCATGAGGTTCACATTAGTGATTATAGCTAAAGTTTTCATAAAGAATTTTTTATTAGGTTTAAAGGGAACTTCAAGGGATATATATATATTTTTAATATGAAAGGGATAACAAAGACGACATTCCCTCATTTAAAGCGCAAGCAGTTAGAACTAGTAAATTTGGATCTCATTTAGTGTAATGGTTTAGACTTGCAAATAACTATATTTTGTGAGTTTATGACTACCGAATTCACTACATACCATTATGCATACAACTAAAATATAGCCTTAAAGACATATAATGTGGATAACCGCAATTGTTTTTCTACTTTCATCTCAATTAGTTCAGGTTCGTTAGTCACCTCAGAGTAGGGTTTGCTTAATTAATTAATTTATTTATTTATTTTCCATCCTATAAGCAAGATGCCAAAATACTATTTTAAGCAAACATTAAGTTATTTCTAAATAAGAAGGCATCTTTAATTTTTTAGAATTGTTTTAGCCAAGAATTTTCACAAAACCAATTTGATCACAACATTTTGAATGAAGCCAAGAGATCATGTGAAGTTATGAGGGTCAATTTTTCTTGGTCTAAAAAGGGTAAGGTCGCCCATTATTGTCTGAGCGAAGCACCCTGGAGTTTGACCTTATTTTCCAATAAATTTATCCAAGCATGATTAAAATAAAATGTCAAATACTATTTTTATAACAAAACACATCTGCTAATTTCAAAACAACAATGAGATAAAGAAAACTCATACTTCTTTGAAAGGATATAATACAATCATAAAACATATGAAAAACATACTTAAAGAAAAGACAGTTTCGATATTTTTCAGCAAAATATAAAATGACAAAGTTCAATAATAATAGGGTTGACAATGTAACACTCTTTCTCGGGTTCGTTTCCCGCCAACAATATTTGTATATATCTTATCAACATTCATCAGGGCCACCCCTCGGATAGGTCCACACACCACCCTACCTTGGCATCGCATGGAAATAAGCATTGCAATCTAGAATGTCGCCTAGCGCATGTAGTACATGCGTAAAGACTACCATTTTCCCAATCATTTTTTCTCCTTGTTCCAGCCTTTTCATCTAGTTCTAACTGACTCTAACAACTCCTAAATATCAATTTTAGTCCCATATTATTTATTTGTTGTTTGAACAATTTTTTATTTGTTTTGTTAATTTTTGAATCATATACTTATGCTGACACATATTTTGTTTTGAATAAATTTGCAACGTATTCATACTTTTGTCTTTATATGTCCAATTATATTAATTTAATTTATTGGAATACTTTTGTGGTTATTTATAAAATGGATATGCTTGGCAAAATAACATGTATGCATAAGAGGTATTTTTATTATAAAATCAAACAACAGTTCAGCTTGCTATAAGTAGGTTATTATAGGGTGGTTTTCATCTTCACTTTTAACATAACCAGCTCCTTACTCAAAAATCTATCAGGATTAGTTAGAGTTTCTAGTAACCATAAAACCAAATGGCGACTTCTTCTCTCATTTTTACTCTTTTCACAATAATCAGATCACTAAGATGTCCCCCATGATAGGAAGAACTAAAAGGTTTAGGGGATTTTTCTATCGATGTAAAAACAATTTTAGTAGTAATTTTTTTGGATAACTAATAGGTTCTCCCTTATAGATCAATTATTATATACCCTTTAACTTCATGTCCACACCCTCCCAACAAATATGCTATAGAAAAACCAAGTTATTGAATGCAAATATAATAACCCATCATAACAAAAAAAAAAAACTCTGATGCACTCTCGACCAGGGATGACAATTTTACCTGAACTTGATGGATGCTGACTCGAACTTACCTAAATAGGTTGGAAGTTTTTAGACCCAATCAGGTTTGGATCAAGTTGAGGTAAAACCTGAAGATAAAAAGTCAGGTTTTGGGTTGGGTATAGATATTGGTCTACTAGACCCAAAATAAATAAATAACCTTAAAGTTTTTTTTTAAAAAAATTACATGCATATCAAGTTAATCATGTACTAATTAGTTGTAAAATATATCATTCAAGTTTGGGTTATGGATGCTCGATGTGTACTAAAAACCTGATTGGATTGGGTATAAAAAATCCATACCTAGTCGGGTTTGGATACTTATTTTGAGTTTAGATTAAGGTATAAATAGTACAAAAATAGATTCACAGGTATCAATTTCCATCCCTACTCTCAACCATTGTGATGAAGGTTTTGGGTACCTTCTAAGGCTACTATTTTGGAGCCCACAAGTTCAATTGCTAGTTGTTGTTGTGGGCAAAGGGTTGAGAATAAAGAGAATTCATGAGAAAATTGATCACACTATTTTTATAAATTGGTAAAATTACATAATAAAAAAAGAGGCAAAATTAACAAGGTTACAAGCATACATGATGCCAAATTTCCACATTTTGCAATTTAGGTATTTTGCCTATGGCAACCCCTTTACAGTTTCGTGCTTCAAGTATCATTAAAACTTAAGATTGAATTTGGTTTAGGTTCACTATGTCAAAGTGGCTCTTTGATACATCATTTTGTGAAGGATCATTAAAGCCAACTTATGTGAATAGATGAACAATAAAATTCTGAAATCAAGAATTCATCAAAGCCTATAAACATTAGTAACAAATAAAAAAAAATGTTATCAAAAGAAAACCTAAGACATGAAATCATTTCTAGAGCTGAAATGAGAGTACCCATCTTGAGAATTCTGATTTAAGAAGTTGCAAGGAATCCCACTTTATGTCCTTTATATAAATAATTAATAACGTATGAACTTTGAAATGCCTGCAAAGATTTGAGCATTCTAAAAAAACCTTGAACAGTAGTGACTTAATCTATTAACACTGTGATACGATCCAAGTAAGGTCAGATTCAGATTGTGGCATAAAATTTTCTACTGTCCAGTTTTATATTATTAAACATAACTCTAAATCAAACCATTAAATCGAGCTAAAAATTTACCAAAAGATCCCAGAGATATTTGTCTAAGTTGGGGTAAAATTTTAGGTGAATCGGATTTCTGGAAAGACTTGCGATATAGGTTAGAACATGTTGCATGAATTTTGTTATTTATTTTCTTTTGACTTGTGGACTTTCTATTTGAAAAAGATCCTTTCTTACAAAGATGTGACATAATGTTTTAGGAATTTCCTTGGTCTACAAGGATCTTTAATGAGTTGCAACATAATTTTCAAGTGTGATAAATATTCATTAATATTCCAAAATCCTGTAAACATAGAAGATCACGAAAATTAATGTAAGTATTTACATTTTATAACTATACTAACATAATCAATATCATTAATCCATTATATAAGCAAAATAATATGTGTCCTTTCAATTTAATATTTCCTTATCAATCATTGATGAACTCTCTTTTTTCATTAAATATATTATAGTATTGTCATCACACATGTAACAACTCAATTATTTAACATATGTTTCAAGTGTGGCAAGGATCTTTAATGGGTTGCAACATAATTTTCAAGAGCGGCAAGGATTCATTAATGTTCCAAAATTATTTTCTTACATGGATTTCTTATTCATCCTAGCTACACAAGGAAAGAAGGGCTAGTGGTATTTAATGATATATTGGTTTCTAGGATCATTGGGTAGATAAAGACTTAGGACTTATAGGCTTTATTTTATGTTTTGTTAGCTACATCCCAAGGCTGGTTTTAGCTTAATTAATACTTTATTTTCAGTTAGGATCTAAGGCTTGTTTGGATTAGGGTTTGGGCTTACTAATAAAGGTTTTGACTTAGTTTTTGTAAGTGGATCAATTTTGCCCACAAGGGTAGATCTGTTAGGGTTAATTTTTTAGAATTATTTAAAGACATGTAAGCCTAAATTTCAGCAGCCATTGATGAATGAATTGAATTTGACTTATCGAAGATTAACTGGTTTCGTGACATCATTCAACTTCATTCTAATAATAATAGTGCTTTGAGACAAGTTTTCATTGTGTTACACTCCTATCAAACCTATTTCAACTTTCTGAAATTATATCTCAGTCTTAATTGTGGGTTGCGTAACCACGAGGTTCGTATCACATTATAAAAGGAAAATCCTATTTGGTTGAAGCAAAACTTCAAACACGCAAGTTGAATGACAAATCACTCTTCTTAATTTGCCTTATTTGCTGCCAAGCAATGCCTACCTTTTATATACTCTAGAAATCTTGCCAACTCTAATTATCAACTAATTACTTCAAATAAAGTCTTGATTGGAGTATGAATAGCATTTGAAACACACAAAAACTAGAAATTTCAAAAAATACATAATAATACATTTCTTTTACATTTTCATAATTTACAAATAAAGAAATAATACTACATGCCATATAAAATGCTCTTTACTGAAGCAAATCATATATACCTAACTGGAGAAATCAACAACATTGTAAGGAATGTGTGATCCCTAGCTTTTGAAGTCATCACATAAGAACTCCGAATTAATTTCTATTAAAATACAAATTAGAAAAAAAACAAAGTCATAGAAGATAATAATTAAACATGAAGAGTAGGGAATATACCTCAGACATACCCTCACAAAAATATCCATCACAACTCAACCCTTGAACCGGAATCATACAACAAACACATTTAGGACACAAGAATACTATGATAGCAATACACATCAAATAGATCAAACAAATTTTCAAAATACCATTGCTTACATTATTAATGTATGTTGGATGTTTGTTAAGCAATGATGATTGTTGTAATAAAGAAAAATTTTGGTGTGAGATGTGATTGAATAAGATATAGGTTATATATGTAAGCTGGTAATGGCAAAAAAATTAGGGAGAAATATAATCCTAAACAATTAATTAAAAAAATTATCTAAAATCATAAAGCCCTAAAAAAAGTTAATCAAGACCCTAGATGAAAAGCAAAACAATATTATAAGAAAAACCCAACCTTGAGCATACTAAAGAAAACACAATTTAACACAACAAAGACCATAGAGCTATGGGCGGCAGAGAATTGAGACAGGATGTGAGCAGGGGTGGGACTAGAGGTGAGGAGGCATGCAGCTACGTTAGTAAGGTACTGATTTAGGGCTTAAAAAAAATTTTGCTTTTATTTTTTTTGATTGGTTGGTTTTTTTTTTTAATGCATACAAGTTATAGAGATGAGAATGCATACTAAATCAGGCCAAGATAAAGAAGTGAAATAAAAATTAGAAGTCCAAGCTCAGCTCCGATTTGTTGAATTTTGTTTTATAAAGTGAAAGTGTATTTTTTTTAATGGAGATTAAATCACTCTTTTATTTCAAACCAATTAAAAATAGATTCTTCATTCAACCACTGGGAAAAAATCTTGAAGAGTGGTGTCAAAACTGGCAAAGGTTTTTCTTTTTTTAAAAAAAAAAAATTGTAGAGGAGGAGGAGGAGGAGGAGGAGGTATTATTATTTATTGCATGTATTTATTTTTTAAATTTTATTTTATTAGCCACTATTTAGAGGTAGAAAGTTAAAAGTGCTTAGACAACAAATGAAAGAAAGGAGAGGGACTCTAGTTGCAGCCACTCTCTCTTCCCTCCACAATTCTATTCTATCCAGTCCGCCCAAGTTACTATAGATAAAAGAAAAAGGAAAAAAAAAAGAGAGGAAAGATTAAGGCCAACAATAACAGTCTTGTTCATCCATTCCCTTTTCTCCTTCCATGGCTTCTTTGCCCTCTGTTGCTATCACTGGCACTCTCAGGCTTGGAACTGAACTCAAAAGGCACCCCTCTGCCACCGAAAAGGTATTGCTGTAACTCTTTTCTTTTCTTTATATATTTTAAATTCTCTTTTCCTTACACATAGCCGTATTGATTTGTTGAAGATCATGTATGTATCAAACAACATCTTTCTGGTGTCTTTGCTTTACTGTTGTCTGTTAGTGGATGGAAATGATAATTTTAGTTGCTTTTTGTTAAGAGCTAAATAAATATTAGTCTTTCGTTCCAAATGCATTAAAAAGGTTGTTTTGATGTGTTTTAATTATTAGCCATATACTTAGCATTTCCTATTCTCGCTCTTTGCTGACACTCGACTACATCTGTAAATCTCAGACTTATAACATTTCGTATCAGAGGAGTTCTATAAATACCCAATCGGATGCAAATCTTGAACCATTCAAGCCTCTGGAGTTTCACGAAGCGCTTTCATTGATAAAAGAGGGCGAACAAGTTGAGTCCTCTTATTATGTTCCTCTTTTGCAACATTGCATAGACAAGGTTTCGGTCCCAGAGACTGAAATGGTTCATGCTCACGTGATAAAGACTGGAACCCATGAAGAGTTTTTTGTTATGTCATTTCTAGTCAATGTTTATGCAAAATGTGGGGTTATGGTAAATGCTAGAAAAGTTTTTGATAATTTGCCTAGAAGAAATGTAGTCGTGTGGACAACTTTGATGACAGGTTATGTTCAAAATTCACAACCTGAGGTAGCTGTTGAGGTTTTTGGAAACATGTTAGAATCTGGGTCATTTCCTTCAAATTTCACTCTGTCAATTGCTTTGAATGCTTGTTCTTCTCTGGAGTCTATCACATTGGGGAAACAGTTCCATGCCTTCATTATTAAGTACCGGATCAGTCACGACTCCAGTATTGGAAATGCTCTCTGTAGTTTGTACTCGAAATTTGGCAGCTTGGACTCTTCGGTTAAAGCTTTTCGTGAGACTGGAAAAAAGGATGTAATTTCCTGGACGACGATTATATCTGCTTGTGGTGACAATGGCAGAGCAGGAATGGGTTTAAGACTTTTCATTGAAATGCTTTTTGAGAATGTTGAGCCTAATGACTTCACACTAACAAGCGTGTTGAGCTTGTGCAGCACAATACAGTCTTCGGATCTGGGGATGCAGGTTCACTCATTGAGCACTAAACTTGGCCATGAATCAAACCTGCGCATCACAAATTCTCTTGTTTACTTGTACCTTAAATGTGGATGCATTGAAGAGGCGAAGAATTTGTTTAATAGAATGGAATATAAGAACTTGATTACGTGGAATGCAATGATTGCAGGTCATGCTCAAGCAATGGATCTTGCGAAAGACAATTTTTCAGCACAGCAAACTGGAACTGAGGCACTCGGCATGTATTTGAAGTTGAATCACTCTGGCAGGAAACCTGATCTATTCACCTTGTCAAGTATCCTAACTGTATGCAGTAGGCTGGCAGCCTTAGAGCAGGGGGAACAAATACATGCCCAGACTATTAAATCAGGGTTTTTATCAGATGTAGTTGTTGGAACTGCACTTGTGGATATGTACGACAAGTGTGGAAGTATTGAGAGGGCAAGAAAAGCTTTTCTGGATATGTCTACAAGAACATTGATATCTTGGACCAGCATGATTACAAGTTTTGCACGACATGGCCAGTCTCAGCATGCACTGCAGCTTTTTGAAGACATGAGGCTAGCTGGATTCAGGCCAAACCAGATCACTTTTGTGGGCGTTCTGGCTGCATGTAGCCATGCTGGAATGGTCGATGAAGCACTTGAGTATTTTGAAATAATGCAAAAGGAATACAAAATTAAGCCAGTAATGGACCATTATGGATGCTTGGTTGACATGTTTGTGAGGCTGGGTAGACTAGATGAAGCTTTTGATGTCATCAAGAGAATGGATGTAGAACCAAACGAGTTTATATGGTTGCTCTTGATTGCTGGGTGTAGAAATCATGGGAATGAAGAACTAGGGTTTTATGCTGCTGAACAGTTACTCAAACTCAAGCCCAGAAGCACTGAGACTTATGTCGTGTTGTTAAATATGTACATCTCTGCAGAGAGGTGGGAGGATGTTTCTATGGTGAGAAGATTGATGAAAGAGGAGAAAGTCGGAAAGTTAAAGGACTGGAGTAGGATCAGCATTAAGGGAGAGGTTCATTCATTCAAAACAAATAACCGGTTGCATAACCATAATGCAGAGCTGCATGCACTATTGAATGATTTGGTTGACAGAGCAAAGAGTCTTGGGTACGAGCAGTTAGAGAATATGGAGGTAATTGATGATGAGGAAGAGGAAGCCGAAGAGAAGGCATTCTCTTCTGCTGTTTACCACAGTGAGAAGTTGGCAGTAACATTTGGGTTATTGAATACGCCCATTGGTGCACCAATTAGGGTCATCAAGAGTGTCACTATGTGCAAGGATTGCCATGATTTTATGAAGGTTGTCTCATCACAGACCACTAGACATATCATCATTAAAGATGGCAAGCGGCTTCATAAGTTTGTTAATGGACAATGTTCATGTGCAGATTCTCATGGTCTTCTTTGACATCTCCATTTGACTCAGTGGGATTAACTCTTATTTTTTTTTTCTTCGGCTGTTTGGAATTTCATGAAAATTCATTTCATCTGATATTTTCGAGAGCTCTTGTTGTAAAACAGAAATGCGAGAACATTTGATTCGTGACAAATGTAGGGCCATTTTTTCATTCACCAAGACAGATACAATTTTTTTTTTATTATGCCATGGTATGTATTAAGGTATACCAAATATATGTATATATAGATATGTTACATTGTATGACTACAAAACACAGCATTGCCATGGTGGACCTCGCGTGAACAAAGCTTTACTCATTAGATGATAATAATAATGAAAAAATAAATAAATAATCCAAGCTTATATTTTCTATCCTTCTGGAACAGAGGAGAGGCTGAGGTGTTAGATGACATCAAAGGAAGGGTTATGTAAGCTACAACTGCATGACCTCGGGTGCAGCCATGCATAAACAGTAGTCTGCATCAAAATACTATCCAGGAAATGAGATCAGCGTTTTTCGCTCTTTGACGTGGTGATTGTAGATTTGCTTGATTCATCGGGTGGTTTCCAGATGATATCCGTCAAGATTGCTACAGAAGTTCTTGTAGAACTGCATAAAGAAAAGCACATCCTTCTATACAAAGAAACAGTTTTAAAGGAAGAGAGACTAAGTTATCTTAAGAATGATATGCAACTACTGAGTACCAGCCCTGCAGCAAACACATACAAACACAAACTGGATAGCCTCAACAACTGACCTTGAGGTATTCAGCTGCATCTCCAGTAGCTCTCTGAATATCTACTATTAAAAAGGTTGGAGCAACTTCACATACCTGCAACCAGAAAATTAACAATAATAATTGTGATTAGTAGTCAGTAGACTGAGGAATGAAAGCACCTGAAAATGTATGGCGAATTGGAGCTGAGAAATGACCAGCCTTGATGTGGATCAGCCCATCAACGCTAAGAATCCAATTTATATTTCAAATGGGCTCATCATCAAGTCTAAAGTAAAGGTATTGAAAAAAATATTAAATTGATTGATTATCACGAGGAGAATTTAATACATTTAATTCATATGCAAGAGGAGCTAAATCCACCTTTATTTGGGCAATGAAGTTTCGACAACAAGATTATCAATTTTGTATCAGTTTCAGCCAGTTTTATTATGTGATGTTTCCAAGTGTTTTGTAGAGTCCTAACTAGTATTGGATTTTCTATTATATGTAGGAACATTGATTATTTTCTTTAAATACTATAATTTATTATTTTTATTTTATTTCCTTGTTAGACAAGGAGAAAACACAGCAGAGAAAACAAAAGAATCTAAGCTGACTTAGAAAACACATGGCCAATACAATCTCCTTATTATGTTTCCTAATATTGGAAGGATAATAAGTGATGGCAAAGAGGATCATTAAAGAGAGCATCCTTTTCTTTTCAAAAGAAGGATAAATACAAGGTTGAGATCAAAATCTTATTCTAACTCGAAAACCAAAGGGGTGACAACTTCTCTTTTAGTTTCTAAAATTATTAGGCAACATTATAGACTATAAATAAATCTTGTATCAGACTTGCAATGTTTTTCTTCTTCTCTTCTCATGACAAATAAAGACTTAGGACTTATTAGTTTTATTTTTTTTATTTTGTTAATTACAACTTAAGACTTGTTTGGACTTAATTAATATTTTGTTTTCAGTTAGGATCCACGGCTTGTTTAGATCAGGGTTGCCTTACTAATAAATGTTTTGAGTTAATTTTTGTATGTGGGTCAATTCAGCTCATAAGGGTAGATCTATTAGGATTAATTTTTCAGAACTATTTAAATACATGTAAGTCTAAAATTTAGCTGCAATTAATGAATAATACTTCTAAACTTTTAATTTTTAACGTGTGTGAGAGTTTCCTGTATTTTTTGGTTCTTGAATGAACTGAATCTGACTTATTAAAGATTAATTAGTTTCGTGGTGTCATTTGACTTCATTACAATAGTTTCTTGGGGCAGGTTTTTATTGTATCACACTCTTATCAAATCTTTTTTTTATTTAAAAAAAGTAGTAAGTATATTAACCAAAAAAAAAAAACAAAACAACAACAAAATGCAAGGCCCACCAAAATAAGTCTAAGAGGACAATCCCTCTAAGCCTAGTCATCAAAACCAATTAAAACCAAGTTAGAGAAACAAATAAAAAGAAACTGGGGCATACCCCATGGAAATGCTAAAAGGACATACCCTTAACACTAAAACAAAAGAAATCATCTAGAGGAAAAAATGTTGTTAGTAAACCCTCCACGCAATATGAAGCTTTCTATTAGTATGCGAAGAAGCCATATTATGACAGATGTTAACTTTTGTAACTATACACTGAACAATATCACTATAAACAACCGAGTCATTACGAGGAGCCTCTCCATATAGCCTATCATTCCTCTCCTTCCAGATGTGGTAAACTGTAATAGTTGACATCAATCTAATAACCAAAAATTGAAGAGAATTACATCTACCTAAGACAAAAAGCCATGCAACGGTACTAGCCCAAGGACAATAATTGAAAGGAATGAGGCATTTAGAGCACAGGTCATACCAAACGCGCTGAGAGAAGGGGCAATCAAAAAATAAATGATCAACATCTTTACCACCACCCCCACACAAGAGACACCTATTGGTCTGAACGAGACTATAAAACATGAGCTTATCCTAAGTCAAAAGGTTTCCCAAATTGCAAGCCATAATATGAAAGAGAAACAAGGAACAACATGTATAACCATACAAGTCTCCACCACTCCACTTTGTACAGAACAAGGCAGAATGCATTCCAAGCATAACAAATAGAGAAAATACTTGTAAAAGCATCCTTCCAGAAACAATATCACGCCTCCTATCATCCAGAAGAAAAGAAACTAGGGTACACCTAGCAAGCTCAATCCACCCAAGAGATCTAGCAAGAGGCCACCTCCACTCCTAAGTGTCTATAATACAACTCACCCTAGCATCTCTACCTAAACCAGAATCAATAATCCTTTCCCCAAAACACTCCACCAAAGGACCCATAGGATGCCGATTATCAAACCAAAGAGAAGTAGAACGGTCATCACCTATATAATGATATATAAGTCTACGAGTGATGCTATGCTAACCAAGAATCTTCCTCCAACTCTAAAAACAGTTGCCAGGACACGACTCCTCCTAAATACTCCTACCTCGCAACAAGTATGAATCCAAGATGACCAAATAGAATGACTCGAAGTAAAGCATAAATTCCATAGGTGTTTAACCATGGCAACCTGATTCCAAACCTCCATATTAATAACTCTTAAACCTCCTTCCTTATTTGGAAAGCAAATTCTCTCTTAGGCAACTTTAGCAGCACTAGAAGCAAGATAACTACCTCTCCACAAAATACAACATAGAAAGGATATGATCTTCATTATAATAGCCTTTAGAAAAATAAAAAGAGAAGACCAGTACACCTGAATAGAAAACATGATGGACTTAATAAGTTGAAGTCTACCTGCATACGAGAAGGTGTGGTGCGATTTGTCAAAGTCCTAGCCTTAGACGCTCCACAAGGATCAAGCAATCAGAAAATATAAGCTTTATAGTGATAAGAGGAACACTCAGGTACCTGACTGACAAATTCCCTTCCTTATAACCCAAGGATCTCAAGACGTCGAGTT
>Ga0325401_1005374_pt1 | contig 12247 bp, 4 predicted proteins | sample PopdelMetagenome_FD_205666 | JGI IMG/M metagenome (GOLD analysis project Ga0325401, IMG submission 205666) | Populus deltoides microbial communities from Bellville, Georgia, United States - Xylem-PdKOR-R2 | ecosystem: Host-associated > Plants > Phyllosphere > Stem > Wood/Secondary xylem | place...
AATAATAATAATTAAAAAAATATCCAGTTAACATAAGAATCTCATTAAATCCTGATTGCTCAGGAGCTTACTCCATCAAATAATTTGCTCATGAATTATTGGTTTTTAGGAGCTGAGCACCTTTTACCCTTTATTAATTATTATTATTATTATTATTTTCAATTAAAACAAAATTAATTTCAACATTTTCATAGATTATTTTTTATATTTGTAAAGTGTTTTGCCGCATTTGATCCTATACTATTTTTTATATTGATAGAGTCAATCTACTTTTCATTTTGTTTTGTTATATTCTTTAATTATAACATTGTTTGTTTGCGTGTTAAGATCCAACTTCAATCCACAGATCCAATACTTTGTGATTGCATATCATGTTGTATTTTAGCCATATATGACCTTGTGTAGACATACGTTAGATAAGCTATGGAAACACGTGTTGTTTTTAATTATAAGATAATTAAAAACAAAAAGACTTTTTCTAAACATATAATCAAGAGCTGGCAGGATTAAAAGCTATATAATTTTACTTTCAAGCAATAGATAAGTAATATGCAAAAAACTTACTTTCGAGCAATACATAATCAAATTATAAAATGTAAAGGAACATCAATCTAACATAGACATTGTTTGAGCAACGTAAAATAAAAAATGGCATGATGAACAAAAAGAATATGAAAGCTCATCTTTTGGGTGAAAAGTAAAGTCTCAGCAACTGTTAGCAAGTAAAGAGTAACGAATACTTGTCAACTCCTTGTTACTGCAAGGACCAGAAACACTTAGTTAAGTGTCTGCAAAAATATTTTATGTATCCATCTATATATCTGGACCGAATGTTTAAAATAAGTATGATACATACCTCAAATATTAGTTTTAGAATGTAAAAACCTCTAAACTTTCTTGGACGAGTAGTGGCCAAATAGTTTCCTCCATTAGATTTTTTGCATATATATAGCAAAACAATTCATCAACAATAAACAAAAATGAAATTGAGAAAACCAAGTGAAAAATAAAGATCAAGATATCTAACATCGCAACACGAGTAATTTATCTCGTTATGTTTAATGAATTCCTCTATCAAAATAAATTTGTAATAGAAAAACACATAAAATTTATAGTAGAAAACGACACACATAAAATTTATTGAACAATAATTATAAATAAAAACAATGCAAGGCTGCACATAACACATAAAATTTATTGAACACTAATTAAAGAAAAAAACAATGCAAGGCTACATATATGAAAAATATTATAAAAAAAATCAATATTAAAAAAAAATTTAATCTATAAAAAATTAATAAAAAAACCACAGATGAATCATACCTACCTCTCTAAAAATTAAATACACTCAATATCATTTAAAAATAATCACAATCGAATTAAAACATAAACCAAAAATTTATTTGAAAAGATATACGCAAATAATGCATCATTGTTTTAAAAGAAAAACTAAAAAATAAAAAAAGAACCAGGTTAGACGTTGCTGAGACTAGGAAGTCAGGCCTAGTGCCTAGCCCAATAAAGCAACTGCCTGCACGCGGGTCTGCAATGCCAGGCCTGAGCGCGAGCCTTTAATTTTTTTTAACAAATAGTTAAAAAAAATTACGCATAGCCCACGTCAGCTTACGACGTGTCGCCTGAGAAACCTAGAATTCAGCCACTGTGGTAGCTGGAAAAACGGGGTCTTTGTCTTTTCACCCAAAATCTCATTTTCAACCCTTTTTTTTTTTATACCTAAAACACCTATAAAACACCCTAGAGACTTTGTTAAACCAATCTATGGCCACACAAAAGCCAACAAATCGCCTTAAAACCCGAAATCTACCGGAAACAAAAATTCTTCTTAAGCTCAAATCTGCTATTTTAGGTGTTTTCAAGGTAAAAAAAACACTTGAACATAACCTCCCCTCATCATATGGAACCTTCTAACATAAAAATCAACTGTTTTTGTGGATAGATTCTTCCCTCTCTCTTTAGACTGGAATTTAGCGACACCCTCTCTCTTTAGACTGGAATTTAGCGACACCCTCTCTCTTCTCCCAACAAAAAAGGACTGAAAAAGAAAAAGAAAATATAGGGGATTAAAATGAATATTTCAACTAAACTTTCACCCGCCCCCCATGTTCCCCGAGAGTTTTAGTTCAATCCCTTAGCTTTCAATTGAATCCTCTCTCCTAAGAAAATATGCAATTAGGGGCTAACTTTGGTTTAAAATAGGCAAATCATTCAAAATAAAAGTTTGAGGATCAAAGTGAAAATTTTAAAAAAAATGCACTGCTCGAATCTATAGTGAATTGTGAGAGAGTGCACAATATTTTTTTGCTACAGTAAAAGACTTATTCCTTTTAGTTTTTTTTTGCAATGTCCCGCTTACTCTTAATAGACAAGTCACCTAAATATTTGTGAGTATGGTCATCTTAATTTGATTGGATAATCTGAGCCTTCGTCAAAAGTGGTTTTTATTAAAAAAAATAGCTTTTTTTTAAATATTGGTGAAATAACATAGTTTAAAAAAAAGAAAAAGCACGATTTATACATGTCATAATTGAAAATCACGACATTCATAGTTTGTCACTATTCAGAATAACGATAAGCTAAAAAAATTATAAAATAGGCTACACATTAGAAGAGAGGAGAGAGCAAAAACAAAAAAGAAAAAAGAAATAGACTTTGAAAACACACTGAAGCTCTGATTATTATACCACTATACTATCAAAAAATTCTTGATGAGATAAATCCAACAACTTCAAGGAAGGTCATCAATGATAACCCGTATGTGCTACACTTGTCCTCCAAAGGTGGTAGGTGGTTTATTTGCCTTTTGCGGCAAATATAGCCCACTCGAGTCACCATCGATGATCTTGATATTGTTTGATTTATCTCGTTGAAATTTTTTAATGGTACTAGTGGTGGCGTAATCGGAGCTTTATTATGTCTCTAGTGTTTTTTCTCTCTCCTCTCTTCTCTCTCCTAATGTGCAATCCATTTCACTTTTTTTGATGTTCATATTCAAGATAGTAACAAACCATGCATGTCGTGTTTCTTAATCACAACATATACAATTTATGTTATTTTGTCAAAAAAAATTTCAAAATGTGTCATTTTACCAATATTTTAAAAAAATACATGCTAACAAGAAAAAATAGCATTAAAAAAGCTCCAAGAACCGAACATTACAATTATTAGTCCTCTAGATTTTCATTCTTTTAATCCTTCTAATAAAGTATCTAGATATCAATATCTCAAGCAATAGGTAGTACTAGCTATTTGACTTGAGCTCTACCACGGGCTAGATACTTTTTTCTTTTACAAAAAATATTTTATATCTAATGTGTTTCTGTACATAAAACAAATTCCAAGATCAAATAAAAAAAATCATGCATATATATAATTAAATAAATCGAGAACTATATCTGTTAATAAACAAAACAAAAAAGGTCATTAACAATAACTAAAAATAAAACTAGAAACAAATCAAGGGACATTCATTGATTAAGATATTTAATCTCACAAGACACAATATTTACTCAGATGTGTTTATTGAATTTTTTTATTAAAATTATTTTTTAATTTAATCAAATAATAAAAGAAATAGACTTATGCATTAAATTGATTAAATAAAATAAAAGGGAGAAAACCATATTATGCAAGGATGCATATGTTAGAAATATTATCTGGAAAAAAAAAATATTTTCAAAAATAATGTTAATATATACAAAAAATTTAAAACAATTATAGATAAATATGAATAGTCTTTTAAAAAATCAAATACACACAACACCATTGAAAAAATCTATATCCAAAAAATGTTAAATAGGGAAAAAAGAAAAATCATATAAGAGAGATATTAATTGAAACATAAATTTTAAAAATATTTAGAAAAAAAGACATGTTAAAAAAAATATCAATTAAAAAAAATATTAGAAAATAATAGTAGCCTGGTGTTGTGGCTTAACTCCTCATACCTGTGATCTGAGCCATAGATTCAAACGGGTTCAATAATTTTTTTCTTATATATATATATTCAAGGTAAAAAAACAAAAAACCCAGGCTCGTGGACCTATGGCCTAGCACGCATAGGCCACTATAATGAAAAGTCTAGCCGCGTAGGTAGGCCTACAAGCTCGGGTCTGCGGGTCTGGGCTTGGTTTTTTTTTTCCAATTTTTTAAAGGGGTAAATAACTTGTTGTCAACTCTTATTTTTTGAGAGAGAAAAAAAGCAGGCAATGCAGACGACATGTCATTTACAAGCCCATATTTCGCCCACCACTACAGTGGCTGAAAAATCAGGCAATGTTTTTTTTTTTCCAAAAACCCAATTTCTAAGTCATTTCAACCCAAGAACACATTTCTAACATCTTTAGAACACTTACAAACCAATCCATCAATTCATAATACCTAAAAAAGGTCTAAAAAACTAAAATCAAATTGGGTTAGTTTTGACTTTCTCGGTATAGATTTGTTTTTTCTAGTAACATTGAGGCTCTAAAGGACTACCATCAATCCCCTTTTATCGCATGGGACTCGTGGACATCAAGAAAAATCATTTTGGTAGCCGGAAATAGCGTGAATGATAATTTTTTCTTTCATCGCTAGAATTCAGCGACCCTTCTCTCTGCTTTCTCTAACCAAAAACTAAAAAATAATATAAATGAAATTTTGTACTAAAAGTGAAAATTTAAAACTTAAAGGGACCTAAATTGTATAAATTATGTTATTTTTAAATATTAAGGACCTAAGTATTTTTCACAAAATCTTTGGCACGTGCCACCCATTTATGACACATATTTTATTTTTGTTCCCTTTATTCTAATTTCACCCTTACCTAAAAGATCAAAAGCAATTGGCATTTAATAAGGACTTAATTGCCTAAAATAAGACTTTGAGAACCAAAATAAATTATTTAAAATAAACAATAGGTACATAATATTTTGTGAGTGTGTGAAAAATGCTTCTCAGTAAAAAAAAAACCCCACACTTTAAATTTAGGGCACACAGTTAACTTGGATCTTTTTTTATTTACTTTCTATGAGATTATTTTGATTTTTTTTTTTAATTTTACACTTTAATATTTAGTTTATTGAAGATTAAGATTCATAATTTATTTTGATTTATTTTATATATGGTTAGCTCGGACTTATAACGTTGAAACGATAATAAATAAAGATGGTAATTGTGCCCTTTTCCATTCAAATCTGTTTCCATTTATTTGAATGGAGGTGGGTATGGAGGGACTCTTATCTTCATGGATTCGGAGTTGCTGGTAGGTAAACAAATACTTGATGTATTCGGGCGTGGAGATTTGTAGAGTATCCTTGATTTAATGAATTTATAAATAAATAATATATTAAATTAATTATTTTTAAATAATTATCTAAATTAATTTATGTAGTTTTTTTTATAAAATCACCTTAGTTAACTATGTTTGATAAGTAGAAAATATTTTATTTAATAAAATTTATCATGATAAAAAACTACATGGACCTCAAATGAAGGCTTGCCTCCAATAAAGCATACATGCAGGATTGAAAATTAGGTTCAATTTAAATGAAGATGGTAAAGCGATTAAGGTAATGTTTGGTATAAAAAATGCTTTTGAAAATTTTTATTTTTTTTATTTTTTTTTCTTTAAATTAATATATTTTTGATGTTTTCAGATCATTTTGATGTGCTGATATCAAAAATTATTTTTAAAAAATAAAAAAATTATTTTAATGTATTTTGGAATGAAAAATACTTTAAAAAACAACTATTACCACACTCCCAAATATTCTCTAAAAGCCTTCATAGAGGTTGAGACAAGATTTGAAATCTATATTAAAAAAATATAAATTATACAATACATCAGGCCTAATAATTTTAATTTTTAAATTGAAATGATTATTTAATAAGATATTAATTAAAAATTAAATAATTATGTGTTAACGTCGGTCATCGTGTCATTAATTTAAAAATATATTCTTAGTGGTCACGTTGACGTCGTCGTATGCTGGTTGCCGGCGATGAAAAGGTTTTTGATTGAATAAGGACCATGAAAGATTCTTTAGAAAGCCACTCCTATTAGTGTTCTAATATAAAAAAATCTCGCTTTTTTTTTAGAATTATGAAAGATCTCAAATAATTAAATATTAACTTATAAAACCTCTTGTTCATTGATAGATATAAAATTTTTAATCCATCGACATAATTTTTATTATATAACTCTTAAATGATGTATGAATATATAATTTACATTAAGCTTTTAACACATAATTATTTAATTTTTAATTAATATCTTGTTAAATAACCATTTCAATTCAAAAATTAAAGATGTATTGTATAATTTATGTTCTTTTTTAATATAGATTTCAAATCTTGTCTCAACCTCTATGAAAGCTTCTAGAGAGTATTTGGGAGTGTGGTAGTAGTTTTTTTTTAAAGTGTTTTTCATTCCAAAATACATTAAAATACTTTTTTTATTTTTTAAAAATAATTTTTGATATCAGCACATCAAAATAATCTGAAAATATCAAAAACATATTACTTTCGAGCAATACATAATCAAATTATAAAATGTAAAGGAACATCAATCTAACATAGACATTGTTTGAGCAACGTAAAATAAAAAGTGGCATGGTGAACAAAAAGAATATGAAAGCTCATCTTTTGGGTGAAAAGTAAAGTCTCAGCAACTGTTAGCAAGTAAAGAGTAACGAATACTTGTCAACTCCTTGTTACTACAAGGACCAGAAAAACTTAGTTAAGTGTCTGCAAAAATATTTTATGTATCCATCTATATATCTGGACCGAATGTTTAAAATAAGTATGATACATACCTCAAACATTAGTTTTAGAATGTAAAAACCTCTAAACTTTCTTGGACGAGTAGTGGCCAAATAGTTTCCTCCATTAGATTTTTTGCATATATATAGCAAAACAATTCATCAACAATAAACAAAAATGAAATTGAGAAAACCAAGTGAAAAATAAAGATCAAGATATCTAACATCGCAACACGAGTAATTTATCTCGTTATGTTTAATGAATTCCTCTATCAAAATAAATTTGTAATAGAAAAACACATAAAATTTATAGTAGAAAACGACACACATAAAATTTATTGAACAATAATTATAAATAAAAACAATGCAAGGCTGCACATAACACATAAAATTTATTGAACACTAATTAAAGAAAAAAACAATGCAAGGCTACATATATGAAAAATATTATAAAAAAAATCAATATTAAAAAAAAATTTAATCTATAAAAAATTAATAAAAAAACCACAGATGAATCATACCTACCTCTCTAAAAATTAAATACACTCAATATCATTTAAAAATAATCACAATCGAATTAAAACATAAACCAAAAATTTATTTGAAAAGATATACGCAAATAATGCATCATTGTTTTAAAAGAAAAACTAAAAAATAAAAAAAGAACCAGGTTAGACGTTGCTGAGACTAGGAAGTCAGGCCTAGTGCCTAGCCCAATAAAGCAACTGCCTGCACGCGGGTCTGCAATGCCAGGCCTGAGCGCGAGCCTTTAATTTTTTTTAACAAATAGTTAAAAAAAATTACGCATAGCCCACGTCAGCTTACGACGTGTCGCCTGAGAAACCTAGAATTCAGCCACTGTGGTAGCTGGAAAAACGGGGTCTTTGTCTTTTCACCCAAAATCTCATTTTCAACCCTTTTTTTTTTTATACCTAAAACACCTATAAAACACCCTAGAGACTTTGTTAAACCAATCTATGGCCACACAAAAGCCAACAAATCGCCTTAAAACCCGAAATCTACCGGAAACAAAAATTCTTCTTAAGCTCAAATCTGCTATTTTAGGTGTTTTCAAGGTAAAAAAAACACTTGAACATAACCTCCCCTCATCATATGGAACCTTCTAACATAAAAATCAACTGTTTTTGTGGATAGATTCTTCCCTCTCTCTTTAGACTGGAATTTAGCGACACCCTCTCTCTTTAGACTGGAATTTAGCGACACCCTCTCTCTTCTCCCAACAAAAAAGGACTGAAAAAGAAAAAGAAAATATAGGGGATTAAAATGAATATTTCAACTAAACTTTCACCCGCCCCCCATGTTCCCCGAGAGTTTTAGTTCAATCCCTTAGCTTTCAATTGAATCCTCTCTCCTAAGAAAATATGCAATTAGGGGCTAACTTTGGCTTAAAATAGGCAAATCATTCAAAATAAAAGTTTGAGGATCAAAGTGAAAATTTTAAAAAAATGCACTGCTCAAATCTATAGTGAATTGTGAGAGAGTGCACAATATTTTTTTGCTACAGTAAAAGACTGATTCCTTTTAGTTTTTTTTGCAATGTCCCGCTTACTCTTAATAGACAAGTCACCTAAATATTTGTGAGTATGGTCATCTTAATTTGATTGGATAAACTGAGCCTTCGTCAAAAGTGGTTTTTATTTTTTTAAAAATAGCTTTTTTTTTAATATTGGTGAAATAACATAGTTTTAAAAAAAGAAATAGCATGATTTATACATGTCATAATTGAAAAACACGACATTTATAGTTTGTCACTATTCAGAATAACGATAAGCTAAAAAAAATTATAAAATAGGCTACATATTAGAAGAGAGGAGATAGCAAAAACAAAAAAAAAATAGAAATAGACTCTGGAAACACACTGAAGCTCTGATTATTACACCACTATACTATCAAAAAATTCTTGATGAGATAAATCCAACAACTTCAAGGAAGGTCATCAATTGTAGCCCGCATGTGCTACACTTGTCCTCCAAAGGTGGTAGGTGGCTTATTTGCCTTTTGCGGCAAATATAGCCCACTCGGGTCACCATTGATGATCTTGATATTGTTTGATTTATCTCGTTGAAATTTTTTGATATTGTTTGATATTTACTCAGATGTGTTTATTGAATTTTTTTTATTAAATTTTTTTTAATTTAATCAAATAATAATAGAAATAGACTTACACATTAAATTGATTAAATAAAATAAAAGAGAAAAAACCATATTATGCAAGGATGTATATATTAGAAATATTATCTGAAAATAAATATTTTTTATTTTAAAAAATAAAGTTAATATATACAAAAAATTAAAAACAATTATAGATAAATATGAATAGTTTTTTCAAAAATCAAATACACGCAACACCATTGAAAAAATCTATATCCAAAAAATGTTAAATAAGCAAAAAAGAAAAATCATATAAGAGATATATTAATTGAAATATAAATTTTAAAAATATTTAGAAAAAAAGACATGTTAAAAAAAGATATCAATTAAAAAATATATTAGAAAATAATAGTAGCCTGGTGTTGTGGACTTAACTCCTCATACCTGTGATCCGAGCCATAGATTCAAACGGGTTCAATAATTTATTTCTTATATATATATATATATATATATATATATATATTCAAGGTAAAAAAAACAAAAAACCCAAGCTCTTAGACCTATGTCCCAGCACGTATAGACCACTGTAATGAAAAGCCTAGCCGCGTAGGTAGGCCTACAAGCTCGGGTCTGTGGGTCTGAGCTTGGTTTCTTTTCCAATTTTTTAAAGGGGTAAATAAATTGTTGTCAACCCTTATTTTTTGAGAGAAAAAAAAAAGCAGGCAATGCAGACGACGTGTCATCTACAAGCCATATTTCGCCTTCCACTACAGTGGCTGAAAAATCAGGCAATGTTTTTTTCTCTCCAAAAACCCAATTTCTAAGTCATTTCAACCCAAGAACACATTTCTAACATCTTTAGAACACTTACAAACTAATCCATCATTCATAATACCTAAAAAAGGTCTAAAAAACTAAAATCAAACTAGGTTAGTTTTGACTTTCTCGGCTTAAATTTGTTTTTTCTAGTAATATTGAGGCTCTAAAGGATTACCATCAATCCCCTTTCATCGCATGGGACTCGTGGACATCAAGAAAAATCATTTTGGTAGCCGGAAATAGCGTGAATGATAATTGTTTCTTTCATTGTTAGAGTTCAGCGACCCTTCTCTCTACTTTCTCTAATCAAAAACTAAAAAATAATACCAATGAACTTTTGTACTAAAAGTGAAAACTTAAAACTTAAAGGGATCTATATTGTATAAATTGTATTATTTTTAAATATTGAGGACCTAAGTGTATTTTTCACAAAATCTTTGGTACGTGCCCCCCCATGTATGACACATATTTTATTTTTGTTCCCTTTATTCTAATTTCACGCTTACCTAAAAAATCAAAAGCAATTGGCATTTCATCAGGACTTAATTGCCTAAAATAAGACTTTGAGAACCAAAATAAATTATTTAAAATAAACAATAGGTACATAATATTTTGTGAGTGCGTGAAAAATGCTTCACAGTTAAAAAAAAAAACCCACACTTTATATATATATATATATATATATATATATATATATATATATATATATATATAGTATCATGATGATGATTATATCAATTGAAAAAGCTTTGTCACACATGATATTATTTGCTCATAATCACTCCTTGTAGTATAATGATTGTTCTCTAGACTTAGTAAAGAGTAAGATTTCCAGAACAAAAAATAAATAAATTAAACCACTTTTCTTTGTTTGAAAGCTAAAGCTAGAAATAGAAAATAAATCCTTAACTTTCTTTTTTTATACAGAAAATTTTGATTTTCCTTGTTTTATAAAAGAGAAAATTAAAGTAATACAAAAAAATGGACAGAATTTGGCTCATAAAATCCTCTAAAAAATTGTATTAATTCATTTTCCGTCAATATATCTAAACAAAAAAAACTTCATTTTCCCTCACTGTTATTAAACCAAACAAAATAAATTTGATTTTCCGTATTTTAGCTTCTCTTCCATCCCTTATTGTACATATTTGCCATGTAGATTATTAATTTATTTATTTTGAATGTAAATGATCTATTTAAAATAAGATAACAAGAAACTCATTCTTCATGTAGAAAAGCAGACAAAATCATGACCTCATAGCAAAAAAAAAAAAAAAAAAAAACGTAAGGTTTTACGCACCAAAATGAAAGGATGATGTTCATATTATGTGCTCCATCCCTTCATTTAATTAAAGGAAAGAATACAATAGTTAAGTCGTTTGAAAAAGACATATATGACATCATTTTTGTTCCTAAATTTTCATCTTGTGTTACTCGACTCTATGTTATTTTGTGTTCCTAAATTTTCATCTTTTTGTTTATTATTAATGACTGATTGGAGATAAAGATAATAAAAATCCCAAATTTATTAGGAATAATTACACTCTAATGATTGGTTAAACCTTTTTTTTTTTTTTCCTTCATAAATCCCATCTTCACTATCTCCGTATATCCCATCTTCACCTACAGTCGTTGATTACCGGTAAAGAAACAAATATCAACGACTGGAATATTGGATAAATATCCCATCGTTCATTTTGTATATAGGTTTCTTGTGGGCAAATCTCTTCACCATCTCTATATATCTAATCTCTGCTCCAACACTACCTAAAGGTTCCATTTAGATTTTGAGGTAATAGTGCTAATCTCTGCTCCAACACTAGCCCTTCTCTCTTCACAGAAACTCTTGTATATCCTGAAAAAGAATGGAACCAGTACATCTCTTCACGAAGAAACTAAAACCATCCCACTTAAGCCATACTCTTTCAATTCCAACCCATGTCCTTGAGGCTTTTCCAATTCCTGAAGGAGCCCATATGATGAATTTTGAAGCAGTCGATGCTACTGATAATGCATGGAGGTTTTGCTTGTCAACCCGTCTGACTGGAGCTTACCCAAAACCCGTTCTTCTACGCTCTTCTTGGCACCGTTTTGTAGAGCAGAAAGGCCTTGTCCCCGAAGACAGGGTTGTCTTCTTCATGGAGAGAAATGAAGCTAATGACATGCTCAGGAGGTACACGGTTAGAGCTCAACGAAAAGTGATGGTCTTGATGGGGCAAGATGTTTGGGTCGATGTCGAGCATCTTCCCCTATATGGTCTTTGAAGAGTTTGACATATAAGCTGTTGGCACGAAAAGAGTCCTTTCCACTCCACTGATACTTTGTTAATCTAGCCTTATAGCTACTTTTGGTTTCCAAGTAATCAATATCATGCATATTATTGTACACTTGGTATCTTGTTTGGTTTCCAAGTTTCTTTCCTTTTCTTCTTAATGTATGTGTGCCTCTCGTGCCCTATGAGCTTTGAATCGAAAGAACATAATATTGAAGCTAATAAAAATAACTAAGAGTCTTTTCCAACAAGCCATGTAAGTGAGCATTCCACCAGGACCAGC
>Ga0325401_1005379_pt1 | contig 12243 bp, 10 predicted proteins | sample PopdelMetagenome_FD_205666 | JGI IMG/M metagenome (GOLD analysis project Ga0325401, IMG submission 205666) | Populus deltoides microbial communities from Bellville, Georgia, United States - Xylem-PdKOR-R2 | ecosystem: Host-associated > Plants > Phyllosphere > Stem > Wood/Secondary xylem | place...
ATGCGAGGGACCCATAAAGAATTTCAAAAAGATCCATGAATTTTTTCATAGTTTTTGGAAATTATTTTAGGCTTGTTTGGCAAAACAATAAAATAAAAGACAAACTAGTGTTAAAACAAAATAGTAGGGCGTGTTTGGCAAACACGCCCTTATAAAAACGTTAGAGGCATAAAACGTGTCATAAGGCTGTGTTTGGTAAACAAGCTTTATGAATAAAAAAAATCACTTTTTTCCTTTAGTGGGAATTGGGCATGTCAAACACACTTTTATAGTTAGAATGGGTTCGGCCCAACCATGTGGGTTGCGCTTCCTGGCCCAAGACCCAAACCAAACAGAACCCATAAATAAAAATAAAGCAAATGAAGATCAAACGAGAGGTTTTTGCTAGAAATTCATGAAGAACACATTAAAGAACCTAGCAACGTGAATCTTGATTTAGACTAGATCATGTCAAATTAAAGGCACGAAGACATATAAAAACAACTTTCAAACAAGATTTTAAGGTTGGATTAGCACGATAAACAACTTAATATCATGATTATTTAATTTTTTTTGCAAAAACTAAATCGAAATAACCAAAGATCAAACGCCATGATCTTAGTGTTTTTAAACCCTTAGAATCTTAGATTAATGATCAACAAGCTAAAATGCATATGTAAGAGCCAAGAATTGATAAAAAAAGAAACAAAAATCAAGGACCTAAGGCAATGTTCATCCAAAAAATACCAACCTAGAAATGCCTAGTAAAGGTTTAACCTAAAAACAAGCATTAAGAACCCAAAAAATAGCCTAAACCGAACAACCATAGCTTAAGCATGCTCAACACCTTGTTTGAACCATCAAAACAACAAGAAACAAAAAAGAAAATTCAAAACAGTAAATAAAGTCTATATTACCTACAACAAACCAAAAACACATTTCAACACTATTCCATTGATTATTTTTCACATTCTCAACCATATATAACATGCATTTAGCTCAAGCAAACCTAGCCAACCACTAACAATGATCTAATAACAAAAACAAAACACTACCTTTTTAACACATTTTTCCTTAAGCTTTTATTAAACATCTTGAACATTAAAACATAGGTTTTTATTAAACATGCTAAAATGTGTCTCAAATTGTCATTTATCACTTCAATAACAATCCTAAACATCAAACTAAGCCTCAAACAAAACTTACGCATATATATACAATCATATCATAACTAAGCATCTAAAAAAAAAATCAAATACACCTATTGCATCAAAACTAACAAGTAGTTGAAAAGGGAATGCATAATGAACATCCAATGCAATCATTTAATAAGCAAAATGAAAGGAGAAGGGGTTTTTTTTTCTTGGTTATTTAATGGTTTGGCAAAGGATTTTCAGGTTTGGCAGTGTAAGGGTATAAGTTTTCCAAGTCTTTCCCCATCAATGGCCTTTGGCATGGGTTTTTAAAGGGCAATGAGGATCATTTAGAGGACTTGTGGTAGACAATCCTCACCCTTTGATATTGAAGAATGAATCCCAGCCATCCATTGAGGTTAAAGATCAACCTTTACATCGTTTGAGAGTTGACAATGGAAGTACACTTGCTGGTTTTTGTTATTTTCTAACATGTATGGCTGGTTGGGGTGTGGGTTTTAACCTCTTGTAGCAACGCCTTTAGAGTTGCAAAAGAGCCTTTATTTTTTATAGGCAAGAGTACAAAAGACAATGTGTGATGGGGTATGTTTCTTATCTTCTTCGGGGAGAGATAAGGGAGAAACAGACACTAAAGGTGGTAGCAAAACTAGGCTTTTTTCAGGAATTTTTTGGAAAGAAGATCAGTAGTGGTCAGATGACAAGTTGTATGGCCCTATTTGATTTTTGTTCCAAGATCAAACAAAACAGCTTTGTTTTGAACCAAAACAAACCATTTTGGTCAAATTGCATTTTATTTAAATGAAACGGTGTTGTTTGGTAGCACTAGGTTAATTCAAGTTTTAATTTTTCTTTTTAATTTTAGCTCTCAATCTTTTGAATTTATTCAATTAAACCTTTGATTGATCTTGCTTTTAGAAATCAATTCAATTTTACCCCTGTGAAGTGTCAAAAGGGTCCTCTAATTTTAATGCGTTTTTCAACAAAGTCTATAGTCTTGGATATTTTCAATTTCACTCTTAATTGGCTCTTAAAACTCCTAATTATTTCAACTCGACCCTTGTTTTATTCAATTATGGTCCCTATATTTCTGCACCTTTTGTATCATGATCCTTGATCTTAAATTTCTTCAATTTGGCCTTTAATTGATATAAAACTTTGATTTTCTTGCAATTTCACCCCTAATTTCATCTAATTGAGTTAGTAAAAATTAAATTTGATCCTTTAAAATTTTAATCTTCTCAATTAAGCCCGAATTAGGCCTTCAAATTTATTTTTCTACCAATTAAGTTGTTAATACAATTAATTTGACTTATTAAAAGTCTAATTAAGTCTTTGCACTTAATTAATTATTTTAATTTCAACCCAAATTATTTCATAAACATAATTTGTATACCCATAACTAAATTCTTCACAAAAAAAATTGAAACTGAATTGAGGGAAGTAAGACTTAATGTTAAGGGAAAAATTAAAAAGAAATGATAAGAGGAGAAATCAATTACAAACTTTTAGGGGAAAATTTAGAGTTAAATGAAAGGGAGGGTTTAATGTGTAATTGGTTAAAAAAATTGACTATAAAAACTCTCTCCCTCTCACTCCTGAAGGCTGGTTGGAAGAAAGAAAAAAAGAAGAGAGAAAAACCAACAAAATTGAAGAAAATTCATTGGAAAAAAACCATGGAAAATAAAGGATGTGAGGGGTGAAGGAAATTGTTACACACTACATCTTAAACATATAATCAAGAGAGAAAAGTGAGGAAAACCAAGGGGTAAAGCTGCACTATTCATGGCAGCAAGGAGAAATTAAAGGGAGGATCAAAAAATTTCAACAGGCTACGATCCGAAGATTAGAATGACATCCAGTAAGGGGTTCTAAACATATTCTAACAATATTTTTGAAGTAGAAATTATAAATTTCAAGTTAGGGTTTATGGAAAGTTTTTGAGGGAAATGCAAATTAATTATAAATTGACTAAATTGGGTTAGAGTAACTTATAATGGGTGTTAAATTAGTAGGAATTGATGAAGAAAACATGGTAATCCTAAAGGCATTCATGGCCGGCCAAAGGGTACTAATTGATGTATAATAAAAATATGTTTATTTAAGTGAATTGTGATTTATCAACCTATAATTTTGTGTGTAAATTGATTTTAGGTAAGTTTAGTTATATTGTATAACATGATTGAATCAATTATGTCATTGTGAATCGAAAACCTAGGAATGGTTAAAGAACTTAGAGATGAGAGTTGTTGTGATAGGTTGATTTTGTGTATAAGGGAGAAATTAATGGAAAATATATATTTTTATCTCATTACACTATTGTTAGTGTGAATTATAATAAATGTTTGTGATAAATTAGAAGTGAATACGACTATGCTAGCATCGTGAAAGGCAAAATAAGTAGGAATTCCTACAATGAGCATGTTTTTCCTTGAAATAGTTTTAATTATTTTAAGTAAATATGAGTCAGGTGATAAGTTTTAGAAATTTATATTTAATGATATTGCAATGTAAATGACATAGTGATTAATGTTTTGAAAGGTGAGAAATTGAATAAAAAAGTTCAGCTTATTGTAAAGTTGTAGAAAGGAAAATTGGACAGTCTCATCTCCTAAAGTCCAAAGGAGATTAGGGCATGAAAATGATAAAATCTAGGATTGATTTCTGCATAGAATTCATAGATCGAGGTGTTAGCTTTGCAACGGGACCAAACTTGATTAATTTGGAGTTCTACAACTCTAGATATGAGTCAAAATATGATGGGAGGTCAAGCTGAAAATTGTATTGAATAGTTTCGACAAATCATGATAATGGGTGCTTTGGGCGCTTTAATGACAGATTGCACTTTCATTTCTTTAGTAAAAATGTAGCTTGAAATCTTATCTTTCATATGAAACAAGCCACACCCAAAATCATATTTTTATAACTTTAGTTATAATTAAAATAAGAAACTGTGTTTTAAAATAGTCATGATGGATTGACCGGGGTTGGCTAACGTTTATTTTGCTTAGGAGTTGTTATAATGTAAGAACTAAATTGTTGTGGTGGTAAGAGTGAAAGGTGATATAATGGTGTATACTTGTTGTTACAAGAGAGATCTCATGAGTTGTGCAGCAGCAGGGAGACACGATGAAAGTTTCGACAACGGGTAGGTGTTTAACACCTTAATTATTTTGTTTATTAATTTTTTTTTAAATAAATTAATTAGTAATGAGTAGAGGAACTAGCTTTCTGATAATGAGACTAATGATCGGTAATGAGTGAGGGAATTAGCTTCCCAATAATAGGACTAGTGCTTGATAATGAGCGATGGAACTAGCTTCTTGGTAATAAGACTACTGCTCGGTAACGAGTGAAGGAATTAGCTTCTTGGAAATAAGACTAGTGCTTGGTGATGAGCAAAGGAATTAGCTTTCCAGTAATGGGAGTAGTGCCTAGAAAATGGACAAGGAGACTTAATTGCCTTATCCTTCACTTTTAGGTCCTTCAAGGGTGCAATTGAGTTTCCAATTTTCTCCAAGATTCTAGTTTGGTCCCTTCATCTCTTGTTTATGCATTTAAATCCTTTTTCAAGTTGTTCTTGTTGATCCTCTATCATTTTTCATTCATTTTTTTAAGAGAAAAAGACAAGTTTGGGGGGAACCCAAAATTAGGTTATGATAGTTGCCTCCTCTTTACAATGCTTTCGATAGAAAATCTCGTAAGAGACTTTAGATAGTAAGCTTGTAAATAAGAAAAGATAAAAAGATGTAGATTTATCAAATCAAGAAGTGGTTAACCCTTCTCGAAATGATGAGTTGTTCATATATATCTTCGAGAATGAAACATCTAACAAAAATGTCAGAAGCGAGGGCTTGAAAATGCACTTAAAAGAAAGTAATTCCAAAAGCACTATTTAAAAGAGATAAGGCTAATTAGAAGATGTTATAAAAGAGATAGGGGCTAAATAACGCATTATTTAGAAGGGTAAGGGCTCAAAGGCGCATTCAAAAGAAAGTAGTGCCAAAAGCACTATGTAAAAGGAGATAAGCTAAACAACACATTATCTAGAAGGCGAGGGTTCAAAGGGGCAATTAAAAGAAAATAGTGCTAAAAGCACTGTATAAAAGATATAGGGTTAAATAATGCACTATTTGGAAGGTGAGAGCTCAAAAGCACATTTAGGAAAAAATAGTGCCAAAGGCACTATGTAAAGAAGATAGGGTTAAACAACACACTATCTAGAAGGGTGAGGGCTCAAAGGTGCACTAAAAAAAATAGTGCCAAAAGCACTATGTAAGAATGATAGGGTTAAACAACGCACTATCTAGAAAGCGAGGGCTCAAAGGCACACTCAGGAGAAAATAGTGTCAAAACCACTATATAAAAGAGATAGGGCTAAAACAACGTACTATCTAGAAAGAAAGAGCTCAAAGACATACTCAAGAGAAAATAATTTCAAAGACATTGTTAAAGAGTAAGTGGCCTAAAAATGCACTTAAAATGGTAATCTTTAAAGTTGCATATACATAACCTTACAGATGTCTCACGATCTTATATCTTGAAAATTAGGCTTTCTTTTCCCTTGTATTGACAGGAATTAAACCTCTAATAGTTTTTTTTTGCTGGGAAAAAAATTCAAATCCATTAAAGATTCGTTACTTGGACTCCTTGCAAGGATCAAAATGCAATGCTTTGGGGTTAATATGCATGTATTTTTTACTTGAGAAACATAGATCCCCTTTCTTCAGACTATGTCTCTTAAAGCTGCAATCTTTTTAGCAAGTCTTGATGGCTTCTTTGGTTTGGCCTGCTCGAGCTACTACTTGTGGGTTTGATCTATGAGAAAAAGGATGCTCATTTGATAAACTAAGATGATCTATGTCTATCCTATTATCTAGGTACTTTTGTCTCAACGATTGTGACCTTTCGAGTCTCCCATATTCATTATTGTAACTATATAAATACCCCTGCTAGGGTGTTTTGACCACTACTTAGTATTCACTATGCTTCTTATATGCCAGCTTTTCTAGTTATATCTTTAGTTCTTAAGACATTGGAGGATTTGAATAACTTGCTTCTTATTTTCTATCTTCTTAGAAAAGAAATTATGTAGCCAGTCTTATTAGGTTTCTTGAATTGTTCCCAACTTGATCATAACCCCAAGTATCTTACCTTATTTTGTTTGCCTAGGTTTTCTCAAGAATGATGTTATACAGAAGATGTTTGGTTCTTACAAAAGATCGATATCACGGAAATATCTTAACATGCATGATCAAATAAGAACAATTATTTTTTAAATACAAATAGAACAAGCTCAGTTTTCCAATTCTGAAATATCTCCCCATCTATTCGTCTCCTTACAAAAGTTCTAGCAGGAGTCTCCTTAATTGTGTGAATAGAAAATTGAGGTAGCATCTCATCCTCCACTTTAACTTTTATCTCCACACTCTATCCCTTTTTCTCATACTCTAAAGTGTTGATGCAGATGTCAACTATCTTCAGCACTTCATCATTAGATCATATCACCTGAGCAGACCTTAGAAACGTTACTCAAGTGGTGGGATTGCCAACTTCTTTTCTTCTGGCTCTCTTCCTTTGATTCTTGCCATTCTTGCTTCTTTTTTAATATTGACAACCCTTCTATAATCATTTTTTTTGGGCTTATACCCAAATTCAAACCTCTAATCAACACATTTCATCTTCATCAGATTAAACCTTTTCTAGCATTTTAGTGTTATGTTCAAATTAAAATGGAATCTCATGTTCCAGGAAACAACTAGTTGTCATCCTCAATACTTCAGAGATTTTTTGTTGTCTCAGGACACTATTTTTAGGAAAATTCACAATCTCGAAAGTGTGAATATTTTCATCCCTATAATCCTCTACTTCGATGAAGAGTATGGCCGCTTTTCTTATCATAAAACTATTTATTCAGCTTTGGTTGTTAACAACATTTCATTCATGATATACTTCAAGTATTAATACAACAATGAAGCTACTGCCCCAGCTGCATGAATCTAATGCCTTCATAACAACAGGCTATAGGAAGGATGGATGTCCATCACTTGAAGTGTCACTAGAAACACTTGCAGCCGCACATACAACTCTGTTTTCAAAGTCCCGACTATGTATGTTGGTGAACCATTATACGCCCTTTCCATCATAATACTTAGCTTTCATATGTGATACATGAATAAGCATCTCCTTCAGCAAGTATCTTAGTAACACATTTAATGCTGAGCCATTATCAATCAATATCTTGCCTATTAAAACATCTTTGCACTGTACCATGATGTGTAACAGTTTATTGTGTCTAGTACCCTCAGGGTCCAACTCATCTTAAGTGAAATACAAATAATTTAGGCTTGAATTTTGCCTACCAAGTGCTTCATAGTCTCTTGATTGATATTTTAAGGCTCATATGCCTTATTTAGCACCTTTTGTAGATAACAGAGATATCTTAGCAGGAGTTCTTTTGAGTTGCTCAACAACACTATACTCGTTATGCTTTATCAACTTTAGTAAATCATTAGTTTCTTCTTCAGTTATAGGCTTGTTTATCTCATTGGACAAGTCAACCACCTCTTTGCCCTTTGATTTTCTTTGTTTCTCAAGCTCTTTAGGGGTAAAAAACCTCACACTACAAGTCAAACCTCCAACTTCTGCTTGAAAAACATGCGTTGGTTACATGATTTAGAAGGAATACCCATAACTATACGACAAAACATTATAGCTCCCTTTACTTGCCACTTTGGGTTTAGATAGAATCAACTTGGGTAACCCATCAGTCGTGAGTTGTGCCCCGTAAATTTCTTTGTTCATGCTATGTTCGTCCACTACAGATACCTCTTTGCTTGTTGCCTCTTTGATTTTCGGAGTTTCATGAGTTAACTTTCGTACCACCTTATTGTAGAAATATTCACATTAATTAATCATTTGACCTTTTTTTGTGATACTTAGAGAAACTCCTGTTCATCGACCTATTCTGATAACTACCCTTCTTATGTCTAGTTTTTACAAGCATTTCATAGATCCCATCTAGAGACACCTTTAAACTCCTCGGGCTTTCAGTCTCTAGTGCATTCACAATCCCACTACCCATAACATGATAAGGCAGAGAATTTGTATTCATTTTAGGAGCCGCTTCAAATGTTATCCATCTTGCTTTGATAAATTGTAAGAACTTGTTTTTTAATGCATTCTAAGTGTTATTATTGTTTGTTGCTACAACAGAATGATATTCATAGGTGAGCTCTAGTTTATACCAACTGGGATGAGGTGGTTGTAGTGGTGTGAGTGTTATTGGAGCCATTTATCCAATGTTTAGTAATTTCTAGTATATTTTACTCAAAGGCATATGTAACGAGAGTAGTTTTTTTGGGTTCTTTGGTAGTTCTTTCTTGGTGGTTTTTAATATGGTTATTAACTTGGTTACTTTATGTTTCATGATTTTTAACGGGAAAAGGTGAGTTGAAATTGATGTTGGTTATTTAGGATGAAGAGGTTTGAGTGCTATAATTTTGGAAACTATTTTTCCTGCCTTTATAGCCACCCTTGATATTATCAACATCTTTTTCTTCCCATCAGAGCCTTTCTTCTGAGTGGGTGTAGAGATTCTCCCTCATCGTATTCTTTACTCTATATGCTCAGCTGCTACTACTACAACATTAGTAAATTGTTGAGCTAAATTACCCATCACATGCTCGTTGTAGGGTGTTTTAAGCATATTAGCAAACACGGTGACCATTTTCTTATCTAAAAGTGGGGGATGCACATGCGAAGCCAAATCTCTCCATTGTTGACCGTATTCATGTATAGTTTTTTTTTGTCTCTCTTTTCCAAAAAAGACAGACCTGATCTATCAGGAGAAATGTCCATGTTGTACTTATGTGACTTGATGAAAGCATCTACGAGGTCTTTCCATCTCTGGATTTTTGTGTTGTCCAACCTCATGTACTAATTTAGTGTTGCCCCACTCAAGCTATCCTGAAAGAAATGCATTAACTTTTCATCATGCACCACCTCTGCCATCTTATTACAATAGGACTTGAGGTAAATGACAATACACTAAGTTTCGGTGTACTTTATAACTCACGTACATAGAATTTTTTGGTACAACCATATTCAAAACTAGATACAACTCAGTAGTTTGGACAAGATCATACAAGTCAATACCTCTGATAGACCTTACTTTTACTTCTAACGCTATTATCTTATCATAATCAACATCCTCAAAGTATTTTGTCTTGTGAAATTCATTGGCGAATGCATCCATGATTACTAGGGCTGGGGCTAGTGCAGGTATAGTTAACTACACAAATATCATATTGCATTGGGTTCCTAACCTTACCCACTCATTCCTTCTTCAGACTAGATTATTACCTGAGTATAAACAAAGGTCACAGGTCGATTGGATGGACCTTCACTATAAAAGTTCTTAAGAGTTTACTCAAGTAGGCTAATGATGCGGGCTATGTTAATTTTTAAGGAGTCCAAATCCTCTTGAAAGTGAGCATCACGATATGTACATTTCTCATCTTTCATTTTTCTTTGATGAAATTTAGTGTTGTAGATTCTGTAGGTTGGGATTTTGTAAGGACCTATGTTTTAACCTGAATATGCTCCCATGACATTTAAACCCCAAAGCATAAACCCCAAAGCATGTATGCATGAATGCTCATTTGAAATTCTTCTCATTAAATGTCAAGCTCAGTTATCTTCGTGTTCATCTAGACATTAAATATGTTGATGTGATCTTGCCATTCTTTGAACTTTTATCTTAGCTCATTCAACTTTCCTCAGCTTCTAGATACTGCTCTTCTAGGTTCTTCAATTCCTTATTCTAGATTTCTAACTCGAATTGGAATATGGTGACTCGTTCTCTTATGGAATTTGTTCTTTCTTGATAATCTCTCATGTCTAATTCGGTTGCCTTTCTAACTTCTCTTTTATTATCAACTTGAACTGTATATTCAAATCTTAATCTTTTTTCTTCCTCAATGCTGAGATTCGCCAACCTTTTTTTTTTTTTGCTTCTAACCTCCTTCTATTATTACCTCTTATCTTTTTTAAAGAAGCTATCAATTCTTTATCAGCACGTGCGTTGCCCTTGAAAGTCCTTTTTAGAGTAACTAGCTGTTTTTCCAGTATTATATGCTTGTTCACTAGATTTTTATACTTGGCCATCTTTTTTTTCGACTGCTTTTAGATCCCCTGTGCAATCTCCATATACTTTTTGGCCATGTCTTGCCATTCACCAATCATTTCTTGGTCATTATTTCCCTGTTCTAAGTGTTGCATTAATACGACTATCTATTCATCCTTTTATCTCAATTGTCGGTTCAAAAAGACCTTCATCTTTTTTTTTATATAAAAATCTAGTTTTTTAAGAATTTCTACCGACTCTTATTATTACTCAACTCAATTCTAAGCTTATCAAGTTCATCTCACAACTTCTTTTCATTGCTAACCCTATTTCTATTAGGTTCTTTGGTGATAGATGGTCTAATTTTGTTAACCACCATTGGGCCTTATATTCCAAAGCTTTCAAAAACCCCAGACAACCCATCGTTTCTCTAAATTGAGTAATTAGGGCTAATTGAGGATTCAACCTCATCTTCACCTATGTGAGCCAGTACAACTAAAGAGTTAGAATTCTTGAATAACTCGGTTTATTTAACTAAACACCAGGTTCTTGATACATGTTGAATCCCCCCAAACTGTTTAGAAACCAATGAGGATGAATAGCTAATATAACTAGATAGTCCAATCAGCAAAACTCATGCTTTATCTCTACAACTCATGATATAAGAAGAATTTTCTACCTAACAGGCTTTCCATCTAAAGTTACAATAAAGGGCAACTTGATATTTCTCTACTCATACTCTCTCATCCAATCTACTCCAATGCTCTCTCATAACCAGCTTTAAAGGCCTCATATTAAACTACTAGAAATTATTGAAAACTTCTCTTGAAGTTTATAAATGGCTTACTACCCATATGAACAATAAAGGAATACAACATTGTATTGCTCACTTTCTATGTAGCCTATAATAGTTTAGCGATAGGAAAGTTTCATCCAAGATAGATGTAATAGGGTTGCTCTTTATTTGTTCATACTCAATAAAGGCATTAGTGGCTTCAACACTAATAATCACTGTAGCTTTTAAAGGAAATAAGACTAGCCCAAAGATGGCAAATGCAACCGCTTGGTATCTTTCATCTCCTAACTTCCGCTTATCTTTGTTTGTCCTCAGCTTAACTTCAATGAGCTTCCATTTAAGCCCCCCATTAATTGTTATATATTGGTCAACTTTGTCTAACTGCTGTAATTTAGCAACTTCATCAGTTATGACTCCAATTCTTTGTTTGAAATATGTCTTATAAAAGTCATTTAAGAAATTTAAAATCTGAGCATACTCCTCAGTAGTGGGACTAATGTCAATTTCTTTTAAGGTGAAGCATTTGTAGTTTTGATTTTAGAAATGCAACATGGCTTTGATTGCCAAGATTTGCACTAGAATCTTCATCAGATGAGCAAATTTCTCGTACCTTCTTTCAAATAGTGTCTTGTCCACATAACACAAGACTAACACAAGTTTCTCCCTATTATTTATAAAGCAGTGTACTTTAGTTATTCACGGTAACTCCATGGCCTTGGTCCTTAGGAAATTCACTTCAACTAGTTATATCATATCAGATTTTTGCCCGTATTCACAAAAGGTTATAGAAGTCATGATCTTAGCTCAGATAAATCCTGCAAAGTTCAAGATTTTTTATCAGGTTTTCCTTGATGCAAAATGAATTATTAAGAAGTCAACATCCTAAAAGTAGGTTCTAGTCATTATAAAGAATGCAATATTACTATTGTAGGCTATATGGAAAGGGAGTATGAAAAGTTTATGATCTGCTTAGTGACTACCTCTTATGAAGGTAGTATAAGTGTTTACAAAGAATGGTTGGAGCCCACTGTGACTATTAGTACCAAGTAAACACTCAGATCATAGTTGAGTGTTTCACGAATCTGAACCCCGACTAAAGATCACGAGGCGCACCAATAATCCCTTATCTAACATAAAATTGGGTTTATACACTCAGAATTAAAACAACATGAAGGTATAAATCCATATTC
>Ga0325401_1005380_pt1 | contig 12242 bp, 7 predicted proteins | sample PopdelMetagenome_FD_205666 | JGI IMG/M metagenome (GOLD analysis project Ga0325401, IMG submission 205666) | Populus deltoides microbial communities from Bellville, Georgia, United States - Xylem-PdKOR-R2 | ecosystem: Host-associated > Plants > Phyllosphere > Stem > Wood/Secondary xylem | place...
ATAAAGATATAAATATAAAATAAATATATTTTAAAAACAATTTTACAATGAATTCTTTATTTTTAATAAAAAGAAAAGGAATTAAACATGCTCCTCTCCCAACTGATTCGATTTTTTCTATGTAAAAATAGTAATCTAGTACTACTTTACGATCGAGTACGATGTGAATCTCAAGTAGAAATTTTAAATTTGAACTGTTTAAGCTAATTAATCAACTGCGTGCTTGATCAAGTTTTTAATTAGCATCATGATAGTACTGATGATATCTAGACATCGAGAATGAACAAATTGGACTATATATATATATATTGCATTGGTTTTTAATTAGTCAAATCGTTAATTAACCCGTACGTCAAATCGTTAACATACCAAACCAAGATTTTTATGCAATGAATCAACCAGACCAGCACCCCTAAAAGTTTGACAAATTTTTAATTGTAGTACGTCCTGAGAATTTTAATTATATCCTTCAAATATACCCTTAAATTTAATTATTAAGGTTTCCTTCATTGAAAAAAAGAAGCATTATTCCCTCCAAAGATTAATTTTATACATTATTCTATAATCACTTTATATTCATTTTATTTTCCAATGTATATTAATCCTAATATATCTTATATTAATTAATTAATTAGCATATAGTAGCCCCCGGCCCATACATAAAATCCTAATTCCGTCCCTGCAGTACGTAGCCCTCACCTCTCACTATCTCGACAGTTAGCAGCATGAGCAGCAGTTCTCGAACCGGCGGCTACCATAGATACAGCCAAAGTTAGAACCTAAGTACTACTTCCAAAATCATGGATCATGTTCATGGTAAGAGTCACACACCCGCCATTGATTTCGGCCATCTTTGACTGGCAAATACAACTTCTTTTCAGAACAGAGAAATTAACGACCTTCGCGGCACGAAACCCCATTATTGTGGGGTCAACACCAATGACCAAAATCTTCATTAACACATTCTTTAACATTGACAGTACTGTTACCAGTAACATTCCTGACACTGCTTTCCAATATTCTACAGTGCCCTTGAACAAGTATAAATGCCCCCACATCCAGCTCTTCTCATTCCTCACAACTTACTCCTCCTAGGACAAACACAAAAGTTGTCGCCAACTTTTTGAAGCCTAATTAACAAATATCGGGCACCAGCTTCCTGTTTTTAACCAAAAGTACTGTGCTTAATTATGGCTTCTAGCTTCAGAATTCTGTCAGTCCTAGCTATTGCCCTTGCCATCTGTGTGCAAGGTACTCTAGGTAAGCAAGGTTTCGTTCTCTCTTTCTCTGGCAATATTGCTAGAAGCTAGCTAGCAGCCCTTCTTGATGTTCTTGGATTTTCTTTAACAAATTACTTGATCATAATGGTATTATTGTTGCAGGAGAAATAGCATGTGAACATCTTGACCAGGACACATGTGCCTATGCAATCTCATCGTCCGGCAAGCGTTGCGTGCTCGAGAAACGCGTGAAAAGGACCGGAGAAGAAGCATACACCTGTCGCACATCCGAAATTGAGGCTGATAGATTAAGGAACTGGATTGAGACAGACCAATGCATCAAAGCATGTGGACTTGACAGAAAATCACTTGGAATCTCAACAGATTCTCTCCTCGAGTCTCGCTTTGCACAACAACTTTGCTCTCCTCAGTGCTACGATAGCTGCCCTAACGTTATCGATCTTTACTTCAACCTTGCTGCTGCTGAAGGTAAATAACAAACATGTCCATCGATCTTCCGTCATTCAATAAACTAATCGTAATGGAACACAAGTAATCAGTACTGCATGCCACTTACACCATTCTTTTCTCTGTTTTGTCAGGAGTGTTTCTCCCCAAATTATGCGAGGCACAAGAAGGAAATGCAAGAAGAGGATTGATGGCTGATATCAAAAGTTCTGGTTTTGTTGCACCAGGACCAGTGAAGTACACAGTTGCCCCAGCACCAGTTGAACCAGTAAAATACACAGTTTCCCCAGCAATGTCACCTTATTATAATTAAACCTTTTGAAAGGGAAAGGAAAGGAAAGAATCAAGAGTATACATGCATGTATGTGTGTGGCCATAGATACTAGCTAGGCAGCAAACAAATACAATAAGGTAGTGCACCAATTCAGTAGCCGGCCGGCCTGAATAGTCCACCATTTGTAGTATTTCGTGTGCATATATACTAGTGTGTGCTGTGCCAGTTATTTGAATCACACTAAGGTGCTGCCCAGATGTTCTTAATTATAGGTAGATTTGGGTGTGTTTCGTGTATTATTTTTATATGATTGAATTTGCCTATGAGCAACGCATACAGATATATGAATATTGTATCCAATATATAATTAATAAACTTGTTTTGATTATACATCCATTTTCCAATTGAATTATTTATTTATTTATTTATTATTAATTAGTTCAAGCCGACCTCTTGCTTCTAGTTAATTATATATATTGAAATGTCTGGCTACAAATTAAATATAAGAAGTCAAAACAAATCATAATTAAAATATATTTTTCCATGGAAGTAAACATTCACTTGAGTAACCTTTCCGATTGTTTTGAAAATCATGCACAATTTCAGCTTTCTTTTGTGTCACCAGGAAAGCTTAGGAAATTGGAAAACTTTTTTTTTTTTTTGGATTCGAGGATACCTCACCTCTTCAGAAAACGCATTTTGTGGGCCCAGGTAAGGGAGTAAAACCTCGGTTGTCCTAGGCTCTTACAAGAGGTGCATGCTCTGACTCGAACTCGAGACCTGCCGTGCAGATCTCAAACCCTTTACCATCATGCTACGTTCTTGGAAAACGTTGATCCATTCTGATAAGAGGCAAATTGTAGCCTAAAAGTCATAATTAATTGGGTAATTTTCATTTTGTGGGTAAAATGGTATGAAGGTTCCATAGTTACGTGGTTTTGTGGCATTTGTATTTTTTTTTTTTTTTTATCAGGGATGACAATGAATATTTATTAAATACGTTTTTATTTATTTATTTATTTCATGAAAGTCTCCGAATCTCTCTGCATGTCTCAATTCATTCAAGACTACAAAAATACTAAGATTATAAAAATATAAAAAATTATAAATATAAAAAATTATTTATATATATAAATTAGGATATTAAGGTCTATTGAATCGAAATATTTTACCTCCACCCCTTGAATAAAACTTGATATTTTTATCTTGTTTTTAAATGATAAAACATCATAGTTTAATAGTTACACTGACTTATATATCTAAACTTATATGGAAAAATAATTTATCCTCCATATCAGTTTATTATTTTTAAAAAATAATTAAAATAATTTCTTTAAATATTAAGAATTTTGATAAAAAAAAAAAACCTAATTTGGATGTAAGCACTTCTTTTATTTTGAGACTTTGGGCCATTTTCGATACCGAAGGAATTCTGATTTCAATCTTGTGCGTTGTGACCCATAATTTGGGCCCAACAAATGACTGATCCATTGGACTTGGGAGCTATGGCAAAAGAAATAAAAAAATAAAAATAAAATCTGCTGGAAAGCGCTAAAACCCCTCCTCCATCTCCCACTAGTCACCAGCAAAAAACAACACGTTGCCACTGTAAAACCCTGAACGAAGACACAGCACAGCTTCCTCCTAGTTCAAGTTCCTCTGAAAACATCCTCTTTGGTTCTGCTTAAAATCTACACTTTGAAGACAAGATGGTGAGCAAAAGACAGCAACTAGCACGAAAGAGATTCAAAGGGGAACATCCTGAGTTGTTTCCAAAACCAGAACCAACACTACTCAAGGATCCCAACAAGAAGAAGAAGAAAAAGAGCTTGCTCAAGAGAAAAAAGTCTGACCCAAATGAGCCTTATAAAAAAGGGTTTAGACGACACCCACTTAGAGTTCCTGGTATGAAGCCCGGTGATAGTTGTTTTATTTGTAAAGCTAAAGACCATATTGCTAAACTTTGCCCTCAAAAATCTGAGTGGGAAAGGAATAGGGTTTGTTCTCTTTATTGCTCTTGGTTTATAGTTCTCTGAAAGTTTGTCTTGTGAATTTTTTTAGAAAAAAAAGATTACTTTTTTTTTAGAGAAAAAAGATTACTTTTTTTTTTTACTGGGTTTGATAGATAATTCTTATAAAGTTTTGAGTCTTTGTTACCTGTTAGGTATTGGATTGGGTAGAGAAAAGCGCTTTTTTATTGAGTTTGATATGGATTCTTGCTCTTAAGTTAATAGTGTTATAGGTGTGGGTTTTAAAGAAAAGTAGGTTTGGAATTGGATATTGGGTGTGGAATATGTTTATAATTGAAGATTTTTTGCTCATTGAAATTTTGATTTTGTGGTTGAATGTGAGGTGTTGTTTATTTAAATGAAGAAAATGATGGTGGTGTTTTTGTGTGTTAATGATGATTGCTGCAGATATGTTTGCTTTGTCGGCACCGTGGGCATAGCCTCAAGCGTTGTCCCAACAAGAATGACGAGACTATGGATCAGAAATCGTGTTACAATTGTGGGGGAAAAGGGCATTCGCTTTCTCAATGTCCTCAGCCAAGAGAAGATGGTACATCATCTTTCAATGGAGTTTAAATAGCTCTAGCTTGGCTGACTTTTTGAATGATTTCTTTATGCGATTAATTTCAATGGAAATAAGACATTTCTTGGTGTAAGATATTGTGTGATCAGTTTGTTTAGTTCCTACATTTTTTTGTAATGTTTGTTTGTTGGTGAGGGCAACATGACTGCTGGTAAATCAGAATCATTCTTTCAGGTCTATGGAAAAGTGGTGGTCTATTTAATTTTTTTTATTGCATAATGAAAATGACTCTGAATTGGAATTATTATATAAATATTTTTAGGTTTTGGAATCAGCTGTTTTATAGATTAATTATGTACAGACCTTTTCAATTACTAGTGGTAGGACTTGTTAAGTGGGGGTAAATTCAAAATTGAGCACAGTAATCACTGATTTTGTTAAGAGAATGGGACCTTCATGATAACTCATTTGTTGTTGACAATGCTATTGTTATTACGAAAGTGATTTATTTCTTTTTATAATGCAGGGGGAACAAAGTTTGCCAATTGCTTTATTTGTAATGAACGTGGACATTTGAGCAAGGACTGCCCTAAAAATACTCGTGGTATATACCCGAAGGTATGTGGGACTTCACTATTTTAATGTTTGCTGTTGCCATAATGCAGTCTGCTATGCTTTTTTTTTTTTTTGTTTTTTTATGGTGGTGCTACATGCTCGGTATCTAGATGCTCAATCGACTTCCATCTTCGGCCATCCATGCATACAATCCATTCATTAATTTCCAACATCTTAGAAATACACGGGTTCTTACAGGGTGGTTGCTGTAAAGAATGTGGTGGTGTAACACATTTGGCTAGAGATTGTCCTGATAAGGGTTTGAGAGGTTCTGCAGCCACTGGCAAAGAAGGTAAGCATAAAACATGCCAGCTTTTAACTGCCTTTATTTAAATCTTCTGCGTATAGAGTTGGTTACCTAAAATTTGACACACAGAAGACTTGTTTTTTTTTTTTATTGGCATAGAGCCTGTCTCCTTGCATATGCAGTGTATATTGCTGATGTTGTTTTAAGTTCTGGAGTATTTGGATGGTGAATGAAATAGTTTGAATAGAGGTGTAGCTAGAACTCTCGACCATAATGAAATAGAATGGTAGCTGCTTTGACTGTATAATCTGATACACACTACCGGAGCTGGCAAAAATCACCGTGCTCTATTGAAACGGTTGATAACAGTAATTCGTCAAAAATGCTTTGTTCTGTTGGTTGAAGCCATGAATTGTGTGGCCTTACTGTAATAGGATAGAGGCTGATATAACAAGATAAAGAGTCGTATACAAATCCTAGTATGATGTGTCAACCCACAGTTTGGGTCACAGAGCGAAACATGAGCTCCATGGAAATGAGACTTGATATGGGAATTGTCAAAAATACGGCATGGGTTGCAAACCAGTACTGTCTTGTACAATTTTTGAAAATGAATCTTGTTTGCATATATATTCTTTAAAGACCGTATGTGTTCTTTCTTTCCTTTCTTATTCTTCTTTCTATATAATGTGCCATGTTTTACTTACCCCATTATTTATCTCCAAATTTCAGCTACTGGAAGGGAAGTAAGGCCTACCGGGCGGGTGACTACGTTTGTAAGTGGAGATGAGCTTGATGATGATTTTATGACAGGAAACATGTATAGCATTCCAGAAGACAAGTCATCTGATTCAAAAATCGATCCTTCTGTTTCAAAAGATGTTCATGTAAAATCAAAAAAGAAACAAGGTCCTAAAGTAGTGAACTTTGCAGGGTAGAAGCTGTCCTGAGATGAATAATTGATGAATAGTGTCTTTGAGATTACGATAGAGATTGTTTTTCAGAGTTATTTTTGTTTGAAAGTGTTTTAAAATAATGTTTTTTATTTTTATTTTTGATATCAATATATTAAAACGATCTAAAAAAATAAAAAAAATTATTATTTTAGCTTTTTAATATTTACTTGACATGCTTCAAGTAAATTGCTAAATAAAATGTTATTTTATTATTTCTCTTATAAAAATGCTATTTCTACTTGTAAAAATACTAAAACATTATTCATTGCAATAATATTTTTTTCACTATTTTTTCTTTTTATTTTTTTTAAATCTATGTTTTGTTATTTGTTTTATAAGATTATCTTGGTCTTATAACCTTTGTTATGGATTTGGTGAATTTACTTGGGTTAACTTTAGTTTTTTATTTTGTTAATTTTTTTAATTAAATTTTTTTCAATTTCATTATTTAATATTGAGTTGATTAAGAATTGTTCGGATTGTTTTTAGACCTGTTAAGTTAATTGGATCATATTGAGTTGTTAAAATAATTGTGTATTAAATATATTAAAATATAATTGGTTCTTGTAAATGATTTTTTTACCATAAGAGGGTACATAAAAAAAAAAAAAACTAAGCACTCTATTTTCCATGCTCAGTTAAATATTTATGGTGAATTTGTACATCTATTTTCTTCTAATCGCAGCTTAATTTCCCCCAACTCTATGGAACCCTACCTTGCCATTCTCTGTAAAATAATCTACCAGCAAAATTAATCCCATTAGAAAACCTATAACTGATCATTGGCCGTTACCCTGATAAAAATTACTATATTTATTAGCAAACCCTTAAAATAGAGCACACTATATTTATTTATTTTTTTTCTCGGAAACAAAAGGAGGCAGCAAGTTGATACGTGATGGAGGGGTTGAGAAGACAGGCATAACGTGGCAACGTTAATCTGTTTAGAGCTTACTATTTTTGCTGTCTTTGATGCATGAAACCGTTGTTGTGGACACGATGAGCCTAGGAATATTAGACAACTCTCAACCCATGTTTTGTCCCTCAAATTTCTCACCTTCCCCGTATTTGTCTGACCTCATTGTATACCCCGAATCAAGGATCTGATCTTTACCCCCTTCTCCTCTCCTCTTCTGCACGCCCATCTTTCCATTCCCTTTTCCTTCCTGAGTTTTCACGAGGTTTTTGCTCTCATTGGAAGTCAACATGGTATGCTCCTTATCTCCTACGTTCTTATCATATTCTGAAAAGCATGTGTCATTAATCTTCTAAGTTCTACATTGCTAGCTTTCATTAATTTATATGGAAGCCTAGCATGATGCGATGTTGGATCAAATATGTGGATATTCAGCAGGAATTGTCGTTTCATCAAATTTTTATTCGAGGCCATTTCTATTTCTTAAAAATCGATTTCATTTCTGTTCATTCATTGAATTCAGCAGCTCAAATGATTCATGCCTTGTAATTTCAATCCACCGTACGTGTTTATCGAGCAGGATGGTCCATATGTTTTCTTGGAAATTGTTTGATCCATACATGTCTGTTTTCTTCTCTTAATATTTTCGAATTAAACATTTGGATTAATTAGGCGAACGCGGCGTCTGGAATGGCTGTTGATGATGAATGTAAGCTGAAGTTCTTGGAACTAAAGGCAAAGAGGAACTACCGATTCATCATTTTCAAGATTGAGTCTCAGCAGGTGGTGGTAGAGAAACTTGGGAGCCCTGAAGAAACTTACGAGGAATTCGCTGCATCTCTCCCTGCTGATGAGTGTCGCTATGCTGTCTTTGACTATGATTTCACAACTAATGATAATTGCCAGAAAAGTAAAATCTTCTTCATTGCATGGTAATTGCACAGTTGCTCAAATTGCTTAAAATTTTCTTTCCTATATTTGCCTAGCTCAAACCAAAAATATATAGCAAACTATGCATGATACTCTGGCTAATGCTTCGCTGCTTCTTGGAGTCACTTTTTTGAACAAGACATGTGAAACGCTTACCAGACACAGAATTACTAGATTGTTTTGCCTTTGTAGGTCACCTGATACATCAAGGATCAGAAGTAAGATGGTCTATGCAAGCACCAAAGACAGATTCAAGAGGGAACTGGATGGCATTCAAGTGGAGTTGCAAGCAACAGATCCTAGCGAAATGAGCTTTGACATTATTAAGTCTCGAGCTCTTTAGACATTGTTGTTTCTCCTCCTTCAACTGGCAGTCTTTCTTGACGAATTTCATTTCGCCGGTGGTGTTTATTTATTTACTTTTTTATGTTTATTCTTCTAACTTAATCCTAATTTTTGTTGTATGGATATGCTTGAAATAATATTATGCATTATTTCTTCATGTTCAATACTTGTTAAGATATTTGCTCTGCGTTACGTTTTGATATGCATTATTATTCCTGCTGCTAAAACACATTGAGAGATCACTATAATATGATGCCTTGATGAAATAAACTAGCATTCTGATATTGACATGAGGATTGATCATATAACAAGCATATGATACAGTTAAGTACTGCTACTGTCAAGAAAAGAAATAGAAACTAATCTACAACACGATACTTCAAGGAAACAGATAATATCTAGCAGAGCTTACGTAGAACATCCTCGAATTTGTACCTCATGTAATCCAAAAACTGATAGTTCAAAGTAGATATGCCTCCATCTCCTGTTAGTAATCAAGAAGTCAAAAAGGGTCTAAAAGCTAACCACAAATCCAAGTTCCATATATGCTCACATAAAACCAATACACTTCCTTGTGCGCCCATGCTCAAACACTTCAGTTCCATTGATCATGAACTCACCTGCAAGTTTTCAGCAGTGGCTGTGCTGCACATAAACAACTGATTGTGTGTAGTGACGTGAAAAAGATGAACATTGAACTTCGTTGCTAGTGCTTGTAGTCTTTATTCGTAGTGATAACCAAAAGCAAATTAAGAGCGCTTCTAGACTGAGAGATTAAATTGTTAAGTCCAACTCCAAGAAACAAATTAGGAACCAAAAAGTTACCAACAAAAGGTAAGAGGAAGGATCGATCATGGTTAGAGATGAGAAATTTACATAGGATACTAGAAGAAGATGGTTAAGGCGACATCCTGACAAGGTAATGCTGATAAAGAAGGGAGTGTGCTTGCCTTTATAATGTCCGTCTCATTTCAGTTATTTGTAAGGAAATTCAAGGTGGACCTTACGGATGTGACATGTTATGTTATGGCAGACATCCTGAGCCCATTCGCGATAATCCCTTTTACCAGGCCAAGAAGCTAGCAAATTTTTTAAGGATCTATTATAACTTGTTTGAGCCTCAAAAGTGCCTTTTCTCTCTCACTCTGACCACACCCCGTGTTGGAAATGCATAACAAAAACTAATCTTAGTGGTTACAGTGACCAGAAACCAAAGGAAGATAATTGCAACAGAACACGTTGAATTTTTCATTACCATGTACTGCCTTTTGGTGTTCTTCGCATTCTTCTTTAGCTCATGCTGCAGTTTAAGGCTTCTTATTTTTTTTGTTCTGAACTTGGTTTTGGCTTTGATTGCCCGACTTTCTCAACCCCTTTTGGATGATTGTTTTTTCTCAATGGCTGTCTCTTTGGCTCCAAGGTGTCTATCAAGATATCCGGAGCTGTCAAAAGAAAAGGCTCCATTCGTTCTGTTTGAAATACCTGACAATTTGCAATTTTGAACAGTACCATTTGCAAGAGAAAATTAATTAGATACAATATCCGCATGCACCCCCACTACTACGTACATTCTAATAACTGCAAGTAAACGGATGCTTTAGTAATGATAATTGGGTATGAAAAAGTAAAAGTCTTTCAATGTTCAGAAGAAAGAAAAGAGGAGGGGCCATTTTAACCATGTAGATGTAGGGTACCCAATCTTTCGTTTCAAGGTCTTGAAAGAAGAGAGAATCTTCAGAACCGAAAGAGTAAATCAATTATGGAGAAACCAGTTTGGTCACAACTTTCAACTTGTCAACCCAGTTTTCATGTCACTATACTTTTCTTCCTCATCTCCATCTCCAACAGTCTCTCTCTCTCTCTCTCTCTCTCTCTCTCTCTCTCTCTTTCTATATATATATATATATATGATGGCCGACAAGGTGCGGTTTCGAGGTCTCCGTCGCCTTTGCCATTACGCATTCATTTCTAAATCCCACATAAGCCAAGATGAAAATTGCTAGTTAAGGGAGGAACAATATATCGAATAAACCTTGTATGATTTTCAATTTCATTCCCATATATCAAATATTTTTCAATCAATTATGAGATTCTTCCATATAAAATCACCATAATTTTTTAATAGGAAATTAAGATCAAATTTTAACACTGGATATGAGTTTAATACATGTTTAAATCCTAGGACCAGCTGATAGAACACCTCTAAATGTTTATAGTTTTTTTTATTTATTTAGCAAAAGTCCCATAAAATTCGAAAAGATAGGTTTAAATACTTCAAACATAAAAAAACAACAGAGAAGGAAAAATAATTAAACTAAAATCTAAAATCAACAAGCAAAGCCCTAGATTACGGGCCAAAGTTTTGAATGCATTTTTTAGAGCTTTGGAATGGAGTTTGACGAGTCTGAGCAGTCTAGATTCACTGAGCATGAATAGGATTTGAAGAATAGTTCCATTTTCTTTAGGAATCCTCCTATATAAAATTTGAGTTGAATTTTTTAAATTATATTATTTTGAGTTAAATTACCTATTTGGATAACTTCTTAGACTATTTTTTTTAATCTATATGATCCATAAAATTCTGAGTAATTAATAATCATTTTATTGGATAAAATAATTCAAAAATATTAACAAGTATGCATGAAAGGACTCAATTAAGAAATATATTAAACAATCTAGAGGCCGGGTTGAAAAATGTTTTAGTTTGGGGATCCAATTGTAAATTAATTTAATGGGTAGATTGGGGATTGACACGATCTAGGTTGCTCTAAAATAAATATAAAAATATTTTATCAAATTGAAAAATAAGATAATTTTTCTTAAGAACCCTAAACATTACATGAGCGGTCATATGCCTACTCTATAGATTAAAAAATAAAGGAGAGAATATTTTTTTTAAAAAAAGAAGGAAAATAACATATAATGACAAATTCAAGCAATAACTTGTCCAACATGCTAACTTTTTTACTTTTGTCAAAAAGTGTCAGGGATCTACACAAATATATCTGCATGTAGTCACCCACCACCTTCACCTGTAGAGTACAAACAAATAGGAGCACCACTGTTCACATCTTTAAACCCTTTATATACAAAGCTCACCACAAATTATTGAAGTATTCACACTTCTCTTCTTCAATCCTCTCTTCTAATGGCTCAGGTACCTTGTAGTTCTTCTATATTTTCATGTCCAATACATGTTGATATTGTCCTTATTTTTTAAAAAGCTCTCTTTAATTTCCTAATTTGTAGCAGAAGGTGGTGTTGAAGGTATTGACCATGACTGATGTTAAGACAAAGCAGAAAGCTATAGAAGCTGCTGCTGATATTTATGGTATTTCCTTTTCTCTTTTCTTTTTTTTTTCCTGTCTGTATTTATTTTTTGGAGTTGGTGAGACAGATTAAAGCAGAGCTTAACAAGTTTTTTTTTAACATAAACAGGAGTTGATTCCATAGCAGCAGATCTAAAAGATCAGAAGCTAACAGTGATAGGTCAGATGGATACAGTGGCAGTGGTGAAAAGGCTGAAGAAAGTAGCGAAAGTGGACATAATCTCAGTTGGACCTGCAAAAGAAGAGAAGAAAGAAGAAAAGAAAGAAGTGAAAAAAGAGGAGAAGAAAGAGGAGAAGAAAGAAGAAAAGAAGGGAGAAAAGAAAGAGGAGAAGAAGTAATTAATTAAACCAGGAATATTCCATTCCCTTTCTTCTTCTTCTTGTTTTCCTTAATTTATAAGCTTAATTAT
>Ga0325401_1005386_pt1 | contig 12238 bp, 10 predicted proteins | sample PopdelMetagenome_FD_205666 | JGI IMG/M metagenome (GOLD analysis project Ga0325401, IMG submission 205666) | Populus deltoides microbial communities from Bellville, Georgia, United States - Xylem-PdKOR-R2 | ecosystem: Host-associated > Plants > Phyllosphere > Stem > Wood/Secondary xylem | place...
TTGACTAAGTCTTAATCAATGTAGTTACAAGTTTGTTATAACTAGTTTTTTATATTTTTTTTTCTTATCTTATTTCAAAACTTTAGCATCATTTTTTACACACAAAAAATCCAGTCACATGACAAATTACACGTACCAAGGCTAGTCTAACTCTATTTAAAAAAATCTTAATGAGTAGATTTGATGCTCAAAAGACTTATTTTTTTTTATTTATTTAATATAATTCGTGGGTGTGTTTTTAAGATTGTTTGAGAAGTGATTTAATGTCAATTGATGAATGAACTAGTTTGCATTTACTCTAAGATAATAATTTTATTAAACTCAGCATAATTTATTAACAATAATAAGTTAGACTTAGCTAGCTCGCCGGATCGACTTGAAACTTGATCTAGTTTGAGTTTAAAAAAAATCATATGGGAGTTAACATGTTTGAACTAATAGATTAATTTGTGACCTAATAAAACCTGGTCTAATTTTTTTTAAAAAAATAAAAATAATGTTATTTTAACTTTAAAAAATTAAAATAATATCATTTTAATTAATTTAAATCAACCTTGTTAATCTGGTTAATATGATCAGCTCATAAATCAAGCCTCAAATTGGTTGTTGGGCTGAACCACAGAGAGAGAGAGACTTAACACAATAAAAAAAATTTTGTTAATGAATTGGTCTCAGTTAGTTATTTAAATACTGAATTTATAGATCGATCCATGTCGGTGTACCTTTTTATTATCCATAATTAGTTGGGCCATGGAACCCGACGGAGGCCATATTATCTCGCAATCCCGTAAAGAGAGAGAACAAGCCCTGGGGTTTTGGGTCATCAAACTTTGACCCAACAACATCAACAAGCCCTTCTAAAATATTAATTACAATACTAAAACCCATTCCATTTAATTGACCGCAAACACACACAAACCCTCAAAACCCTTGACACTCCACCTTCTCTCTATCTCTCTCTCTCGTTTGCCATGGCCGTGAGTTTTCTCTGCTCTTTATTACGTTTGCTCTTGTTTATGCGTTAATTATATTTTATGTTTGTCTTTAAAAGGCTAGTATGTTTAATGTAATAGTTGATGATAACTATATTTTGATGTTTGCAGACTGTACCAGTTAACCCTAAGCCTTTCTTGAACAATCTGACTGGAAAGACTGTTATTGTCAAACTTAAATGGGGAATGGAGTACAAAGGTCAAAATTTTGTTCCCTTTTTTAGTTTCTTATTGGGGTTTTACTTCTTCTTTGTGCTTATGACTTTTGATTGGTTGGTTGGTTTGGTCTTTCAGGTTTTCTTGCTTCTGTTGATTCATACATGAACCTCCAGGTACTGTCTTTCTTTTTGCAGTTTTCTTGTTGCTTCTGTTGGTTCTTTTTGTTTTTGTAAGATTAAGTTTTATTTCTTTATGTTTAAGTTACTTAGGGTTTTTTTTTTTTTTCAGTTTCAGTTTCAGATTTTGTTTTGTTTTTCTTTTTGGCGCACATTATTATGTTACTCGGATTTTTACAATTAATGGAATGTGATTCACAGCTGGGAAATACTGAAGAGTATATTGATGGACAGTTCACTGGAAATCTGGGAGAGATTTTGATCAGGTAAGTTGAAGTTTTTGATTTATAAGTTTATATGTTATTGAGATATGTGTTTGTTGGCATGAAAACCAAGATAATAAGACATGGCTAGCGAACCTCAAAGCTCCTTTAAGTTTCTAGGCAATGGGCACAAGAAAAGCTTTTCAATCTTTGACTGATTGTATCTTAAAAAGGTTTCTTTATGTTTCAACATTTTCTCAACAATTTGACGAAGTCTTTGGTGTTATTGAAAAAGTAGGACATTTGCTTCTCTGGTAAGAGGTTTATATTTGTGTCTCTTTGTTGATGGTTAATATCAACTGTGGTAAGCTAAGCTTGCACATTTTGCATTCATCTATGGACTAGAATGATGGAGTTGTTACCTGCTTTAAAAGTTGGCAAAGGGATAAGGTTCAACTCTATTGCTGATTATCCGGGCCTGAGAAACTCGGGTCTGCTGACACTTGTGTGAACTCATGCAAGCTATTATGAGTGTACTGTTTCTTTATGAAATGTTTGACCCCTTTTCCGTAAGATGAATTACAGTGAAAAGCTAGAATTTATCCCCATGAGGAAGGGAATGTTGGCGTTATAACTAAAAGAGGGAAATACTGAGTTAAAGCTTACCGTGAGATTAAAGCTGTTAAGGAAAAAAGTTGAGGGTAAGATGTTAGCATGATCAGTCCTTGTAAAAACTAGCAACTGTACTCATGAGGAAAAACAATCATGGCACTATAAATAAAAGAGGGAAATGCTTTGAAGTTAAAGCTTGCCATGACACTAAAATTGTTAAGATAAAGATTGAGAGTGTATGTTAATTAGCGTGGCCTGTCCTTGATGGATCCTAGAGCTTGTTCTTGTGGTAATTGTGCCAAGAATTTGTAAGATTCTTACAAGAATGTTTAGATAGATATTCAAGGTTTCTTATTTATCAAGTTCCTTTTTTGTTTATATAGACTCAATGAATGCAATCTATATGTCAGTGTGCATTTGAAATCAATTTTTTTTCCCTTTAAAGTAATGTTGGGAACTTTACAAGGTGCCGTAGGAAATGATTCGGCTGTGAGATAGCAATCTGGTAACAAATGTTCTCAAATTATAAAGTTCTCTAAAATTATTTGTGCAAATAGGGGCAAAGGGATTACAATTTTGAAACTGGGATTAGAAGGAATGGCAGGGAGATATCTTAGCTAGGCATTAGTCACTTTGCAAATAAGTGACCATTTTTCTATGAAGAGCAGGTTAATGCTCAATGAGAATAGCTTTCTCTCCTAAAAATTTAGTTACCTGTGCAACTGAAGATAACTAGTAATTCCAGCAGGAATTTTTTAGTCATACCACTGGTTGAATCATAGAGCTGTTTTGTATTGTGTATAGAAGTACTTTTAGCCTCAGATCTTTGAAACCCACTTGACAACTTAGTTTGAGACCCTTAAAACCCTTTTCAAAGTTTTTCAAGTGTAAAGCTCCAAAGGAAACCTTTTGGTAGTTCTTGCTGTTACTTTGTGAAGGACAATAATGATTTTCATAAATTGTGTTCGTGTTAGCATGTTGATGATTAGATTACTAACTTTCTTGTTTCATCATTTAAATCAGTTATGAGGTAAGACTCTCAGCAGTATATGTTACCATACACTTCTCCCTTCCTCAACTCCATGTAGTGCGAAGAGAAAAGCCAACATTACTACCAAATGGACCCCTGATCTGAAATATATTTAGTTTCACGTTAGAGATCATCTAATACATACCTCTTCTGTTTTATGCTAAGTGGTTGGGGACCTGGAAGCATTCAAAGTTTTAGCCCTGTTTTGAAATGTTTTGAACTTGGAAAGTATGGTAAATATCTTTACAAAAATCTTGAGACAATGGGATATTGATTGATTTAGATGCTTGGAACCAATAGAAATCTGAGAATAGAAGCTGAAACAGTGTCATTGAAAAATACGAGGCTTGAGCATAACATGGTTCTTAATGGTTTGGCCTTGTAATTATTACTTTATATATGTAAAACTGAAATCTCGGAGTTTTTGTGGAGTTTTTGTGCAACAACACGCAGGTATGGATTGACTAAACTAAGAACTGGTGATATTTAATCAGGTCATGATTTCAAATATGTTGGAAGTTCAAACATGTAATGGTTGTTTTGCGGTGTTATAACTTTATGAAATATCTTTGATGTTCAATGAGGTGTACCAATTTACAAACTCCTTTTTCTTTTTTTATTTCCACGTTTCATATTTCTACACTTGTGAGCAAAAGCTGAAATTACTTTCAGATTGTGATTATAATAGAGTTGGATTCCTTTGAGTTGGTTTATAATAAAGTATGAAGGCGTCACATGGACATGAGACGTAGATACTGTAAAGTCTTGTGATTTGGTGATTGTGTAGACCTGGAAGTGGATTTTTTACTCAGCAACGGTAATAAATATAGGTCAAATATTACTCTTGAAGATTTTATGCAATTTAATGCTTGCATAAAGCATGTAAATGGTAATAAAAAGATAGCAATGAATCATGCATTTTTCTCTGCATTGAAAATGTCTGCTTCGAATAGGCATCCTTTTGAATATTATATACATGTTTGTTGTTCTTATATAGGTTGTAGATTAGAAGTGTAGGTAGAGTCCCAGACATCAGTAGTCACGGACAATGTTTTATGGCCAAAAACAAAATAGTGCATTAAATTTTGGTTTCTATCATGCCTTAGTATGGTGTAATTTATGTTGCATTTGCATGCCATTAATTCATCAAATACTAACTGAGACGTCATTAGTTAGGAGTAGACTTTGAGGCAAGGTCCCCTGCCTCATAGGAGGACTACATGTCTGCACAACTTCTAGAAACAACATATTGTAAATTGCTTTCATTTGTCCAAATTTCATTAGAATTAAGCTTCATATTCCTTCAGAAGATTTACTGGGTCTTGTTGCATGTTATCTGCAGATGCAACAATGTTCTCTACCTTCGTGGAGTTCCGGAGGATGAAGACATAGAAGATGCCGACCGAGACTAAGAAGAGGTCTTCAATGTCTCTTGGTCTTCAATGTACTGAGTTAATAGAACTCCATTTACATTTCCATTTCCATTTCAGATATGCTAATGTTATATTTGTGTTATAATTAGAGTTTCGTTGTTTGCCTTTGACATGAGCCATGGCATTTACTGCACTTGATGAACCGATTCATATCACCTTATTTAACTCTTTGATTGCTTGCTTCTGGATTTTCACTAAACACCTCTGTTTTTCACCTGTTCTAGAGTGATCTAGTTGAATGATACATGGATTCCATCTTCTCGTGTCACATAACCATCTTCTAGAGTAGGTCGTGAATTGAAGAAATTCTTCTATGTGGTTATCTGGTTGATGAGTAGAAAAAGAAAGCGGTTTATCTTTGTTTGAAGCTTTTTTTTCCCTTCCTAGACAACCTGAGAACTGAGTACAATGATAACAGATAAAGAACTTTCTACAATTCTTTGTAGAAGTAAAATTAAAGGAAAGGACATGCCAATTTCTTATTCACGTAAAAAAGTCAAAATGGCAGATTAATTTGGTGATTTAAATCAGAGAATTGTTGCTCGGGCATTAGGATGCGTCTTTTTCCGGTTCACGCTTCTCCTAGGTGGTTCAATATCTTACTTCCTTCTCTATTTTGAGGTTTGTTCCCCATTTTGTCCGAGTCTAATCAAAGCAGGGTGGCTTTATCTTTGCTATCTTTCCGGTGGCTCTCCTCATTTCGGGGAATTACTGTGCTGGATCCCTGCTCCCTTTTTGCGTGCATGCAATAAATAGCGTTGATGTGATTCCATTGGTATAAGAGGAAGGAAAGCTCCATCACCATCTTTGTGTGTGTGTGGTCTTGCAAGCAACATGCCGAGCAGCTCGGCTTGTTTTGATTTTGGAGCTTTGGGGCCCCAATAGATCAGTGTACTTACCACCAATTTGTCCTCTTCTGCTAAGAAACACTTGTAAGTATTAACTTTAAAGTTGGATTTCTGTAACAAGTGACATGTGGTCAAACGCTGCTTGATAGATGGCTTTGCGCAAGAAAGAAAAAAAAGGCAAATCAAACAAGTTAGAATTCTCTCTTGTCTCTTGCGTTTTTTTATTCAGCCCCAGACGCTATCTCTAGCTTAACCTTTCTAAATTAATGGTGTTCATATTTTACACTCCACATGGTATTGCGTGGGTTTGGGGAAAAATAATTTTTAAAGAATAAAAAAAAATATTTTAATACGTTTTAAAGTAAAAACAATCTTTATGACTCTTTCAGGCATCCTCTAAGGCTCTAAATCTAAGCTATATACAAATAAAACGTTTTGGTTATTTCTCCAACGGGTATCGGATCAGCCAATGCAGATGGTATCAAAAATAAAAATAAAAAATTGAGAATGTAAATAATGTAATAAACCATACTGATCGCACATTTGTCCATATGTATGCAAAGTACAAAACCTAACATCAAACTTTCGTGGAGTTAAGGGCCGCACGGGAAGACAGATGTGTTGGAGTTCCGAGTAAGGAATCATGCTATGTAATGAAAAGGCATAACCCCAGCTAGCTACCACCAACTAACCACGTGAGGGATAGATGTGTACTGTAAAGAGTTGTTTGGCTGCCCAGAATTCAACGGGTTACCCTTCTTCTCAACAACCATGTGAGAACCCACTTCCATTTAAGCTGTGTGCCCACAGTTTTTCCGTGGCGAAGGGCCCAGGATGCCTCCAAAGTCCTCTTCACATTTATTAAGTCACTTTGCAGGACATGATTGGTTGTTTGTCCCCACCAAAAACATGTATTTTAAACAGCCTCTTGTCAGGGTCAAGAGCGGCTAATAATGTATTATGTTAGTCTGCAGCAAAACTTAGTTGATTAGCAAATAAATGATTCTCTTCTTTGTCAATTCAGGACCATGGCATCGATGAAATCTTGACCGGGTCGCGTCTAATTAGGTCAAAGATGAACTCGTGGCTGATGGTGAACCTAAATTATCAGTGTTGGGAACATCCACCTTGACCTCATCAGCACACGTCCATCAAGTTAACTGAAATAATTCAGACTAGTTGTCGTTTTAATCAATGTTCAGTAGGATAAATGTTGGGGTACCCTCAGTTTTTGAAAGAAAACCTCCAGTATTGCCATGATGCTATATAACCGTTGAGAAAGATGAAATATACACACTTTGGATCTTTTTCTTCAAGAAAAAGGGTCCTCTCTGTGGTCAGTAAAAGGGTACCCTGATGGGCTGCTTCTGGATTTTAAGTTCGTCTTAACTCACTCGCCGCCGCGAAATAAAAAATGAAAAAGAAAAAAAGGGGTAAAATCGTAAATCACAGCATCATGTCCCGGGCAATGTCCGTAGCCAATTACAGTAGAAAAGGGGGGAGGGGGGATGACAGCGACAACAAGATTACGGGGCATTGAGAGAGAGGATAACTCGAGTACAGAAACATGCAATGCTGAACGATGAAATTTCAAGCAAGAGTCTTCAAACTAAAACTTGGAATCATCATCCATTCATACAAACACTTAGACGTACAACAAGAATATTTGTCTGTCATTTGAACCATTTTGTTGGGTTCATCAAAAGGAAAATGAAGTCATGAACTAGGGCTGCTACTCATTTATTACATTATGTATATATAAATTACAAGACCAAAAAATTCCTTCGTGAGAGAAGAGAGAAAAGAATCACAATTTGCTATAATGATAGCACGTTCGATGACCACTTGAAGGGACACAAGGCAGGCGTCAAAAGTAGCCTCTCGCTTAAAATTCCTTCAATTCCAGTAAGGCTTCGGTATTTATAGAGTAAACTTTCACATCACCCTCCTTTCTTCATGGCCTACACGAACGATTAATTACCATACATCACGTAGATACCTGCCATTCATTTGCAGACTCTTCACAAAGCTTTCCGTCTTCGAGTTGTCAAGGGATCCCTGGATATACAACCAAGTACACAACGTTAGATGCGATACAAGCAAAAATTACACATCAGAAAAATTGAGAAAGGGCGTGATGGCGCTCTCAGACACCAAGAAATGGGGACAAATTTATATCATGATGTGGATTCTAGCCTTTCAAGGAACTAAAGGGAGTGTACGAAATGTCCACGTTCAGAACAAGAAAGCAATGTCGACATGGAAAAATCTCAATCACAGGAAAGCAATGGACATGGGATTGGGCCCTCTGCCAACCATGTCTCTGGGGTAGGTTCTGTTAGATTTCCCCCACTAGTTTTCGTGACTACTAACCATGAAAAAGAACGCAGTAGTAACACTTTTAAGGTGCACTGCATACATGGTGATAGAGCCAGCTAGAGACTTCTAATAACAAGGCTAATTTTTTTTACCTGCTCTTGCACAATAGTGTGGAGCGCTCTGTGGACATCTTTAGCCATGCCTTTGGCATCACCACAAACATATAAATATCCACCTTGTGAAATCATGTTCCAGATATCAGAAGCCTGAACCAAAGAAAACACATGCTCAGCGCTTTAGTTAATAACAAAAATAAATAAATAACATCGCAGCATTTTGATTTCACCAGATAGTGTGTTAGGTGAAACATAACCAAGTACCTTCTGCATCATCTTATGCTGCACGTATTCCTTGGTAGGTCCCTCACGGGAGAAGGCAACAACTAGTTCAGAAAGTGCACCACTTTCAACGAAGTTGTTGAGCTCGTCTTCATAGATAAAATCCTGCAAAGTTTAAGCGTGTTAATAAAATTCTTGAAATGATATCCCTACACCAACCACAGAGCATTCTAGATAAATGATAATAACATAACCTACCATTTTGCGGTTCCTGCAACCAAAGAATAATACAGAGGATCCCAGTTCTGATCCTGCTTCTTTCAGGGCTAATCTTTCCTGAAAAGGGAGATAAAAAATAAAGATTATAAGATTGGATAATTCATTGTGATAACATAGATCACTTGAAAAAAGACCACTGAACATAAAGTTAACGGGTCCAAACCTGGAGGAAACCTCTGAAGGGAGCTAAACCAGTTCCAGGGCCAATCATAATGATGGGAACTTTAGCATCTGCTGGAAGTTTGAAGTTTGATTGCCTAACAAAAACAGGTGCCCAGCTGCAATCATGGCTTTTCTCCAGAGGCACAGCGTTCTGTGGAAGGAATAAAATAAGAATTAAACTTGATAAACTTGGTGTATAGAATATTCTATCAAAGATCAAGAATAACATGGATAGAAGAATCGTAATACAAACATCAGTACACGTACAAGGAGCTGGGCTAACCCTAGCATCAAGCATTGTAAAAATGTGGATCACTAGTTTCCAATCCCCGTGATAATTTAAGACACCCCATATATTTACTACCCAATTCAATCGATTTTTGCACTCCACCCTGAGGTGTTGCTTTGTCATAAAATGCAAAAAACAAAGCAAAACAGAAATTTTTGAACAAGTACCTTCATCCAAGTTGAGCAAACTCCTTTGTGAATACGACCTCCTAGTGTTTTCTCAAGAACCAGTGCACATGTAACATGAATTCTTGATGGAGCCATCCTGCAAGTCATAATTTCAAATATTCAGCACATAAATTCCAAAGAACAGAATAAAGAATGATAAACCAAAGAGGGTGCAGGTGCAATTTTTGAAAGTAAATGGTCCTTGAATACATAAAAGTTCCCTTTTGTGCTAAAAAGGGATATCCAGACTCCAATTACAGTTCCTCTAACAGAGCTACGAAATACAAAATCCAGATTTTTGTTCTCTTCAATATTATCTCGTTGATCAGTGGAACAACTTTTGTTTGCCACATTCCCTGACTTTTTATTCAGGAAAATTGAGCAAGCTAAAAGAATTTGGGTTTAGATTAAACATGATATGAATCCCTTGCCATCTTCCATCACAAACTAAGATAGATTAATTCTGAACCTTTCCAGAAAAAAGAGGGTAAAAAAACACACCTTGGAGATGATGAAATAGAGTAGTATCTTGGCTGCAACCGAGGTGCAACTGAAGCAAAGAAGACACCAAGTGGGGGCTTGGCTGATGGAAATTCAGCCATGACCTCAAGGAGGCTTCTCTGATTTGCAACTAACAATTGTGCATATTCATCCTGTACGAGAGTGCAAATCAAAGTTATATCCACTTAAAGCTACAAACTAAAACAGGGACTAACTTGATGACAAAATATTGTTGGTAGATTTACAACCTTCCCAGCAGGCGATGCAAGATGCCTTAGTCGATCAGCTTCTGTTGGATCAGTAGCATGAGCTGCTAAAGCCATTAGAGCAGACTGCAAAGCATATGCATTGCAACAATAGATTACTCAAATGTGAAAAAAATCCTATAAAATGAAATATGATATCCACTGATGCTTCGACTTAAGAAAACAGCTAACCTTTTTGGGCAAACTCAAAAGATCAGCATATCGAGCTAGAGCAGTTTTTAAGGTGGACGGTGGGAATGGAGGTGGCAAGGCGCCTCCACTAAGTGGCGTGCCATCCTCATTATCATTGTGGATAGAGAAATAAGTATCTGGTGATAAACCCAGCAACTGCAGTGCTTCCTCTACAGTTTCACTTAGATTTTCACAGTACACACCAACATGATCCCCAGTTCCATATCTGAACAACAAAGGAACAGTTATGAGCACATAATAAATTGTTCCGTGCATAACCAGTGCACGTTGTTCTCTTACAATTATTCCCCATGAAAATGCATTTGGATGCCATTTTCAAGGGAAAAGAGAGAAAACAACAAGATGTTGCAAACAACTTACGCAAGTCCGGTGCCTGATATTTCAAACTCCAGATGGGTACATGAACGATCAGATGCCGGGGTATGAAGCTCCCTCCTCACAGCAACATTAGCCCTTCAGTAGTAAACAGAACACAACTTAGATCAAATTAAGCTACTAAATTGTCACCAGAAAATCCAAAAGGAATTATTTTTTGATACCTGCATGGATGCTGAGCATCATAGACAGCATGGCCATTTGCATTACTCCAGTTATCATCCTCTAATGGGGCATCTTCAGGGCTATGGAATACAACCCGATATTCTGATACAGTGGCAGCATAAGGAGTAGAAACAGCTGTTGGATCGTCTCCATCAAGAAGCAACTGGTCCATCTCAGGCCACAACAATTCCCGCCTAAAATAGCAAGAAAAGGAAAGAATGAGATCTCTAGTTACAAGAAAATTCATTCTGTTCATGCAGTATACCAATTCAAGTTCTCCTTACCATGCAGCAAAGTCATCTTCCATGCATTGATCATCATCACCAAGACCCACTGGGGCAAGGCGCTTCCCACCTAAAAAAACAAAGAGAAAAATGGTTATGGAAAGAAAACAAGGAAAACTTAGCTGCTAGGCAGAATGAACAACATCGATGAGCGCATTTTAACTCTTGAAGACCATTTGATGATAATCAGGAAAAACATTTGAGGACCACAATGTGGCACGCAATTAATTATAAAACTCTTCTAATTCTTATATTAAATATGCAGCTAATTGGGTTTCAAATTTATTTATTTTTTGCAAACAATTGAATTGTAGAAAGTGTTCCTTTTGGAGCAAAAGCTTCGCATGCATCAGGAGAACCTGGCAGACTCTATTTATCTTGGCAAGGAAGCTGACTAACATCAAAGGGCACACTGCCTTCATCAACGCACAAAACATTTGCAAAGTAGCAATGCATTATTGACAAAAGATCCATATTGCAAAGCGATCGTGTTTCCTTGAGTAATAGCAAGTTTGAACATGCAACTCATTGACCGTACGCAGCTTCAAAATCCTTAACATAGTTTTCTGGTTGGTAGAGAATGTTTTACTCGGCACATTTGCTAGTTTAACAAACAAATTGATAGTAGAATGTGGTCTTCACAAGCACTAGTCTTGTCTGCTGCATATTCATGGTTCACAAACACAGATTTCATTGAATCACATTATTCAAATATAAGGAGTCTGAAGCCATTCAGGCTTCATACTCGTCAGTATAAAAACATTAGCAAGAAAAACTCTCGACATATAAAAAAAAATTCCAAACAAATTTTCACTAAAACAAGGAGCAAACAAATATGTAGGCATACCCTGGTCAGCAAAGATTTTATCCACCACTATAGCAATCTGTTCAACGAAACAAAACAAATATATAAACAGTTAATCAGCAAAAACAAACAATTAAAACCACCGGCTAATTGTGAAAGAAAGTATAAATAGAGTCACATTCCACACCTTGTTAAAATGCTCGTACTGCCTGTTGCCAAGGCCAAAAACTGCATATGGAAGGTCCTTGAGCCATTCCCCTCTCTCATTTCCCTGTATGAACACAATCATAAAACCATGAACACTAATTATGAAATCCTGCTCTCTAATACCAAACCAACTAATACTTCCCAGAAACTCACCTCTGTAAACCATTTGTAGAACCTTGCCGCATTATCAGTAGGCTCACCATCTCCGTATCTAAACACCCCCATACATCAAAAACAATTTAAAAAAAAACTAAAATAAATTACAAGTAGACTATTATCAAAATTACTCACGTGGCCAAGAAGAAAATAACCAGATCCTCTTTCTTCAATTTCTCTTCGTATTCATCATCATCACCCGCGTAATCATCCTGTCATAAATAAATACATAAATAAAATTAGATATTAAAAAAAAACAATCTAGAAAAAAAAAAAAAAA
>Ga0325401_1005388_pt1 | contig 12235 bp, 12 predicted proteins | sample PopdelMetagenome_FD_205666 | JGI IMG/M metagenome (GOLD analysis project Ga0325401, IMG submission 205666) | Populus deltoides microbial communities from Bellville, Georgia, United States - Xylem-PdKOR-R2 | ecosystem: Host-associated > Plants > Phyllosphere > Stem > Wood/Secondary xylem | place...
AGGGGATCGACTAGGTTAGCTGAAAATGGTCATTGAAGTTAATTCTCATAGAATTAAACATGTTCGAGTACCAGGTGGTACGACGTTGAAGTTACTCATGTCATGCTCCCAGGAAAAGCTCAAACGACCTTCAACAAAAGGATATACCTACGGGCGTGAGACAACCCTCTCTAAAAAACTCAACAAAATAACCCCGTAACTTTAGGAGAATGGTGCCACCTCACAAAAGGGGTTTAAATACTAATTTCTTGCGGGACATATAGTAAGGTAAAATTACAAGATTGAATTAACCGTTGTAATCAATTCATTAATCAGATCATTCTGTCATGATTTTATGGTTAAGAAAAGAAAATAAATTGTTGCCATGTATAAATATATGTGATGATATTCTCACCTGAATTGTCAAAAAAACAATTATCTTATTTTCATTTAAGTTTACGGCTCAAAATTCTAGATTAATATATGGATATCGGGTTATTATAGTTGGTCACGCTACTCTATATCGGAAGACCAAGGTATTTTATGATGATATTTGTTTTTGTGTTTTAAAAGTTTTTTTAAAAAAAATTAAATTTTATTTATTTTTATCTTTGCTTCAAATTAATTAATATTTTTTTTGGTATTTTCAGATCATTTTTATGTGCTAATATCAAAAATAATTTTTTAAAAAATATTATTTTAATACATTTTAAGTGAAAAATAATTTAAAAATCAATTATTACAATACCTTCAAAAAAAAATAATAATATAAGCAGTTATGTCCTTTACATACTAATTTTCCGGACTAAGCTTCTTTTTTAAGTGAGGTTAATTCTCCTTTTATCATTAACAATATAAAATGACATAATTACACACAACAAGTTCTCGAATGATACATACTCGCTAACAAGAATTTAGCAGCCAAAAAGAAAAATCCTTGCTGACCAAGAATATTCTGATGAGGTCACTGTCATTCTAGATCTCAACACGCGGGAGAGGGAGACCACAGCATCAGTTGAGTGCTAATTAAGGCAGAGAACAGGTCCAAAACAACAATATCAATCACGTTCTTTATCAAGAAGAAAAAAAACCCATCCCCTTTACAAAGATTAACAATAAAAAAAAGATTTAAAATTATTAATATAAAAAGATATTATCTTAATTTATTTAAAAAAATAAAATAATATTATTTTAAAATCACGAAACAGGCCAGGTCTAATTAATACACTGATTCCAACATGACACTTATGGTCCCATGGACGTTGCTAAATTATTATTATTATTTTCTAAATTATTAATTGCGTGCATGATAGTAGTAGAAGTAGAATCTCTCCGGCGTCACATGAAAGCTCGACATAGTCTCCTATATTTTCTTTCTCAGAAAAGACAGCAACGTAGAGACAAACTCTGTACTAACTAACTAGTAAAATATGCTACAAGGCCGAGCCAAAGAGAGAAGAAATATTAAAAAAAGAAAGGTAAAAAGAAGAGCAGCCTTAGGATGCGTTAATGGAGTCTCATGATCAACCGATAGAAAAACACCCAAGGCAATAAGAACCCACTTGTCTATCCATGACCGCCTGCTGTTCTAGAACCAAAGAATTTCTAAAACTATCCGTGATACTTGCCATATTAATTTATTTTTCTTTATTCTCTGCCCTCTAGAAGCCGCCCCCACTCCCCCTTAATTCACCAACTATTTCTAAGCATCATGTCAAAGCATCTTCCTTTGAGCTTCTGTTGAACGTGTAATATATAGTGGTGACAACTTTACCAGTTTTTCTCATCAAACTACAGCAAAGCCATTTACAGACTTCCTTCATCAAGAATCTCTTCTTAATTCTTTTTGGATCCTCACCTTTTCTTGCCATTGTTTGATATTCACAATGGTTGCGAAAGAAATGAGCCTTCGACAGCTACAAGAGGACAGTGAGTTGCAAGATTTTGATGATGAAGCAGAAACACTATCTCTTTGTGATCTTCCATTGTACAACTGTGCTTCTGATTGGGATGACTTCTCCAAAGAAGATCAAAACTTGGAAACGTCTTTTGATCAAGATTTCTTCGAGTTCTTCAGCGAAGACTTCGTCGCTTCAGCCTATCCCTCAGATAATATCATCTTTTGTGGAAAGCTCATTCCTTACAGAGGAGAAACAGTAGAAGAAAAGGCAGAGAACCTGGCCGGAAGCACAAAGAAAGCGAAGGACTCCAAGAAGAGCTTTAGATTCCCTTGGAAATCATCCTCTTTCAACAAGCCAAGGACAACACCGCCAAAGCAGCTACAGGAAAAGAGTGACAAGGCTTTGCAAGTGCCTCTATCAGAGAATCATGGGTTGGCAACAAGGAAATGCGATGATAAGAATGACTTTTCGATGAAGAAGGTATCGATACTAGTGACCCCGGTAAAGCCAAGATGGTACTTTTCGGCGTTTGGAGTTGGAAGATTTCCCATGGAGATGGAGCTGAGCGATATTAAGACGAGGCAGAGCAAGAAGAGTCCGTCGAAGATGTTTCAATCCGAAAAGGGAATTGAAATGAGTAGCAAGAAGAGAGGGAAGGGACTGTGGAGTTTGCTTAGGGTTTTAAGGCACAACAGTCTTCATTCGTGTGCCATGGCTAATTAGGCCTCGTTTGGTAGCGCACCCATTGCGTGAGAGGTCAGAGGAGTACTCCTGGCAGCGTGTATGGTTAAGCAGGCCAAGATTGACCGAGAGATATTGAAATGCAACGGTAAACTAAGATGATCATTTTTTGTAATCACAAACGGGCCTACGTAGCTGATGACTCTCTAGCTAGTATTCAACAGGGAGCTAGGGATGGCTGACGAGAGAATTAAAGAATGTTCAATTATAGAGGAATATCACCATTAAAATTTTGTTCTTAGGGACTGTATGAACATGGCTTAGATCATGAACACATGATAATTGAGTACTCTGTATGCATGTATTCACACTTGTTCCAATATTGATCGATCAGTGATTACAAGATGTTATACAAATTACAATGCCCCGACACACCAGTCGCACCTCTCCATGGTTTCGGAACACCGAAGATGGGTCCTGGTTAAGGAAAATCTAATTGCAAACCATGAACAAAATTGAATTCAATTGACAATAATTACTCACAAACTCAAGCAACCACAAAAGAAAAGAAAGCAATGAAGGTATCAAAAACCAATTTATTCATACTTTTAGCAGTTTTCTTTTTGAAGAAAGACTTGATCTTCATCTTCCTTTTAAGCATTGACTGTAAATTCTTCTCTGCAAACTTCCCTGCTTTCTTTCCTAGTTTCCCCATTACTTTCCCTTTCCTGCCCAAAATATCACCAAATTTTCTATAAAAACACAGAACTTGGAATGGAAAAGAACTCAGAAAACAGTTTTTTCTTACTTCAAGAATTAACGAACTTCAGCTCTTAGGTTTTGGTGGTTTTCAGGCTCGGAGAACAGCAGTAGAGTATCAGTGCAAAGGAAGACAGAGAATAAAAAACCCGACAAGTATGAATTTCGGGTATCCAAGCCCGACCTATCAGATGTCGGGTACCATTCGGGTACCCATAACCCGACCCACTTCATAAAAACGTGTATGAATTCTCATAGTTGAATTCTTGAAGGACTGGAGATGCCTGGGGACTTGTTAAAAAGTCACGGGACTCCTCCTTAGAACATTGATTCTCTGCCATCAGCCACGTCGAAAAACCTTAAACTGGAATAAATTTGAAACCAGAGAACAAAACAGAGGAAGAAACACTTACCAAGGGATTTTTTTTTTTTATATCAATCAACTGAAACGAAGCACGAAGGACATTAAAAACCCACTCTAACATGCATTTCATCGAACATATCTTTTACATAATAATGCACCAAACAATAGTTAGCGTACCCATTTCACTATTGACACAATACAGGAATCTAAAAATAGATTTCACAAAGTAATGGTAGCAAACCATCCTGAAACTTCAAAAATCAACGAGGCTAAAGTAAGGATGTGGTGCCTGGGAAGACATAGGATGGTGGGATCTGCATTCAATATGCCCTACTGCTTGTTGTTGCTCATAGGGCTGAGAATAGGTTCTCTCGAACCACATGAAACTCTGAGTTGCTGCAACGTCTCTTTAGTACCCAGAATAACTCAATGGGTAGAGTACGAATCTCACTGTTCAACAGCGAGGATTCCTCCCGCCACAGTTCTTGTTGATGATGACGATTAAAATTGTGCAATCAACCATCTGTTTATCACTTCTGGTTTTATGCTAAGAGCCTTCAATTTATACTCTCAGTTGACAGTAAAACAGCAAGCATAGAACAGAAAATTGGAATGGTAGATTTGAATGGTGATGATAACTTCCTAACATTCTCAGTGGAGAAAGATTCATACATATAGGTTTGTGTGAATACAGGCAAATTAGAAACGAGCAAATGATAAAAAAAAAAAAATCTGATTATGAACACAGGACACCGAGTTTTTCCGTCACAGTATTACAAACCAAGTTAACCGGAGAGGAGAGAGGATGAAGAGTGGAGAAGTTATTCCGACGAGACTACTACAACTAAATAAATCAAATTGTTAACATCCCCAGACGCAATCCTGCTACATATAACAAATGACACATCCCTAATAATTGTAAGAATAAGGAGTTAACGGTGATCACAATGACGATGAGAACATGAATCACAACAATAACACATTTATTCCCTCCCTTCACTTGTTTCACAAAGAGTAGACACCGAAGAAGAAAATGGAGGCAAAGATGAAAATCTAAACCCATTTTTATATCTTTTGGTTTTTTTTTCACTGATACCTAAAATGAAAATTTTCTCGCGTCTCCTGCACTACTTGCTGCTTGCTCCATTGCTCATTTTCTCTTCTGTGTGCATTTGAATGTCTTTAATAGCACTGGCATCCACCCTAGGAGGACCAGAGTGTCTCCTTGCTCCAGCTGGTGAAGCAGAGAAAGAAAGCCGCTTCTTTACATAACCCACTGACGCCTTATCTGGTGTCCCATTATTATCTATGCCTAACGGGCTTGACAAGCGGGATTTTGCCTTTGCTGACTGTGACCGTGTGGGTGCCATGTAACTTGGAACTGAAGGCGAACTTGCAAGACTCTCATCGTCTCTTATTGATGACCCTGCTATGCTATGTCTCCGATAGCGCTCAGACTGGACACTGAATGTGCTCCTGGAGTCCTCGTCTCCTCCCCAAGCACTCCCTCTAGGGCTTGGTGGCTTTGCTTTCCCTGTTACTGAAGATGTAGATGGTGCCTTAGAGGGGGGAGTAGAAGGTGATTGCCGACTGGGAGTCCGGCTTGATTTTTGAGCACCAGGAGAAGGTTTATTGTCATGGTTAAGATCACGACGAGAATAAGCTCTGCTGATTTCTCCAAGAGACATGGTACGGCTTGTTGTACTCTTAACAGAGGCCCGATCATTGTTATCTATTGTGCTTCGGCTCTCCCAAGGTCGGGCTGCCATCCACCTCTCTAACCAACTCCATCCCCAGCGAGGATTGTTTGGATCCATGAATGTAGCATTTGCTGATTTTGAAGATTGCTTCCACATTTGCTGTTTACAAAAATTAGTCATCCATGTTAGTTTTAAATTTAAGTTTGATTCATGAATGAGAAATAGATAGTCTTTTAGCATTACAAATTAGAAGCTCTAGACACGTCTTTCTTTTGACATTTTTGTGATGAGTACAAAATAGAAACTCTTGGTTTTCTGGGACAAGTGTGTATGGAGTAGAAACTTTCAAGACAATAGTGATAAACTCCAGGAAACTGTTGATGAAAAGAAACATTAGTTTCATATTGGTGTCCAACGCTATTCCTTTGCAGTAAACGAGCAAGAAAGGGTTCTTATCTGCTCTGTGTTCTTAAAATACATTTCTCGAGGAAATTGATCGATTTGGCATGTGACCATTAAACAAATACCAGTGTTAAGACACCCTATGGAAGTAAAAGTAAGCAAATTTGTTCATTTTACTTGAATACTAAGTTCAGTAACACGAGTCATCGCTGAGCAAAAGGAAAGTTGTAATGAAATGGCATTAATTTTTTAGCAGCAACAATTATAAAGTCAGTGTCTTCACATGAGATATCTGAAAAGCTATTTTTGTGCCCAGTGTGTGCGCACATGTCCACTAACTTATCAGTAGAACTTTGCATCAGGAAGGAGTGGGAAAATCTGAAAATATTCCTGAATTCAAATTTGTTCATGCCAGAATTTCCCAAATAACCAAGACTACTTAAATGTCTTCTAGTATTACAAGTACTAAAATGCAAGATGGAATAAAAACACCAAAAGAAAGATACTAAGCACCAGTTGTGCATATTGACTTAATTTTTTCTCTTTCTTTGGCTGAAGGTACTCAGAATGCATGCTCCATTACATGACAAGTTACGGGCTATGTTTCAAAATTTTTCAACAATGGACTATTTAAAAAACCACTAAATTACCTGATGCGAATATGCATAAGCCAGTGCCCTTTCTCTTCTCATGGCAGCTTCTTGCTTGTGTAGTAGGCTGGCTTCAACTTCTTCCTTTGATTGTGGGCTATCATCCCATTGTTCTCCAATCTGTTGCAAAGGTATATGAAACATATATATGCACAGGTTATTACAAAAAATTCAAACTTTCAAAGCAAAGAAAAGGGAAAAAACACCCATTAATGAAAGGCAAAAACGAGAGCAGTGTAATGTATGTGACAGCAAAATACTCGGGTAAATTTGGGTTCAGAGGAGGGAAAAGACTCAGAGTGCAAAAACAAAACAGAAATTTGTTCTCCTAAAAATCCACACATTCACAATACATATGCATTCAGATGCAACCCAGAAAACAATTGGGTTAACTTTTTGTATAGCAAATTGTGCAACCACTGCAGAAAATGCAACAGGAAAAAACTACATCCAAAAAAGTCAGGTAAAGAAGTATGAGATGATCAAACTTACAGAAGTTCTCCACTTCTCAAGTTCTTTGTCATGTTTCTGCTGGAGCTGCCGTTGGAGGGCCTCATTTTCCTCGGACATTCTGATCCTTCTTGCACGAATCTGAGACTGCACACGAGCAAGAGTCTGCATGGCTCGTAAAGTGGCAGTTGCTTGCCGTTTGACAGATTGCCCTTGTATCAATGACTTCAATCTCACCAGCCCTCTCAAAGCACGCAATGCCCTCCTCGCCTGAAAGCAGGAATAGCAAGAGCAGTTCTTATATGCAACTAATCACAGGAAGAATATGAAAAGGTGTAGATTAAGAATTATATTACGTTCTCCAATAAGTATGGCCAAGTTTCCAGGACAAAAGTAGATGCTTTGATTACATTAAAAACAAAAGTAAAAAAGAAAGCAGAAGAACCTAAAAGTCAGATCCGTCATACATGGAAGTTTTGACACATAACTTGTACGTACACAGTACATGTCTTGCTAAGAAAATGAAGAAACCGTAAGAAATAAAGAAATTCCTCAAGTAAAATCATAGAAAAAATACCAGGTATCCTCTAAATGCTGTTTGAATCCTGATTGCAGCTATTTCCTCCTTCGATTTTCCAGAGTAATGTGCCACTGTAGTAAGCCGAACAACCTCAGCGGCAGCCTGGGCGGCTGCAACAGCTGCCTCAGCTGCCACAGCAGTGGCAAGCGCCACGGAATAAGCATGCTTGCTCTGCTCGTTCTCAGCTTCAGTTAATTTAACATCTTCTGCTGTAGGAGGAGGTGGTGTACGAGGAGGAGAAAGAGAGGGTGCAACGGTTTCTTCATGTGAAGAAACACCTAGATCCCGGTTCTTCTCTTTTTCTGACCATTTCTTTTTTGATTTGGATTTCTAATTAAAAAGAAGAGGGTAACTGAACTTAAGATTATCAACATTTCGAAATAATTACAAGTTACAAAAGCCTTGTTGAATATATAGGCCAAAACTCCAACAAACCTTAGAGGAACCGAGGGCTTTCTTCAAAGCAGAGAACCAACTCCCTCTTTTCCCCATTGCTTAATTTATCAATCTTGTTCGGGCTAAAACAAGAAATCCAAGCCCAAAATGAGATCAAATCATCAAGACACAGTAAAAAATCTACAACATATGTAACAGTGGAAATGTAGCAAAGACCATATAAAATTTCAACACATTGGAAACAAGGGAAGTGAATAACTAAATTGCTGAAGGAAACCGCAAGGTAGTAATTCAACCCTCAAAATATGTTTAAACAAGAACATTTCAAGTTACTAAAAAAAATGCAAAACCCACACTTGAAAGTTAGATCTATCATTAAACACAACAATAAACTGCAATTAAGAATTCGTTTACACATGGAAATGAAATAAGAAGACAACATCAAGAGCTACGGGTAATAAAGATGGAAACTTTAACCATTTACTGCATCTAACCAACAAATGCCAACAAACCAGATGTTAAATTTGCAAGATCTTCTCAAAAGACATAAGCCCCAGTTCGAACTTTCCAATTCTAAACCAACCCAGAAACACAAAAGACAATGAAGACTCACAAAATGAGACAAAACAACAAATGTATCAAAAACAAATAAGAGAACTCCAAAATATACCTCTAAATCAGAAATTCTCAGATCTCTGTGACCTAAAGATCATTCTCTCTATATAAACAAACAAAAATATCCAAAGAAGTTGAACAAATCACAGGTTGTGTGTGCATTTGTGTGCGTTAAAAAGTAGATCTTGACAGGGGATGAAAGCTTGAGAGATTGGAAATGGAACAATAACAGCTTGGTGTTGACCCCACTTTTAACTGTTGTGGTCCCTGCTTTGGTTTTTATTACTATACAAAAATAAGACGAACACAAAAAAAATAGTAACAAGAAACCGCAGACAACGATAACAGACAGCCTCCTTTCGCTGTCTTTTCAGTTTTTTTACATTGAAGTTCGCGGTTACCTGTCACGGTTAATTTTTGGAGTGAGGGTTTGCTGTTGTTGCTATGGGGAAAGAGAGTGTTTATTCATTTGACCAACCAGAACTTGCCACATCTAATTTAATCAAGTTCCTTAGTTTATAAGCACACTTGCTATTAAACCCACTTCGCCGCCGGTATTAACTTTTTCTTTAAAAAAAACCCTAGTTGTAGAGGTTATTTAAAAACAAAAATTAAAGCATAAATCAAAATGTTAATGTAAGTATCTAATAAAATAAATTTATAATTATTTATATAAATAAATAAATAAAAATTATTAATAATAAGCAAAAAAAAACTAAAAAAATGAAAAAATAAATATAGATCCTTATTCGATTGTGTTCAATAAATCTGTTTATAAAAGTCAATTTGCAATAGAAATCAACACACATAAAAAAAAAAGAAAAAAAATTATAATGTTGCATGTATTAAAAATATTGTATAAAAAATAAATGTTTTTATTTTTTAAAATAATTTTAATATATAAAAAATATAAATGAATTATATCAACCTCATAAAAAAAATTAAACACACTCAATATAATAAGAAATAATAATTGTTGATTCAAAAAGGCTAGATAAGCCAAAAAAACAATTACATAGAGGGGTATTGATCAAAACTTAAATGCAAAATTTGTTTTAAAAAATACATATAAAAAATTAGGAATTAAGAAAAATTCTATAAAAAAAGAAATAAATGAAGCCAAATGTTGTGGATTTGGTAAGCCAGGCCTAGCATGTTGACCCATAAAAAAAGGCCCGCGTGCATGAGTCTTTTTTTTTCTAAAGTTCGTCATTCACCCCATTCTTTGCAAAAAAAAAAAAAAGACAATGTGTTGTCTAAAAATTACTCAAGATTCGACCACTATGGTAGTCGAAAAAACAAAACTCTTGTTTTTTCAATCAAAAAACCTATTTTCAACTCATCTTTGACCCAAAAACATACATGAATCATCATTGTAACCTCGTTTATACAATTCATGGGCTTAAAAAACATAAAGAACCGTCCCAAAATCCATAACCAACCTGAAAATCAAAAGTCATTCAGATTTCAAATATGTTATTTTAGATGTTTTCATGGTAATAAAATACTTAATGTAAACTCTATTCATCATATGGAACTATTTGACATAAAAATTGACTGTTTTAGTGACCAAAATTGTTGCAAACAACAACTTTATCTCTCTAAACTGAAATAAAGCAACCCCCTCTCTCTCTCCCACTGAAAAATGACTATAAAGGAAGGAAAATAAAATATAATACCAAAATATAATATTTAAAAATTATAGGAACCAATTACCTAATAGCTTAAAAAAGATAGGGAGCTAAAATAAACTTTGCAAATAGATTACAAAGCTGCCATCCAAGTTGCTCGTGTTTTTTAGTTAAGCTTTCTTTCTTTCAATTCAACCCTTATTCTTAAAAAATATGCATCCAGGCTCCAATTTCGGATCAAAATAGCTTAATTATATAATCAAAAAGTTTGAGAATGAAATTAATTTTTTTTAAATCTTATCATTGAAATCCACAGTTGATGGTGTTTTGAAAAAAAAAAAAACATGTTTATAAAAAAAGGATTTTTAGTGGTTTTACTATGAGTTAATCAAGTCATCATTCATATAACTCTCTTCACCCATATAAAAAAAATTGTCTTGGTGGATACCTTGGATATACTGTAAAAGGCTTTTTTTTGAGAAATTTAAGCACCCTCCGTGCGTGCGTGCGTGTGTGTGTAGTGTGTTCGGGTTTTCTTTTATTTTACGGGTAGACATAAAATGTAATCTGAGAAATTATTATATATTTTTTGCATTTATATACAATAAAAAGAGGACCCATCCTAATAATCATTTGTAGGATCCTCTTGATCCATGCAAGCTGGAGATCACTTAATTACCTCTTTTTAATTAAAATAAAAAAATTGGTGAGAAATAGAAGGATGCAACTTGAAAAGAAGATTGTTTTTGGTTGATGGTAGCCGGAAAACGACATTGAGATTATTTTACAGATCGGCTTACCGGCCATTCACCAGGCCCTTGCTTATTTTTTACATTTAATTTGTTTATTGTCTATTTATTTTAGGACAGAATTTGATTACTATTTTGATTACCCTTTTAAAATAAATGAGATGGAAATAATGAAAATAAAGAAAAAACGTTTATATATTTTTTATTTTGGAGATATAGAAATTTATTCTAAAATTGTTAAAAAATATATGTTTGTATTTTTAAATATACCTTTGCACCAGCAGCCGAGTTACTAACATTTTTTTAAAAGGTCCCATCTTGCTCATTCGTGTAGAGGGTAAAGGTATAAGATCTTTCTTAACTTGTGGCAAACGCATTCATCATAGTTATTCTCTGCCTAATCCACGTAACGAATATCCTTTTTTTTTTTTAATATTTAATTTTTATTATTATTTTAAAACATTGATTTTAAAAATAATTTTAAAAATATAAAAAAATATTATTTTAATATATTTTTAAATAAAAAACACTATTATCTACATGACAAAGACCCAAGAAATGGATAGAGATAACACCTTCTCTGGAAACAAGTGTTATCTTTTCGAGATCCCGGCAGACACCGAATTTAATACAGCGGCATGTTTTTTGTGGTTGCATTGATGGCATCACATGTCATGCTATTCTCCTCCAATTTAATATACCTGTAGAAGCAAGTTCAAGAGAGCAGCCCAGCACCAGCACCAGCACCAGCATCCCCTCCTCTTCAAATGGTGTGGTTAGCCAAACCACCATGACGTGATCACCTTATAACTTACAAGAAAGGGTTAAAAAAGATTTGCACAGAAAGGCCCAGTTTCAAGTGCAGAGCGGATAGTGTTGAGGGAACTAGCAAAATGGAACTCGGTGTTTTTTAATTTTTGTTCCTGTCCTAACATGATGTTTCTTCTTCTTCCTTCCCTCCTCACAAAGGAACGCAGACGAAATATGTAAAACAACCATGTTAATATATACAGGTAGTGTCTTTGTAGTCCGTGCTGGTACATATATCTCTCGGGAGTTGGAAGTGATAGGAAATGCATGCATGCACAAGCCAACGGGCAGTTCAAGCATATGACTAATGCCCATATCGATCCTTCTCTCTTGATGAATAGGAGAAACTGTGGTAACAAGGATCTAAAAATGCAAAATAGTCGCTGATAAGAGGACTGCCACACACGTGCACGAAAGAAAAAAGATGAACCTCGGAAGGAAAGTTAAAAGACGCACCGTGTGATGAATGATGCCTTGATTTCTCCGAGTGCCCTGCATTCAGATTAGAAGATCATATATTATTAGAAATGTGTTCCGAGAGCACTTAAAGTTTCTAAATTCCAAAGTT
>Ga0325401_1005389_pt1 | contig 12235 bp, 4 predicted proteins | sample PopdelMetagenome_FD_205666 | JGI IMG/M metagenome (GOLD analysis project Ga0325401, IMG submission 205666) | Populus deltoides microbial communities from Bellville, Georgia, United States - Xylem-PdKOR-R2 | ecosystem: Host-associated > Plants > Phyllosphere > Stem > Wood/Secondary xylem | place...
TATCAGAAGAGATGATGGAGTGAATGGGTTTGTTAGGGGAAGGAGAGGACTTGAAGTCAAGGAGATTAAGCAAACGTCTGTTTATGGTGCCGTTTGAACGACGTGACAGATCTGTTACCGCTGTGATCAAATTAAGGGTCAGTCGTGTCCTCCATGGGATGGCTAGTTTTGCCGGTTTTGGTGTTTCACTGCTCATGTTTACAAAGATAGGAGAAGGAAAAGAGTGAAAATAAGAAGATGGAAGACTAGTTGAAGGTTTTAATGGCTGCATTTCTAGCGTAGGGTATGGAGTGGCTCTTGGTTGGTCATGCAGGGGCCAATGGCATGAGCAAAGTTTATATATATATATATATATATATATATATATATATATATATATATATATATATATATATATAATTTATGGGGTAAAATGTTTCCTCATCCTCACAACAAATGCTTTCAAAGAAATATCAAAAGGGATGGGCTTCTGGCTCACAAGAAGTTGAAAGTTGGCTCTAACTTTTCCAGCGAGATGAGTGGTATCTGTAAGAGTGATGTTGATAAATCTGTTTCAAGTATTTAATTTTTTATTATTGATAAATGCTAGTCATTGTTCCTTGCCATCAAATAAATTTTGGTTTAATTTCATTTTCTCCTTGAATTTTATATAGGATCTATCAATTTCCTTTTGATATGATATTTTGTTCAAGGTTTAGAAAATTGAACTGTTTTTTCTTCTTAAAATAAACTATATATCTCTATAATTGGCATTGTATTTTTCTGCATTTGATGCTTTTATTGATTGAGATTTTTAATATATAAAAATTTAGTGAGTTTTGTCTTTGAATTTTTCTTTTATTGATTGGGTTTTGTTTTGATCATATTCTCATCCCTTTCTTTTGCTTTTCAAGTGAATTTTCTTTCAAAACAAAATTAAATATATTCAAAATGAATCACGTTAAGAATTTATTTATGAAACTATTGGTAAACTATCTGTATTTTTTAGAGGAAATAAATTGAGGTTTACGCAATAAATTAAAACGATATTTTTTTTTGTTAGTTTTACTATTAGATATAAATAGAAGGACTTGATTAATAAATGGATGAAATAACAGGATCAATTCATAAGAAAAAAAGAAGAAGAATTTGAATTGAGATTAAGGGTGTGTTTGTGTTTGCGGTGCAAAAAACACAATAAGGTGTTTGATAACTGTAAAAACTATGTTTTATACTATGGGGCTTACAAAAAAATTGAGTTTGAAACGCAGTTTTCGTGAAACAGTTTTTACATGCTTTTTTAACTGAGTTTCATAAAACACTATTTGTTTTTGCGTTTCAAAAATGCTTTTGAAAAAATTTAATAATTTTTAATTTTTTTCTTTGCTTCAAATTAATATTTTTTAGAGTTTTAGATTATTTTGATGTGCTAATATTAAAAATAATTTTTAAAAATAAAAATATATTATTTTAATATATTTTCAAATAAAAAATCACTTTAAAAAGCAACCATGTGAGTAAACCGATGCAATTTCTAATTGATAGAAAAAGTGGAAGCTAGCTGGCTTTTCCTAGCTTTAACGGGCTCTTTGAGGTAAATTATGACGTCTCAAGATTAGAGATTAGATGTGTTTTTAGTCGATAAAGCTACCCAATTATAGTTTTTAGTGAGAAGTGGACAAGTTCATAACCAGATATTCTCTCATTTTCAATTATTAAAGTATTGACAACACTACTTAGTGCAAAAGGAATCCATTCTTATTTCCAACCATAATGACACGAAGGAGATCAATAGACATTAAAAGTTGAATTGTCGACATGTCAAGTCGATATCCTATCTCTTGAAATTCCTCTTCTTTTGGGGCATCAGTCTAATAATTTCAACAAGGTAGCTTATGCACTCGGTAATCAAGCAGTTCTCCTCAACGTTATACGCACCCATGTGATGGTTCCAATTCCTTCCAAGAGCTATTCCAAGGAGTTCTATCTGTTGATACTGATACAATCAAAATAATTAAAAGGAATAAGTTTGAACTAAATAGAAAGAGACTATATATATAGGCTAAACAAAAAAAATTGAAAAGAAAATGTAAAGATTATTCCACTTTTAATAAATAATAAAACAAAATACTCTTATATTTCTTAATATTAAAGTCTATATCCGGACCCTAAAAAAATTAAAAAAAAGTTTTTGATATTTTGGTCAAACTCTAGTAGATAATTATAAACTGATTCTAATAGCTATTTTTTTTTATTTTCAAAATATGATAAATATGCAATTTTTTAATGAAAATATATTTGGAAAATTTTTAGGATTTGGTCATGTGCATTAAAACAAAATATTTGTTTTTGTTTTTGAAAGGGAAAATTAATTTAAAAGTTTTTGAGATTTTTCTCTTTTTTAAAAAAGATGTTTTTAATTTTTTTTTTTGAAGTATTTGGAGAAAACCAAGTATTTTAATACCAAATTTGTATTTTACAGTGTAAATATACAACCCGATATTATGCAAAATTGGTAGAAAAATATTTGAGAAAATCAAAACTTTTTAAACAATTTTTGGAATTTTTTTAAATATTATAATATATATTATTATAAATAAATGTATATACTAAATATACATGGGCTGGGCCGAGCCCAGGAATGTTGGGGTGGGCCGATCTCAAACCAATAGATCCTTTTATATTCTTTTTGTGGGTCGAAGGACTCAAATGGTTCGGTCCAGGCCTGTATATAATTAAGTCCTTATATTTAATTAAATCTTTACACTTAATTAAATCCTTGAATTGGACCCAAATTAATTCTTAAACATAATTAAAATTCATTTGGCCCATGATTAAATCAAATTAGCATATTAAAATTTTAATTATGTCCTTGGACTTAATTTTTATACAAATTCGTCCAATAATCATTTAATTTGACCTTGAATTTGCATTTTTCTTTATTTTTGGGCATAATAAGGTACAATTAGGCCTTGAATTTTCTTCAAAATTGTAGCTTGGTTTTTATGTATTTTTTGGAATCCTTCTTTATCTGCTTTCTTCACGTTGCCAACCTTTTTTTATTTTTTTATTATTATTTTAAAAAAAATGAATTGTAGGGAATAACCCAGAATTGGGTTATAACACTTGAGATGATGAAGAGTAAGATGACAATCGATCTCAATGTGCTTAATTCGTTCAGAAGTTGCCACCTAGTATCTAGAAAATCTATGGTATGCGAGAGTTTGAGCAAGGAATTGGTTGTGCAAGGAAAAGACGCATCACCCCAAGTGCACTCTACTTGAGGTAAGCTACATTGTTGCTTGATTGTTTTTCTAAGTTAAATTTATATTCATTGGTCTTCTTCTAAGGTCTAAGGTAGATCTCCTTTTGTGAGGAAATCTTTACCTTATTGGGTGAAGTCCTAATTATTCTAAAGTTTAAATTTTAGCATCACATTTATTTTGCACTTTGTATCATTAATACCTGAGGGTTTACTCTATTGTGTAGTTTTATACCCCCAAATAATAAATGTCTACATCTAAACCCTAACATAAAATGAACAAAATGATTGGTGAAGGGTTTTTGAAATTTTGACCAAATCTTAACGGATAATTATAAACTAGTTCTGATATCTATATATTTTTTTCATTTTTAAAATATGAGAAAGATGCAATTTTTTTTATATGAAAACATGCTTGGAAAACTTTTAGAATTTGGCCGTATGCATGAAAACAAAATATTTTTTTTTTGTTCTTGAAAGAGGAAATTAATTTAAAACTTTTTCAGATTTTTTTTGAATTTTTAATGTCTTTAAAAAAATATTTTGGAGAAAACCAAGTATTTTAATACCAGATTTGCATCTTACAATGTAAATATACAACCTGATATTATGCAAAATTGGTAGAGAAACATGCGAGAAAATCACAAATTTTTTTGAAAGGACTTTTAATTTTTTTTTGAATTTTTCATTTTTTTACAATATATAATATTATATATTATTATTAAATACATGGGTTGGGCTCGGCCCAGACAACTAGGCCAACCCAGCTAGGTTTGATTCTGTAATATCCCACATCGACGGGTGAGGACTTGGGGGAGGGCCTTATATGAGCATGCTTATGTTGACTAGGAAGACGCGTCTTGGGGCCATACGTGGCTACCAAGAACAAATTCGTGAGGCCCGTGGGCCAAAGCGGACAATATCTTGCTAGTGGGGTGGGGTGTTACAGATTTGGCCGACTAGCTGCCCAAAAAGAGTTGGGGCGACATCGGCCCAACTAATCCAATATTTTTTTATTGTTTTGGGGTATGAGCTAGACCCGGCCTAGACATTTGGGCTGGGATGACACAAGTCCAGTCCAAACTTGAGGGGTTAATTATTTTCCCCCTTGCACATATAACAAATTATTGTTTTGCATGTATGATGAAAATGGTAGGGATGGACGTAGAAGAGGGAGGAGAAGAGAAAAAGGGATTACCTAGCGTGGAAGAAGAGTCTGGTTGGTTTGGCTGTTGACTGGTGGTGGAGTTATGGGTGGAGACATTGGTGTTAGTTGCTAGAGGAGGGACAAGGAGAAGGGGAAGCTCAAGGTGGAGAAGCTATTTTCATTGTTGCTGCTATGGAGGAAGAAAGAGTAACAGTCAGTTGAGACGGGGAGTGTGGTGGCGTTGATGGAGGAATTGGTGGCTATGCTGGCTATGGGAGGAAGAAGGAGAAGTTGGCAGAGAGAGAAGTTTGCGGTGGCTCCTCCTAACGTAAGGTGATCGACTGGTGGTTATGCTAGTAAATTATGGTGGAGATGGTGGTCGTCAAGTTGGTGGTGAGAGTCGTGGTAGCCAAAGGCCACGATGAAGAAAGAAAGAAAAGAGAAACAGTGGAAGAAAAAAAACTGGGGAGGAAAGCTGATTTTTTATCGACTTTGGCCTCTGATTTATCCTTCATTAGACCATGAAATCCACCCCTATTTATATGGGGTGGAAGAGGAACATTTTGTCTTTACTGGTGTCAAATCTTAGCATTTGATTCAACCCGGAAAGATCTCAACCATTGGTTCAAAGTGGCTATCATTGGTTGTCAAATTTGTTGCAGATAAGGGGCTGATCGGGTTGGTTATTTTGGGAAAGTGTCACGGCTGTTGTGGTGACAATCAGCCAGAACAAATCATACTAAAGTGTAGTAAGATGTCAAGTGATAATTTTCATATAAGTATTGTCTAATTTGATGAAGAGATGAAGCATAAAACACCTCGTGAATGAGGTCACTTGAGCAGCTTTTCTAGAGAAAAAGATGAATAATTAACACCAAAACGACACTGTTTTGGCAAAAAGCATTTTAGTCCTTTGATTTCTAGTTTCTCTATATTACACCTATTATTGGCTTCAAACATTCAATTTTGTTCAATTTTGCCCCTAACAAACTTCAATTTCAACGCTTTTTAATTTTGGTCCTTGGTTTCAGATTTTTTTCAATTCAACTCCTAATTGACCATTAAACTTTCAAATCTCTTCAATTTGACCCTTGATTTCAATCAATTAAGTGCCTAAAGTTTGGAGCCTTTTATAAACTGGTTATTGCCTGCAAATTTTTTTAATTTAACCCTTAATTGACCCCAAAATTTTGATTTTCTTGCAATTTTACCCCTGATTTCAATCAATTGACTTGGTAAAAATTAAATTTGGTCTTCTAAAATTCAATTCTTCTCAATTAAGCCCAAATTGGGCTCCTAAAATTAATTTTTCACCTATTAAGTCCCCAATAAAATTAATTTGACCTATTTAAAGTATAATTAAATTCTTGCACCTAATTAAATCCTTCAATTGAACCCAAATTAATTCTTAAACATAATTAAACTTTTATTTGGCCTATGATTAAATGAAATTGGCCTATTAAAAATCTAATTATGCCCCTTAGGCTTAATTTTTATACAGATTCGTTCAATAATGATTTAATTTGATCTTGAATTTGCATTGTGTATTTGTGGTAAAAAAAGTACAATTAGACTCCCAATTCCATTCAAAATTGTAGCTTAATTTTTTTTTCATATGAAATCCTCCAGCTTACTTTTGCCAAAACACCTGTCTTTATTTTATTATTTTATTTTAGAAAGAAAAAAAGATGAATTTGAGGAATAACCTAGAAATAAGTTATGACAATTGCCCCTCTCTTTATAATGCTTAAGATCGAAAGTCGTATAAGAAAATTTTGATAGTAAGCTTTGTAAAGAAAGAAAAGGAATGAGAGATAACGGACTCACCAAATCAAGAAATGGTCAATCCTTCTGAAAGTGTATGAAGTAAGGGCTCAAAAGTGCATTTAAAAGAAAAAGGGATAAGGCTAGATAGTGCATTATCTGAAGGATAAGGGCATTCGAAAGAAAAGAAGATATGATTTACAAAGAAAAAGATGATCTTTGAAAAAAAAAAACCTTTTGAATTGGTATGGTTGCACCAGGTAACCTACCTCTCAGTAAAATTCAAAAATTTTAAAATGTTCAAATTAACGTTGGAGACTTGCCTAAGTGAAAAATACAAATGATTTTCCAAAGTGGTCTTATTATAATGGGCGACCTGCCTCGGTGAAAAATGCAAAGATTTTTCAAAGTGGTGAAAAATGCGAATGATTTTTCAAAGTGATCTTATTGTAATGGGCGACCTGCTCAGGTGGAAAATGCGAAGATTTTTTCAAAGTGGTAAAAATACGAATGATTTTTCAAAGTGGTCTTATTGTAATGAGCAACCTGCTCAGGTGGAAAATACGAAGGTTTTTTAAAATGGTGAAAAATACAAATGATTTTTCAAAGTAGTGAAGAATACAAAGATTTACAAGTGGTGAAAAATACAAAAAATTTTCAAAGTGGTGAAAATGCGAATGATTTTTAAAATAGTGAAAAATACGAATAATTTTTTAAAAATAGTCTTATTATAATGGGCAACCTATTCAAATGCAATGTTAATATATTTTTTTTAGAAAGAAACATTTTACATTAGTGGTTTCTATATTTCTATAGTTGAGTACAAAATCAATGTACTTTATTAGCTTTGTTGCAATCATACCTTTAAGAAAATGAAACAATTATCACCATGTTAAAACATGAACCTATAAGTTCTAAAGGGGGTCACTCCAAACAAAAATGAAAGTAAAAGATTAAAAAAAAAAATACAATTAGAATTCATGTTCGGGATCTAAACCCACAACTAACTTTTCAGTTACACAAAACCAGGCACTATTTGGATTCGAATTCGAAACATTTTTATTGGATTGACTGTTTAAGAGCACGGTGCATTACAAGATTTTTTTGGATTAACTGCTTAACATGCTGCATTACAGGTTGCTTCGCAATAAAAAGTTTTTTATGTTTTTTTATTGATGAATATAGGTGCAATTATAGTGCACGGTGCTGCCAAACAAGCACTTTGCTTGAGATATTGTTATTAATAACTCTAAAATCCGTGGGGAAAGCACTTTCTCCACATGTTTTTTTTTAAGCTTTTGTTCCCCTTTTTTTTACATGTTTTTTTCTTCTTTTTATTTTTCCAAAATTGACTTCTTCTTCTTCTTCTTTTTTGTTTTTCTAATTTTTTTTTGTTTTTGTTTTTTTTTCAAAATTATCTTTGCCAATATTTTTAAATATTAAACTGGTTGAGAATTTAGCTATGTAGTTTTTTTTTAAAACATCGTGGATTGTTACAATATTTCCCTACATAATTTTTTTTTCTTTTATGATTTATTTTTTTTTCAAACTGGTCTTTGTCGATTTTATTTTTTTTCATATTGAGCTGGTTGAGAATTTAGCTTCATAGTTTTTTCAAAAATAACACTGTGGATTGCTATAGTGTTTCCCCCACATGGTTTTTGTTTTGCTGTTGTGTTTCCTCACATGGTTTTTTTTTAAATTATCTTTGTTGAATTTATTTTTTCAATATTGAGCTGGTTGAGAATTGAGATTTAGCTTTCCCCATATGTTTATTTTCCATTTTTTTGTTTTTCTTTCATAATTGTTTTTGTCGATTTTATTTTTTTACTATTGAACTGGTTAAGAATTTAGTTTTTTTTCTTTAAAACACCGTGGATTGCTACAGTGTTTCCCCCATATAGTTTTTTTAATGATTTGTTTTTGTTTTTTCATAATTATCTTTATTTTATTTTATTTTTCTCATATTGAGCTGATTGAGATTTTAGCTTTGTAGTTCTTTAAAACACTGTGGATTGCTACAGTGTTTCCCCACATGATTTTTTCCTTGCTACAATGTTTCACTACATATTTTTTTAATTGATTTTTTTTTCAAAATTATCTTTATCGAATTTATATTTTTCATACTGAGCTGGTTGAAAATTTAGCTTTATAGTTTTTTTTCTTTAAAACACTATTGATTGCTACAATTTTTCCCCACATAATTTTTTTTGTTATGATTTTTTTCAAAATTATCTCTATCGATTTTATTATTTTTAATATTTAGCTGGTTGAAAATTACAACTGTAGATTTTCTCATGAAATACTATAGATTACTACAGTTTTTCCCTGCATGGTTTTTTTCCTTTTGATTTTTTTTTTGATATTTTCCAAAATTATCTTTGTTGATCTTATTATTTTAATATTGAGCTGGTTGAGAATTACATTTGTATATGAGTTGCTTGAGAAATACAATTGTATATTTCCTCACAAAACACTATAAATTGCTACAGTGTTTTCCTAAATAATTTTAATATTGAGCTGGTTGAGAATTTAGTTTTAACTTTCCCCACATGTTTTTTTTTATTGTTTTTTGCCTTTTATTCCAAAATTGTCTTCTTTTTTTTTGTTATTTTTTTCAGAATTGTTTTTGTTGATTTTATTTTTTTAATATTGAGCTAGTTGAGAATTTATCTTTCTAGTTTTTTCCTTTAAAACACTATGGATTACTATAGTGTTTCCCCACAAGGTTTTTTTTCCTTTCTTTATGATTTTTTTTCTAGATCTTTGTTCGATTTTATTTTTCTCATATTGAGCTGGTTGAAAATTTAGCTTCGTAGTTTTTTTCTTTAAAATACTGTGGATTGCTATAATATTCCCCCACATAATTATTTTTTTGTTATGATTTTTTTAAAAAAAATTTTATCGATTTTATTATTTTTAAATTAAGCTGGTTGAGAATTAGAACTTTAGAATTCCTTATGAAACACTATAGATTACTACAGTGTTTCCCTGCTTGATTTTTTTTCCTTTCATTTTTTTCTGATTTTTTAAAATTATCTTTGTCGATTTTTTTTTAATATTGAGCTGGTTGAGAATTTAGCTTCGTAGTTTTTTTCTTGAAAATATTGTGAATTGCAACAATTTTTCTCCATATGATTTTTTTAATGATTTTTTTCATAAACCCACGACAACACACAAGCCTGCAGTATTGCGCGGGCATGACATCTATTAATTTTCTAGGACTCAAGGATTGACAATAAAGAATATGCGAATTCTGTATATAAGAAAGAAAAAAAAAATCAAATATCATGACAAATACTAAACGATATTTTTTTAAAATATATATTTTATGTTACTTTAAAATCCAGTAGAACCACTTCATTAGCCATTTGTTGCCCAAAGAGAATCAAGATTTTTCTCAGAAATTTGTTTCCTTTTTCAATTTGCGGAACTGGGGACAAAACAAGAATTTATATCAGAACATGAGTCCTTTGTGGAATTTTCAGCTTCCCTTGGTGCTCCGCTTTTGTTGTCATCGCTTGCATCAGGATGGTCACCCTCCTACGAGAATAGCTGTGTGTGTGGCTATGTAAATTAGCTCTGTGTGTGTGGCTATGTAAATTATGTGGCTGTGTAAATTAGCTCTCTCTCTCTCTCCCTCTCTGTGTGGCTATGTAAATTAGCTACTTGAAGAAGATAAAGACAAGGCAACATTAAATGAAAGAAGATGTCCAGAAAATGTCAATTACAGAAATTATTTTCGAGAACCTAAAGATTGACAATGAAGAATATGCAAATGCTGTACACAAGAAAGAAAAAATCAAATAGCACGACAAATACTAAACGATATTTTTTAAAATGCATATATTTTATGTTATTTTAAATCCAGAAGCTGGAGAGACGGGTCGCTTTATCTCCTTTGGAAAATGGTGAAGATAATAATGATGGCGTGCACAACTTCTATGAATCCGGATCTCTCAATTTGATTGATTCTTCCAAAAACATGCAGCGAATTCTTGAAAATGACGGTTTTTTTTTTGTTTTTTTTATCTTTTTAATTGAAGTGAGTTGGGGTGGGGAGTTTCAGGTGGAGAAGGTCTCTGTGTACTATGGAGAATAGGAGGAGATCGAGTCCATTCCTCATAACAAGCTGCGCGGTGGTTTAGCCAGGCAGCAGGGGGTGTCTCGGTACTGTGTTGAGGTTTTCGTGTCCAGACCTATAATGTTTTTTGTTTTGTTAAGGTTTCTCGTTAATGTATAGAAGTAGTGTATTTTAGACTTTTAAAAAAGAAATTTAATTGTGGTACGTGTAAAAGTGTTTGGTTAACTAATATGGTATAACTTATTTATGTATTCTCAATTAAAATGATAATTAATAAGATGTTTATTTCTATCATGCATGCTAGATAGTATAATATGCCTCGAAGGTTAAGTTTTGGAATTTTAATTAGAAAATTTCATATTAAAATAACTTTTTTTTAAATCAATTGTTAAAATATAAGAGGTATTAGATTTAGTATTTGAAAATGAATATAGAGTGAGAATTTAAAATAAGAAAAAAGAAGACCTACACAAAAAAATATTTATATACTATTTATTTTTTAATAAATATAATATCTTCTCTTGTACTGGAAAAATATAGTACAATGCTTTTGACTTTTCAATAAACATTTCTTATCCCTTGAAAAAGAAATTCTTGAAAACGGGCTGGAAGAAATCGAAACAGGACCGATCTTAGGCCTAAGCCAAAGTTTCCCAAGAAACAAACACGCAACTCTCCCTCTTTTCCTCTCTCTTCCTCAATCCACCAGCTCGAAAAAATCCAAGCACCTCGCATTTGAAAATCAAGCAAGAGAGAGTTAAATGACTTTGAGCTTTGAAGAAATGAATTTGTTATATTCACTGCTGAGATCAGAGCAAAGACCAATCGATGAAATCGTCACCGAATTTATCAACAATATCAATCGCTCTCGCTCTTCCACTCTTTCTGCTTCTCTCTCACTACTCTTACAGGCAAGCAACGCATCCTCTCTCTCTCTCTCTCTTACTGAATTTATGAATTTTGCTAGGGTATAGGTGCTCTCGAATTCGATATAATTAATCCTTAAGGATTTTTTGTTTGTTTGTTTGTTGATTGTGTTTAGTAGTAAAAATTATGAGGACATAAGTATTACGTTCTTACTTTGTATTGGTTGATGATGAATTGGAGGTTTAAGTGAAGTGCAGGAGGATAAGAAGATGCTCAAGTCTACGGAAAGGTTAATTGCGTTTGCGATTCTTTATCTGACTTATTCATTGCAACAGTCTTCTGCAAATCCGTTTGTAGCTTTGTTTATCAATTTAAGTAGCGGGATTCGTGCCTGCATAACGGAAAGATTATTATGATAGAATGTGAATATTAGTAATGCAGATGAATGCAATGGTTCTGAAAGAAAATGTGAGGCTTATGAGTTTCTTTGTGGGATTTTACAGGCTGCTTGTGATGAGGGAGCAGAGAAATACGAGAGGGCGTTTGTTCTTCAGTTGTTAGCCTCTGGAGGCTCTGGTGGTAGCAAAGAGGTTCTAAACTGTCTTTTTTGTATTTTTGATATTAAGTGATCTGTTGAAGTGGTTCAGTTAGCATGTGAAGGAATGTGGCAATTTAGCATGTCAGCATGTTTATTACATGGTGGTTTTCTTAACAGTTGTTTTTTCTAGTGTTGTTTTTGTAGAATTTACTTCTAGGAACAGGCTGGAAAACTTTACACCATGTTGCTTGGAGTTGGGTTGTGTCTATAAATCAATTATATTTAACAAAAAATGATCAGGAATTTGATAATTGGCTGAATTTTTGAAATAGTCGTGGAAATTATCTTAACTATTTTATATTCTGAAAATAGTGTGTTGTTGGGGATAGCGTAGTAATTTTCAACTTTTACCATCCGAAGACGTGGATCTTTTTGTTGGCGAATAGAATAGTAAATCTTGTATTCGACTTTTACCATCATTAGGTATATAAGATCAAGGTATTCAAGAGCTGGTTTGTAACTTTAGTTGGATTAGTCACATCTCTTCATGCTTGTTCATTTTAGTCTCTCTTACGTTCTCCCATTTTTAGTTCC
>Ga0325401_1005391_pt1 | contig 12233 bp, 4 predicted proteins | sample PopdelMetagenome_FD_205666 | JGI IMG/M metagenome (GOLD analysis project Ga0325401, IMG submission 205666) | Populus deltoides microbial communities from Bellville, Georgia, United States - Xylem-PdKOR-R2 | ecosystem: Host-associated > Plants > Phyllosphere > Stem > Wood/Secondary xylem | place...
TAACAATTTGGTTTGGTGTGTAGGTGCTCTTATCGGCGGGAACAGACACTTCCATCTACTACCAATGGAATGGGCACTTTCACTTTTGCTTAACCATCCCCAAGTCCTCGAGAAGGCTCAAAGAGAAATCGACGAGCATATTGGGCATGATCGTTTGATGGATGAAGCTGATCTTGCCCAACTTCCCTACCTCCGCAGCATCCTAAACGAAACGTTACGGATGTACCCGGCAGCTCCGTTGCTAATACCTCATGAGTCATCAGAAGAATGCCTGGTTGGAGGATTCCGCATTCCACGCGGCACGATGCTCTCTGTAAATATGTGGGCCATTCAAAATGACCCTAAAATCTGGCCAAACCCTACAAAATTCAGACCTGAGAGGTTCGACAACCTAGAGGGGGGAGGAGACGAGTTTAAGTTGATGCCTTTCGGACATGGAAGGAGGAGCTGTCCTGGAGAAGGCTTGGCCCTGAGAGTGGTGGGATTAGCATTGGGCTCGCTCCTTCAATGTTTCGAGTGGCAGAAGATTGGTGATAAAATGGTGGATATGACTGAGGAGCCCAGGTTCACCGTTCCGAAGGCAAAACCACTAGAAGCTATATGTAGGCCACGCCCAAGCATGCTAGGGCATATCTCTCAAATATGAAACATATATTCTTCCATGACCCGTGATTTGCATCTTGATGTGACTCTACCCATAGGTTATCCGGCCTGTATAAACCATGCTGTTGCCATTTGAGTTTTGATATGCAAAAACAATACACCATGGAGAATTGAATTGATGATGAAAGAACGATCCTTGCATCCAGATTTTCTTCTGTTTGAGACTTCTTAAAGTATTCACATATTTTGAGAGAGTTACTTTACATATTTTGAGAGAGGGTAACAATATAGCAGATGCCCTTATAAAATAAGGCGTTACTAGAAATTGTGAGCAGGTAACTTGAGTTGGTTTTGACCAAAACTTTTTCATGTTGCTTATATATGCTATGATGACCATGGAAATTTTCAGGTTTTTGACTTCTTTGATTGATATTTTGATTTTCATTGATCTCTGAGAGATATAAAGTTTATGGTTTTAAAAAATAGATTGTTAGTAGTTGATAAGAAATAAAATCTGGCATGAGATGAATCTCTATCAGCATGCAACCACTACTGCACTGGTTGATGTTTTCTTTTGCTTGGTTTTTTTGAGTTATGATGCAATTGTTTCCTTGTTCTCTTATGGGCTATGGTTTGTGCCTTTCTCAGCCTTCATTACTTTTGCTTGTAAAGAAAATGGCTGCCTTCCATTTCACTTCTAATCGAAAGAATAACTGTCACGTATCATATATATATATCCTACCTCCATTTATATGATGATACATAAAAGAAAGCAGGGAAAGCTTTACTTTTGTCATTTGTTCAGTCTCTTTGCTACGATAGTTGTTTATTAATTGAATTTGCCTTGTTCTTTCGGACATTGCCATGCCTTTTTCTAATCTAGCAGATAGCACCTGCTTTCGTAAGTTGAGACTTGTGGAGAATGGAGATACTGACATGCTTTTGTATATAATTTGAAAAAGGGAGAAATTTTTGAATGCTATTTCCAAAATTGGAACTCGTCAATGAATGAAATAAATATAATTTAACAACCAGACCAATCCATTAAGTTAACCAGCATTAATATAATTTTTTTTTCCAATATTATGGACAAATTTGATTTATTGGGTGTTAACTGTTAACCTTTCTGCTTGCATGTAATTTTTATTTTTATTTTTTTTGTATTATTTTAATATATTTTTATTTTCATACTTTTAAATATAAACTATCTATGTAATATTTGGACCTCTTAAATAAAAATAAATTTGAAGTTATCAAATTATTTAAAAAGACCTTATTTGAACAAGTTTTAAAAGTTTAAGGCTTAAGAAATTTCGATGAATTGATCTGTTAAAGGAGGGACATCGATAAAATCATAAATCAAAGCAATAAGGTGGAATTAACCCTTAATTTTACCAAATATTCTTGTAAGAAACTTTTTTCTTATTAATTTTCATAATTGCCACTTGCGGAATGACTAAGATTTTAGAAAAATAAGGGAGCATTGCCAAAAAAATAAAAATGTTATTTAATTAACAAATCAGAATTGTTAATTAAAATAAAAAAAGCTTGTATATATAATCTTTATATATATATATATAACGAGTCACATAAATAGCGATCACTCTATAAATCAAGTAAGAATTTATTTGGCCATAAAAAATAATCCTTGGAAGGACTAAGTTTAATTTTTTTATAAAGTAAAAGGACCATAAACTTCAAAATAAGGATCTTTTTGAAATAAAAATACAGATTAAAACAAGTTTTTCAGAAACCATAGCGACTAAAACAAATCTTTGTGAATGTCTCGATTACATCAATAAAAATCTTCCAACCACACAAAGAAATGTGAAGCACTCATTTCCATTACATTAATGTGTTGAAAGAAACATAATGGTAGCTACTCTTAACCTTCTTCGTCCCCCCCCCCCCGAATATGGAGACATTCTAACATCAATGAGGCAACAAAAGCAAGAAATCTTTTGTTTTTTTAAAAAGAAAGAAAGAAAAAAGGAAGTTCTGCACACATCAAGGGCTTTCCATTCATGTGACCTTCACTGGCCTCTTCTGGACTGGGCTAGCTCTAGAAGTTTAAGAACCCTATTCATATAGTCACTGCGTGGAGTGTGTGAGCGTTGTAATTTCGGTTTTGTTGTGCTCTTTTCTGTTTGATTAATGAATCTGAACTATTAGCTCAGGCCCCAGTTTTCGTATGTGCTGCATCGTACATGAAACTAGAAATTCTTATTTATTTATTTATTATTAATATAGATATTCGGATCAATTTATGTACATCTCGACTAATCTTATAAAGCTAAAAACTAAAAATTTAAAGAATAAATTGCGGGTTTAACATTTAAATCGATGTCTTTTGGGTCTAGGGAGACGCATTAAGATCCATCAATTCAAAGCTTGAATTAGGGAGGGGTTTAATGACAAGATGGTGAGCATGAAGAGTTTTAGATTCGCACTAGATTAGTGCCTTGTGAGCTGGAACAATTTTTTTCTAACGTTGGACAAAAAATACTCATGTGATGGTAGAAATTTAAAAAAAAAAAACAAGAGTAATTAGAGAGTGAGGTCAGTGAGTTGATTAGATTTAATTTAATAAAATAATAAATAATAACTATAAATAAATCAAATCATTACTAAGGAAGAGTGAAACCTTAACTTTCTAACTTTCGTGGAAGTACGGCAACTTTTGTTTTTAAGTAATTTAAAAAATATATTTGTTTAAAAAAATATTAAATTGATGTTTTTTTTAATGATTTTTTTATTGATAAAAAAATATAAAAAAATTATTTTCATATATATTTTAAAATAAAAAATATTTTTCACGATAAGAAACACTGGAGAAGTAACATACATCCTACCAACGCACCTAAGGGCGCATAGGTTCATAATTAATTAATTTGATCCATTCAAACAATGTGGTGATGTGTTTGGTTTAGTCCCACATGAACATGGCACGGTCATGGAAGAGAGAACGAAAGAAAGAGAGTACCATCAAAATTTTGGTTCTTGACGCATGTAATTGAGAAGTCAAAAAAACCCGAAATTAAGGCGTGTGGACTGCTGTGGAAAATGCAGTGGAAATTGCTTAAGTTAGCCACACCTCGCAGCTAGATTTAGAGTTGCTAACGTGATCTGACCATCCATTTCCAGTGCAAAGAAATTTCATGGAAGCTGGCGAGTCTTTAAAGAGAATATATAAGGTACCCTCCTTTCATTTGACCTGAACTATCACGTCACTTTCGATGAGAAAAACATCGACTTTCAAAGCTGCCGAATATCGAGACATTCTAAGTTTCTAACTTCGATTTACAGTCAACTAGGCTGTTTGCGTTCGAAATCGTGTTCTGATGTGTTTTGAGATTGTTTTTGGTATAAAAAGTATTAAATTTATGTATTTTTTTATATAATTTTAATATGTTAATATAAAAAAATCATTTTAATATTTTTTAAGCGTTAAATACTTTTAAAAAATATTATATTCTATTTTAGATAGGATAAAACAAATATTGCTTTTTATGTTTTCCTTTTAATTTTGTTAGTATTAACGTTGTTTGTTTGGGTCGTTCATTCAAGCAACTACATACTTTTCTTAGTATTGAATTTATGTATTTTTTTAGTGTTTTTTATTTATTTATAATTTTGATGTGTTAATATAAAAAATTCATTTTAATATCTTTTTAAACCATAAATGCTTTAAAAAAATATTATATTTTAGATAGGTTTTTATTAAAGCAATATTGCTATTTATGTTTTTCTTTTAATTTTCTTAGTATAAACCTTGTTCGTTTGGGTCATTCATTCAAGCAACTACATTTTTTTAATTAAAATTTTAAAACTCGACGTGGATTAAACTCTAAGCTACAAACTTTCCAAACCAACACGTGAAATCAAATTAGATTTAGCGAAGAATCCCAGCAATTACCCGCACTGGTAATAACTTCGATTTGCCAAAAATGGCAAATGACTCGTTTTCTTTTCTTTCCCACTGTGGTCACAGGTTTCTTTTGGCGTATTCCCACCAATAATTTAGCTTAGAATAGAATTCACGAGTCAACGGTCTTGGAAGGCTGGGGCCTTTTGGTCTCCATATTAATTAATTCTTTATCTTAAAGGGCAAGTAAATAAATGATAAAGCTCGTCAACTCAGTATTAACTCTCTCTCAGCTATGTTATTTGTCAATGGTATTTTCTTGGTAACTTGTTAGCACCGATCCAACAAGGAAAGATGTGAGATATATATGAAAGTCAAGAATTTAACTGCATGCAGGCCAGTTTAATATATTTCTTGACGAAAAATTATATTATTTAATTAGGGTTATGTTTTAATTTTTAAATTTGCACCAAACACGACCTTGAATAACTGAATCTTAAATTATTAATTAATTTTTTTTATTACGTCAATATGTATGAATTAATTCTTGGGTGGTATCAATCAAAGATGTGTTAAAGAATGAAATTAATTAAAGAATGAATTAATTCTTGGTACAATGCAATACGTAACGGAGGCTTTCACGGAATTTTATTCCAGTTCTTAAAGTTTTTTTATTTTTATTTTTTTGTAGTCCCTATTTTGAAAATTGTAAGTACTTCATTAAAATATACAGTTTAATCCTTACAAAAACTATACACACCTTCAAGTAGCTACTATTTTTAAGGTATTAATTTTCTCATTATATTTACCACAAGATTGAAGTAATATAGTTTCAAGATACAAACAAAGTCTCAAAACTTATAAATAATAATTTCTATAAAAATTTTAATTTATTTTGCTTTCAGATTAATATGTTAGTAGAATTTAAAGCCACATCTCTTCGGATATATATATATATATTATTTTCATTTAAATCTTCCATACATCACTATCAAAATCAATTGTATCCGGCGCATTCAACTTGTGATAATGTAGTTCTTATGTCCCATGACTCCTTTAATTGAGTCACTATAAACTTTCTTATAAAATTGTATTATAAAACAAAACCAAACCCCTTATTGTTTTCAATTTAGTATCCTTCACATTTGACTTGTGATAGTGTAGTTATTATATCCTACAACTCTATATATTAATTGAGCCGGTGTAAACTCTTGTATATAATATAAATATAAAGAGATCTTTTCAAGTATTTGATTGTTGTGAGCTTGTTAAGTGTCGAAATAATTTTTATTTTCTAATTAAAAAATATATATTAGAAAAAAAATAATTAATTAATTAATTAATAAATAGTTATGAAACCCGATTTATCCTTGATAAGTTAACTCTAGAAATTTTTAATTCAAAGCTTAATTCGAGTTAGAGCTCGGTTAACCAAAAAACTTAACTTTGTCGACTTTTCTAGTAACAAGAACAAATCTGGTATGAGTTGACCAGGTCAACTCAAATGAATTTGAAAGTAAAGCGAAACAACTTCGTGATGACATGTACAATTTATTCGAAATTGATTCTAACGTAAGTTGTTTTGTGAAAGAGTTTTAAACCGTGTTTAACACTTACAAGCTAAAACCTTACGACATGGGCCCTCAACGATGGGTCCGAGGAGGCGAAAAGTAAGAGAAACAACCTTAAAAAAATAATAATATTGAAGGTACACAAGAGAGGACAGAAGAATTTGTATTTTGTTCCCCCACCCAAACCAACAGGTAAAAGAAAAGGACCGGCCTCTATGGCTCATCAGCTTTGCTTTCCTTGCATGAATTCTTACCAAAAACGCATGCAAAATAGGCTCACGCTTGCAGTCTCACTCTCCATCTATAACTCTATTTCTATTTTACACGAACTCTATTAACACTAATACAATCTCTCCTTCACATCCTTCTTCTCCGGATTGAATTGCCGATTTTCTCTCCTTTAAATCCCCCAGCCCCTTTATAATACCTCCCAAAACCCTTGAGAATTTCAGTATACCCCCACCATAAGGCCATAACCCTCCCGCACCCCACCCTTCTCTCATTTTTTTTTTACTGAAATATGGACCGTCACCACCAACAACAGCGCCTCAGATTTCTTGCTGGAACGGGGCCTTTTTCCTCAGAGACTCCCAATTCCCGTTCGACGGATCAAAGCCGCGTGAGCCCTGAAACTTCTACACACAACCCTTTCCCACTTGAATCTTTATTTTCAAGACTTGATGTATCTAATGATACCCAAGATTTATATCCACGTTTTAAGAGCAAAATCTTTGATGGGTCTGTTGTGAATTTGAACTCTTTTGATGGTTTTTCCCTTAGTGGCGTTTACCAGGCTGGTTTCTCGACAACGCAAAACAATGATATAGATACTTTTGGGGCCACGAGGATTCAAGATTTTCTTCGTAATCCAATCATAGCCGGGTCTAATTCTGATTTGAGGACTAACAGTTCTGTTTATTGCGGCGCGTATCAAAATCCAGACTTTAACTACCGGAGAGGATTAGTGCAAAGAGAATCGAATTATAGGTCGATCAATAATGGTTTGGTGTCTAAAAACCAGAATTCTTTGATCAGGAGGCCACTTAGGTTACAAGATTACTTGTCCTGGGAAGATTTGAGTGGTAAGGTTGTGGCATTGGCTAAGGATCCGTACGGATGTAAATTCTTGCAAAAACTCATTGAGAGTGCAACAAGAGAACAAATTGATATGTTGTTTTACGAGGTCATAGGCTATGTGGGTGGGTTGATAGTGGACCCATTTGGGAATTATGTTGTACAAAAGCTTGTAGAGGTGCTTAGCGAGGAACAGAGGACTGGGATTTTGCGAATGTTAACTCGAACTGATTTTCAACTTGTGAGGATTTGTCTTGATGTGCATGGGTATGTACATACATTTGGCTGTTATCCTACTCATTTCTATTTGTTTCCTTTTGCTTTATTAACTGTTGAATTGATTTATTTTTTCTTCTGGCAACAGAACTCGGGCTGTACAAAAGTTGTTGAATTGTATAACGAACCCACAGCAAGTTTCTATAGTTGTATCAGCTCTAAGCCTAGGCGCTGTTGCATTGATTACGGATTCCAATGGTCATCATGTGATCCAGCATTTTGTCAAGCATTTTTCCACTGAAGACAGTAAGGTGATCTTTCTATTCATTGACCCCCCCAAAAAGCTAAATTCTCAATAAAGTTTGTTGTAATCCTGTGTTCTTTTCTGATGGAGTGTAATCTGTGTTCTCATTTCTTGTGACATGCTGCTATTTGTATTGCTAGATGATTTGCTTCATCACTTCGCTTCAATATGGTGATTATTGTACTTGTTTTCACATTTTGTCTCTGTCAAATGATTTTCTTAATGGATCAAGTTCTTTTATATCCTTATTTCTATCTTATTAATTCAACTTTTTTGTCTGTTAATTTCGACTTAATTGATACTTAGTAGGTGATAACTATGTATATTCTAGTTTTTGCCATCTACCTGAACATTCTTAGAGGTACAATCATTACTGCAACATTCTTGTTTCTGTATATGCATCTATGCTATGGCCTATAATCCTGAATATTTAACAGTTTCTACTGGAATCTTTTATCTTTTAGGGGAGAGGAAAAGGGCTGCATTTTTTTCTCCCACTCTATAACTTAGTAACTTTTCTTGATGAAGAATAATTGGCTACTTCTCTGTTGGTTTTCGCCTTCCATGGCTTTGGCTTTTGTTGGGTTCCCTTTGGATAAGTTTAGTATAAGTATATGCTACGCTTGCATTTGATTCAGCTGGCTGGGATCTATGATGGCTTTATGGCTTCTGTTCTGATTGTTTCTGATTTTTCGTGCTCTTATTTTTTTAATCTTCATCATTGCATAAGGGTTTCGAATCAATTTATTTATTTGCTTATTCCGTGCTCTCTTCATTCCTTGGAATATCGGACTCCAAACGTGTTACCAGTCCAATGGTTTGTTTTGGGCTTGCATCTTTGTGACTTTGCAAGGCTCCTCCTTTCTACAGGCACTTACTTAGGATCAATGTGAAACTTTTTTCTCTGCCTAACCATTGGTGTGCAGTTTGAGGGGAGAATTTAGCTAGAAACAATGCATCTCAATCAACTGAATTAGGTGTAAAACTTGCAAACTCCAACAAGCTTGCGAAAACTTTTAGTATTTTAAAGGCTGCAATAATGGAAATATCTCTTGATCTTGCTGCAGTTGTATTCGCAGCTTTCTAAAATATTTTGACTTGAATCAGCAGTGTTTCATATGTACCATAGGCTATTCCACGTCTGTTGCCTGATGTTTCTCTTTTCTTCCTTTCTTACATTCTATTCATTCTTTTCCTCACTTGTTTCTGTCCTCCTCTTTCTTTTACAAGGCATTCTATCTCAATTTACTTGCATAATACAAGACTTGCATATCATGTGAAATAGGGAGATATTGGCATTTCATCACCAAAAACTGCTTTGATATATAAATCCTCTTTCCTGATGCACTTGTTATCTTCAACAAGTTCGGATGTGATGTTATTCTGCAATAAAAGTATTGCTTGAAACCGAATCATATTCTGGCGTCATAAGGACCTGATTGTGGATTATTTTTCCAGTATATTCTGAAACAGGTGGCAGAGAACTGCTTTGGGATTGCAACCAACAAGAGCGGATGCTGTGTGCTGCAGCGATGTGTTGAATATTCTGAGGGAGAAGCCAGAGATCGACTGTTGGCTGAGATAATAGAAAACGCACTACTCCTGGCAGAAGATCATTATGGGTTTGTTTTACTAAACCTCATCAATGCTTTACGCTTTACTTCATATGCGAGTGTAATATTAACTTCATATGGTTCTTCTAATTTTCCATGATTTCCTGTAGAAACTATGTAGTGCAACATATTCTGAAATTGAAGTCGCCGGAAATCACAGAAAATCTCCTAGCACAGTTTAAAGGTAGTTACATGGCTCTTTCGTGTAATAAGTATGGAAGTAACGTTGTGGAAAGCTGCCTGTTGACAACGAGAGAGGAACAATCCACACAAATTATCTTGGAGTTGCTAAGAAATCCACTTGCTTCTATGCTCCTTGTGGATCCTTTTGGAAACTTTGTTATCCAGAAGGCACTATCAGTATCTCAGGTTAGATCATTTGCACTCCAAGATATACATTTACATGTTTGTTAGGTAACTGCAAACCATGTAATGCACTGATAGCAAGCATCACTTTATTCTTAGACATATCTAACTGTGATTATCAGTATCAAGTTGTTTCTATATGCCTTTCCTGTTCTTTAATTAATCTTTACAGTGCCACTTTGACATGATCGACAATCTGGACTTCCCAAACTCAAACTTCTTGAATTGGTCTGAATATGTGTTAATGAATTCTCGACATTAGAGGCGTATCTTTTCACTAGGAATTGAGTCCTTCGCATCTTTTATCAGAAATTGTGTACGGTTCTTTGTTTAGTGGGATGGACTACTGAACTTAAAAACGGTCTCTGCATCCTGGGATGCTGATTTTGGACTTGCATTTCTTGAATTTTCACTTTCTCGAAAACATTGCTAGTTAATAGGCAGGCATTCACCAAGCTTGCCAGTGAGTATCTCTGCCAGACAAGTGTGTTTGCTAGTACCAACTTCATGCATGGCTTGTATAGGTTTTTAGTAATTTTCTAGTATCGTCCCAAGTGTAGTTTAATCCCAAAGATGTTGTCCTCAAACAGGCTCTGATCATTTGTTGCCGTTTTTTTGCAAGAGCAGGGACAAGTCCAAAGATATTTAGTAGCTCTAATACAAAGGAACGCCCAAAAGATGCGCAGCAATATCTATGGGCAAAAGGTGCTTGTTTGGTTGAACAAGAACATGAGGCCGCTACAACTGTAGGCATGTGTAAACTGAGGGAGTTGTTCTAACCAAAATTTTCCTACAGATCTGGGTACTGGGCCTTTTTTTTCGAGTTTTACCCCATTGTTACTGTTGTTCAGTTGTGCTCGTAACTGACCTCGTACGCTTCATCACGGTGAATGGCTGTGCGAGTGTCTGTTGTTTGTTGTTGTTTAGGTGTCACCTGTTTTCTGGTACGTACTGTTGTAGCATTAGAACGAAGGAATTTGGAAATTGTGGTGACCCTGTAACTGAGTAGGAACTAGCTAGCTTGAATTACCGGCAGCAATCTCCAAGAAATTAGAAGGTTAAACTGTATATTTTGTGATTGTCCCGCCGTTTTACTACTTCCATGTTTAGAGTCTGTTTATTACTGCAGAAGCTCCTGTAGATGTAGTTTTTTCAGCTTTTAAAAAACAGTTTAATTAAAGTTTTAATAAAGAAATTAAGTGATGTTGATTAACTACTTTCAATTAAGATAAAACGCAGTCTGCAACTCAACATAATCTTTTGTTTTTGTTTTGTTACCATGGGTGCCTCAAGGCCCAGAACCCAGAAAGCCTTTCTACTGATCTACATGATCTATTCCTCTAGAACCCTTCACTAGCAACTCCCTGATAAAAGGAGCTAGAGTGGAGTAAAATACAAAATCCTATTTTTAACTCCATGAAATATTGGCCTTCCTGTAGACATGGCAGACACAGCCTCCAATTTCTTTGAGTGTTTGGATTTGCTTCGACAATATTGCGATGAGAACCCATCAACTCTTTATTCCCAGACACAAAATTAGTGATAGCACACCTCGAAAGCTAGCCTTTTTAACGAGGCAAACAAGCACAATTGAACCAACCTCGAGTTGACCACTGACAAGGGAAGAGTAAAAGCAAACGTGTCTCCAAATTCAGATGTCCCTTCCCACAGCTCATAGTCATACGATAGATTGGCAGGTAAGATCGTTAATTCGAACTCTCTATTCATGCACGGTGGTTATCACATTATAATGATATTGACATTCAAAGGGATACTTAAATATTTTTTTTATATATGTAAAAAAATAAAGCACAAGATTAACAATTTTTTTTAATGCCATTAAATTTTGTAAGTGTTTGAAAATATAATAGTGGTTACTTTTAAAGTATTTTTTATATAAAAATACATGAAAATAATATATATTTTTTATTTTTTAAAAATTATTTTTAATATCAGCACATAAAAACGATCCAAATACACACACAAAAATTAATTCCAAGCAATTTTTTTCTAAAAATTACAAAACATGATTTTTACCACAAAAACAAACAGGCCCTTAATATGGGTTGAACTTGAAACCTTTCGATTATACTACTTGTTTAGTTCGAGTTTTAAACTGTATAAAAATTATCTCAGTATAACCCAGTCGGCTTGACAAGTTAAAGAAAACTGGGTGGCTGGTAAAAATGTTGTTTGACTTTAAAAATATTTTAAAATGATATTTTTTTCTTAAAAGATATTAATATGAGAACATCTTTGATAAACCTGGATCAACCTAAATTAACCTGTTAAACTCGCGACCTAGATTATGAACCCTATTGAGTTTAATAACTTTGTTTTTTTTAAATCATGTTATAAAAAATAGATACTTGCAAAATCGAGCACCAACTTAATACCATGATATTTTTCTGAGACCACGATAACTTTATAAAAATAAATTAAAATAAATCATGAAATCTAATTCTCAATAATTATGTTTTTTCTAAAATTATTTTTTATTTGATAGTATAATAAAAATAGATGCTTATAAAATTAAGCATCAATACAATACCAGTATATTTTTAAAAAAAATCATGATAAATATGTAGAAAATAAATAAAAATAAATAATAAGATTTAATT
>Ga0325401_1005392_pt1 | contig 12232 bp, 8 predicted proteins | sample PopdelMetagenome_FD_205666 | JGI IMG/M metagenome (GOLD analysis project Ga0325401, IMG submission 205666) | Populus deltoides microbial communities from Bellville, Georgia, United States - Xylem-PdKOR-R2 | ecosystem: Host-associated > Plants > Phyllosphere > Stem > Wood/Secondary xylem | place...
CCGGATTTGGGCGGCCGCGGTGGCGGACGCGGACGAAAGGCCGGCGACCGCGACGGTCGCCATCAGTGCGCAACGGAATTGTGCCATAGAAAATCCCCCCTCCCTGCCTGGCGGGCGCCTCTTTTCGAGGCGTCTCCCTTTCAAAGAGCGGGATCGCGACGAACTCCGTCAGTCGGCCGGTCGTTTTTCGGGCGGACGTGGATTTCCGCCGCGGTAACCGTGACCGACACGTCGAGCATGGCCTCCAGCGTCTTGGCGAAGTCGGCGGGCTTGTCGATCTGGAACAGCCCCACCAGCCGTTCGCGGGCGAGCCCGTCGTCGTCCAGCACCAGTCGCTGACGGTTGTACCGGTTGAACTGCGCGACCGCGCTGCCCAGCGTCTCGTCTTCGAGCGAAATCTCGCCGTTACGCCAGGCCAGCGCGCGTTCGATGGCGGCCGGCGCGGTGCCCGTCACCACGTCCGTCCCGCCGCGCGTGAACGTCGCGAACTGGCCCGCGTGCAAGATGGTCATAGCTCCGCTCGCCTCGGTCGGCCAAGTCGCAACAGTTCCCTCGGTCACCGCCACCTGCACGCCGTCCGGCGTGCGCCGGACCGAGAAGGCCGTGCCCACAGCGCGCGCCTGCACGGCGCCGGCATCGACGATGAAGGGCCGCCGCCGGTCTTTGACGACCTGGAACCAGGCCTGTCCGCGCGCCAAGGCGATGCGCCGGCTCTCCTGAGCCAGTTCGATCCGCAGATCGCTGTCGGTGTCGATCGTCGCCACCGATCCGTCCGCCAGCGGGAGACGGCGCACCTCGCCCTGCGCGGTCGAGACGCGCTCGCCACGAAACCGCGGCCATGCGACGACGCCGGCGATCGCCGCGGCCATCGCGCCGCCGATCCCCCCGACCAAACGTCGGCGTGTCGTGGTGAACCAGCGGGTTGGCGACGGCAATCCGACTGGCAGGGATCGGTCCGGCAGGATGGCGTCGTCGATACGACTCAGCGCCGCCTGCGCCCGCAGCAGGGCGCCCGCGTGACGCGGGTCGCGCGCCAGCCAGGCATCCAGGGCATGCCGCTCCGCCAGGCTCAGCGGATGCCGTACCGCCCAGGTCGCCGCCTCCTGTTCAACGTGTTCGGGCACGCTTGCCCTCCGTTCGGTCGGCCGCATTTTCCCCCGGTTCGGTCAGCAAGCGCAGGATCGCCCGAAGGCTGCGGCTGGCATCGTTCTCGACCACCGTTTCCGACACGTCCAGGACGCGCGCGATCTCCTTCTGCGCCATGCCGTCGATCCGGCGCATGACGAAGATGCGGCGCGCCCGGTCGGTGAGCGTCGCCAGCGCCGCCTGCACGCGGGCCAGTTCCTGACGCGCGGCGACGGAGCGTTCCGGCGACGGATCGTCGCTCGGCCAGTCCGGGCCCGCGTCGCTCAACGCTTCTATCCGCACGACGCGTGCCGCCTTCAACTGCTGCTGCAACAGGTTGCGGGCGATGGTGAAAAGATAGGCCCGCGGTTGGGAGATATGCGCGACGTCGCGAAGCTGGGCCAGCCGGCAATAGCATTCCTGCACGATATCCTCCGCGTCGTCCACGCCGGCCGCACGGCGGCGCAGCCACGAGCGCAGGTCGCGCTCGTGCGGCAGGATCTCGCGCCCTACCCATTCCGCCAGCTCCTGATGGTTCGTCGTCCCTCTCCCCATCAACCAAGAGTCAGCGTCGCGGAATTTCCGTCGCGATCCGGTCGCGTCAAAGGTTGAAGCGGACGCCCAGCAGGAATTCGCGGCCCGTATGGTGATAAACGGACAGGAGGTTGCCGGGATCGACGTACTGATCCTGATACTGGTCGGTCAGGTTGATCGCCTCGAACGTCACCTTGATCTGATCGGTGACCGACAGCTGGACGGACGCGTCCAGGTTGAAGGTGGCACGCGTGCCCTCGACCAGGGTGCCTACCTCGATGCCGGGGACGCGGCTGAGATAGTCGTCGCGGTAGGCGCCCGACACGCGCGCGGTTAGGAACGGATCCTCGTAATAAAGGGTGGCGTTGGCCGACCGGCGTGACAGGCCCGTCAGGTCGTCCACCGCCACCACCGCGCCCGTCGACCCCAGATACTGGATACGCGATTTCACCTGGGTGTAGTTCAATAGCGTGCCGGTGTTCGCCAGGAAGCCGGGCAGGAAGCGGAAGGGCAGCTGGAAATTGACCTCGTACCCGCGCAGCCGGCCGCCCGGCGAGTTCTGCGGCACGCTGAAGGTCCAGTTGTTGCTGGCCGGGTTGCAGGTCGCGGGGTACAGGTTGCCGCACGCCGCGATCGCAATGCTGTCCTCCAGCCCGTAGGGGTTGCCCGAGAAGGTGACGCCGGACTGGTTCACCGTCTGGACGAAACTGCGGATGTCTTTCTGGAACACTGCCACGGAGAGCAGCGCGCCCGGCCGGAAATACCATTCCACCGCCGCGTCGTAGGCGGTCGCGCGGTAGGGATCGAGGTTGGGGTTGCCGAAGCTGACGGTGCGCGTCGCCCCCGACACCGACACCGTGCCCCCCGGCGGCAGGCTGGTGAGATCGGGCCGGGCCATCACCTCGGCCGCCGCCACGCGCAGCACCAGATTGCGCGCCGGTTCGAACACCAGGTTGGCGGATGGCAGGAAATCCTCGTAGCTGCGCCGGGCGGTGGCCGGCAGCACCGCGCCGCCCAGGAAGGACGCGCCGTTGGCAGTCTGGTTGGTTTCCACGTAGCGCAGGCCGGCATTGCCGCGCAGCGTCATGCCCCCGAACTCGTGCTTGAAATTCGCCTGGAAATAGGCGGAATAATCCTCCTCGGTGACGCTCTTGTTGTTGTTGAGCGCCGGTTCCGGCCCCAGCCGCCACGCGCCGCCGTAGGCGGTGGGGCTGCGCAGGTCGAGCAGCGCCTCGCCGGCGAAATAGTCGGGAATGAAGACGTCCGCGCCGCCCAGGTTCACCGTTTGGCCGTATTGCGCCAGGGGGACGGCCAGCACCGCGGCCGGGATGGTCGTTTCCTGGTTCGACGTGGTGCCGTTGCTACGCCGCAGCTCGCTGGTGGCAAAATCGTACTTCTTATACTGGCCGCCGAACAACAGGTCGAAATCGTCGTTCACCTTCCAGCTGAGGTTGCCGACGATCGACTTGTAATCGTTGGTCGCGGTGGCGGAACGCAGGCGGAACTGACTGGGCACCCAGGCGGTGGAATCGGTCAGCCGCGCCGTGCCGTAGTCGAACACCGGATCGCGCCCGTTCGTATAGTCGTAGCGGTAATTGTCGACGTTGAACTGGTCGAACGTGATCGTGTTCTGCACCGGGTTGCTATGGGCGGACCGCGAGATGCCGCCGACCACGTTCAACGCCACCCGCTCACCGAACTGCTGCTGCACCTCGAGTGTCAGTTGCTTGAACTTGGTGCGCAGCCGGTCGAACCGATTCTCCACGCGCAGGTCCACGTCGTCGAACGTGCCCGCGCGCAGGATGCCGTCGGTGATGGTGGCGTTGCGGACGTCCGTGTCGGCGATGCCGCAATTGGTGGGGCGCGACGCGGCCGAGCAATTGCCCGCCACGCTGAAGGATGGGGCCTCCAGATATTGTTCCTCGCGCCGCGCCTTGAAGTCGGCATAGAGGCCGTCCAGCGCGATCTTCGTATTGTCGCCCGGGTTCCACTGGATGGAGCCGGTGATGCCCAGCCGATTCAGCGTCGTGTTGAAGCGATCGTAGCGCGGAAAGCGCGGGTGCAGCGCGTTGTTGGCCGCCGCACAGCCCGCGGGCACGGGCGTCACCGCCGTGCCGCTGGCCCCGTTCGCGGCCGCGCCGACGCAACGTACGCCGTCCACGCTCTCGAAGCCTGGCGCGAAGGCCGAACCTCGGGCCCAGCGGACGGTGCTATAGCCTTCCTCCAGGATCTGACGCTTGGTATAGGCGACGGACAGCAGCGCGCCGAAGCGCCCGTCCTCCGTTTGGTCGGCGATCATCAGCGCGCCGCGCGGCGAGAACTTGTCGCTGAGGTCGTTATACGCTCCCTGAGCCGAGGCCGCGATCGTGAAGCCCTTGTAGTCGAAGGGCCGGGCGGTGCGAAGGTCGACGGTAGCGCCCAGCGACCCTTCCTCAACCGACGCCTCGCCCGTCTTGCGCACGGTGATGGCGTTGAACAGGTCGGAGGCGAACACGTTGAAGTCGAAGCCGCGACCGCGATTGGTGCCGCCGCTGGCATCCGACCCGCCCGCCGTGCTCAGCGCCTCCAGCCCATTGATGCGCACGCGCGTGAATTGCGGGCCCAAGCCGCGGACCGAGATTTGCCGCCCCTCGCCGCCGTCGCGCGCCAGCGCCACGCCAGGAATGCGCTGGATCGATTCCGACAGGTTGAGGTCGGGAAATTTTCCGATGTCCTCCGCGAGGATCGAGTCCACCGCCGCAGCCTCCGTGCGCTTCTGGTCCAGCGCCTTGACCAGGCTGCCGCGAAAGCCCGTCACCACGATGTCCTGCGGCGTGGCGGCGGCGTCGTCCGCGACCGCGTCGGCGGCGGCCTGCTGATCGACGCTGGGTTGTTCTTGTCCGGGCTGCACGTCGGACGGGCGCTGGCCGGGCGCGGGTATGTCGGTGGTCTGCCCGTGCGCGACCGTCGGCGCGACCAGGGCGATGGCGAGCGCCGCCAAAGAGGTGCCGCGGCGCGGCGATAGGTTGCTTCTCATCTCATCCCTCCCAAAAACCGTTCTTCGAGCGGTGCCGCTTTCGACATCACGCTGACGCATCGCCCCGCTGCCGCCGCTCGAGGCGGCGTGACCGGGGATCGGCGTCGTCCTCACGGACCCTGCCCGCCGCCCGACCGGCCGCGCGAGCCGGACACCGGTGTCAGCCGACGACGAAGCCATCGCTCATAGAAGGCGGCGAGGTCCAGATTGTTCTTCTCGACCATCTGCATGTGCCCGTTGCCGCGCAGGCCCATGTCGGAAAGATAGACATACTCGTTCGGCACGCCGGCCTGGGTCAGGAAGGCGGAGGTGCAATAATCCTGCCCCGCGTGATAGGACGCCTCGCCGGTCGCGATCAGGATCGGTACGCCCGCCAGCCACGGCAATCGAAAATGCGAGCCGGGTTGAAGCCAACAATCGACGGCCCGCGCAGGGCCGCCATCCTCCGGTGCAGACGCGCGGGTAAGCCCCAGCGCGGCGGGCCCGGACAGCGCCGGCGTATAGCGCAGGCAGGCGATGGTGATGCCGCACGCGACGGCCGGCCCCGTTCCGCCGCGCGCCGCATTACCCGTCGGCTCCACCGCGATCACCGCCCGCACCAGGCCCGGCCGCGCCTCGGCGATCATCCAGCCGAGCGGCCCTGACTGCGAGTGCGTGACCAGCACCGCCGGCCCGATCCGGTCCAGCAGTTCCGCCACCGCGCGCGCGGTCAGCGCATATTGTCGCTCCACGTCGGGCATGTTGGCGACTTCGGACGCGAAGAACTGCTCGAACACGGGATCGCCCGGCCGCCCCGAGCCCGGCCATTGCGTGTGGAGCGGGGCGGTTGGCCAGGGGGGCGGCCGCAGCCGGCCGGGCGCGGTGAAGCGGTCCGCCACCTGCCCGCGACTGGGATCGTGTTCCTGGGAGCCATAGGCGTCGGGGAAGTAGCCCGACCGCCCCTTGCCCGGCTGGTCGACCACGTAGACCGGCCAGCCGCGCGACAGGAACCACGTCGCCCAGCCCGGTCGCCCGTCCGGCGTGCCCAGGAACGCGGCGCCTGTCAGGCGGCTGCCGTGCAGGAACACGATCGGTGGCCGGTCGCGGCGAGGGCGACCGGGCGGCCGTTGATAGAAGACGTGCATCTGACCGGACACATGGTCGCCCTCCACCCGTCCGCCCGTATAGAGGACGCCCTGTTCCCCCAGCCGTGCGGGCATCGCCGCCTGGGGCGCCGCGGCTGATAAGAGCAGCGCCGCGATCACAGCGCCGCGGCCCGGCGCCCGTCTACCCGGACACGGGTCAGCGCCAGTCCCTCTACGTGGCGCACGATACTGACGTCGCGCACTCCGTCGAAGCGGCAGTCCGTCAGCGTCAGGCCGCGGATCGGCGCACCCGGCAGCCCCTGCGCGTCCAGTATCCGCCCCGTCTCGCGCACCGTCAGCCGCTCGACGCCGACGCGGTCCAGCACGGGGCGATAGCGCCCGGCGGCCCCTTCCTCGTAATTGAAATCGCACTGGATCGCGGAACGCGCCACGCGCCCCACTCGGATGTCGCGGAAGTGGAAGTCCTCCAGCACCCCGCCGCGCACCGCGTTGTTCTTGAAGCGGAGCGCGTGCCACAGGTCGGGGCTGTCCATGCGGCATTGCTCGCCGAACACGCGCCGCACGCCGCCGGAAATCTCGCTGCCCACGCAGATGCCGGCATGCCCCTCTCGGAAGTCGCAGTCGCGGATCACCACGTCCTCCGTCGGTCGCGCCAGCCGCCGCCCGTCCGCGTTACGCCCCGACTTGATGGCGATGCAGTCGTCGCCGCAGTCGAAGCGCGTGCCCTCGATCACCACGTCGCTGCACGATTCGGGATCGCAGCCGTCGGTGTTCGGCCCGCGCCCCTGCAGGTCGACGCCGCGCACCGTGACGTTGCGGCTGAGGACGGGGTGGATCTGCCAGAAGGGCGATCGGCGGATCGACACCCCCTCGATCAGCACGTCGCGGCACCCATAGACCTGGATGCAGGGGGGACGCAGATAGCCGCCGTTCCCGAACACGCGGGCCGCCACCGGCACCCCGCGCTCGGCCATGTCGAACAGGCGTTTGCGGGCGGCCAGCTGGTTCGGCATCCCCAGTCGCCAGCCGTTGGAGACCGTACCCTCCCACGGCCCCTTCCAAGACCACCAGGCATCCGGGCCTGCTTGGCCATCCAGCGTGCCGGCACCCGTGACCGCAATGTTTCGCTCGTTCCAGGCATAGACCAGCGGCGAATAGTTCATCAGCTCGACGCCTTCCCACCGCGTGGGCACCAGCGGATAGTCGGCGGGATTGGTGGAAAAGAGCAGCACCGCGCCGCGCGCTAGATGCAGCTCGACGCCGGAGCGCAGGCGGATCGGTCCGGTCCGATAACGGCCCTCGGGCACCAGCACGCGACCGCCGCCCGCGGCGGCACAGGCGCGGATCGCGGCGTCCAGGGCGGCGGTCGCGGGCGCGGCGCCGTCGGGGCGGGCACCGTAGCGCGTGACGTCGAACACGCGTTCCGGAAAGCGCGGGGGCCGCACCCGCGCGCGGATGGCGGCGGCCTGAACCCAGGGGTCGGTATCCTGCTGCCCGCGCAGCGGCGCGGCGGCCAGCCCGCCCGCCAGTCCCCCTAGCATCTGCCGCCGCGTGGCCATCATCGCGCGGGGCCGCCCGCGTCCAACGCCGCGATCAGCGTCGCCATGTTCTCGATATACAGGCCTGTCGAGATACCGGTGACGGGTCGCGGGTCGATGAAGGGCGAGGTGTCGGTGGCGTCGCCCACGCGCGTGGAGGCGAAATCGCCGGGCGCGGGCCTGGCCGACCCCGGCCCGGCATAGGGATGGCTGGTCACCTTGAGCTGGCTCGGCCACCAGCCCTGCGCGTTCAGCCCGGCCACCACGCGCGCGGCGTCCCGGTCGGCGGGGCCGACGTTGCGGTCGGATGTCGAGCCCAGATCCACCACCGCGTAGCGCGGCAAGGGGTGGGGCCGGCCGTCGAACAAGGGCGACCGCGCGCGGACCGCGGCGGGATCCAGCGCCTTCAGCCGGTCGTAGCGGGCGGCGAGCGCCGCCGCATCGACCGCGCGCGCGGGGCTGTAATGTTCCAGCGGCTTGTCCGGCGAATGGTCGACGTAATATTCGCCATTGACGACGTTGGACCCGCGGCGGTGGACGTAGAGCGCCCGGTTGGTGCCCAGTTCGACGAAGGTCGGATATTCGCGGCCGTTGCGCACCTGCGCGGCCGGCAGCTTCACCGACCGCAGCCACGCCAACGCCGCGGGCACCCGCGCCAGGTAGCGGGTGTCGCCCGTCAGTTCGTAGAAATCGAGCAGCTTGCCGATCGCGGACCCGGTGGCGTGCGTCGCCAGCGCGCGCGGCTCGTAGCTGCGCGCGCCGGCGGGCTGAAGGTCGTCGGGCGTGTATTGGAGCGCCCAGCCCGGCTGCGGATCGCCGCCCTGCGTCAACAGGTACACATCCATGCCCCGCTTGATCGCCGAACCGACGCGCTCGTCGCCCAGCACGCGCTGCGCCTGGATCAGATAGTCGACGTTCTCGGCCGTCACGTCGTCGTTGAAGGTGACGTAGGAGGTATAGTCGGGCTGGCCGTGATGCACGAACTCGTGCCGCAACGGAAAGCGTTGCGGCCAGCCGCCGGCCGGATACTGACTGTCCAGCACGAAGCGGACGTGCCGCTCGACCGCCGCCTTGTACCGGGGGTCCAGCCGCTCGGCGTAGAGGCGCAGGATGAACTTCATCGCGCCCGCGGTACCGTTGTCGTCGAAGGTGGCGTTGCCCCAATAGTGCTGGAATTCCTCCATCCGCCACGCGTTGCGGCCCACCGTGTCGTACCAGGCGCGCGTGGCGGCCGGGCCGGCGAAGTCCGCGAAATAATTCCAGCCGCCCGTCGGCACCTCGCCCGCGATCAAGGCGTCGGCCGCCTTGGCCGCCGCGTCGTAGTAATATTCGTCGCCCGTGGCGTGATACGCGTCCAGGAACAGCTGGCCCATGTCCGGCGTGCCCGGTGGCTGGACCCAGATCATGCTGGGCGTCGCCTCCAGCTCGCCCCAGCGGCGCGACAGGTCGGGCAGGTAGGACCACACATAGCCGCCGCGCGTGGAAACAGTTTCCACCATGAACCGCGTCGCGCGCTTCATAGTGGCCATCAGCTGCTGTCGGTCGGGTGCCGCGGCGGCGGCCTGCGCGGCGGGTGTGGGCGGCGCGGCGCACAGGCCGGCGGGCATTGCGGCCAGGGCGGCGAGCAGGACGGAACGGGCGATCGGACTCAGTGGCATAAGGGCTCCTACCGGTTCGCAGCCGCCAGCGCGGCGGGCTCGGACGGCATGGTCAGGGTATCACCCGGCGTCAGGCGGCGGCCGTCGAAACGGAAGTTAGCGAGGCGGCGCTCGACCGCGTCCTGCACCAGCACCGCGCGCCCGTCGGCCGACCAGGCGACGCCCTGGCCCCAGGCGCCGACCGGCGCCCCGGTCACGCGGACCAACCGTCCGCCGGTGATCCGCCAGATCTGCAAAAGTCCGTGCGCGCGGTGGTGCGGCGACCCGGCGGGCAAGTTCGATCCGTTGTTGACGTTGACCGCGACGAACCGCTCGTCGGGCGACACGGCGATCCCCTCGGGCGTCGCGCCGACCGAAACCGTGTCCAGCACGCGCGGATTGTCGCGGTCCAGCGCGATCAGCGACACGGTGTCCGCGTCCGTGCCGCCGCCGCCGATCGCCGCCACCGCGGCGAAGCGTCGCCGCCCGGCCGCGTCGATGCCGTAGGGGCGGACCCCGGCCGCCAGTGCCCGCGGCAGCAGGCGCATCCGCTCGCCCTCCATCGCCACCACCGCCACGCGGCTGTCCCCGTCGCGGGTCACCAGCGCGCGGGTGTCGTCGGCGAAGAACAGGGGCTGGGCGGGCGACGCGTCGGAGGCTCCGACGAAAACCGTCGCGGCCGGCCGCAACCGTCCGCGCTCCAGCACGAACAAGGACAGCGTCCCCGCCGACCGGTCGGCGACCAGCACGCGACGGCCGGCGGCGTCGATCGCCACGCCGGACGCGCCCGCGCCGGCGCGGACCGTCTGGACCACGCGCGGCGTCGGGCTCAGCTCGACCAGCGTGACCCGGTCGTCGGGTTCGATGCCGCGCCCGTCCGCCGCGACGCGTCGCGCGGCCGTCACCACCGCGTATCGACAGTCGGGCGTCACCGCGACGCTGCGCGGCGGACCGATGATGCTGGCAGGGACCGGGACTTCGGCCACCCGCCGCAACCGCGTGCCTTCCAGGGCCACCAGCGACAGGCTGCCGGGCGCGGGGGTCGCCGGCACAACCTGGACGCCGTCCCGCAGCACCTGGGCACCGTCGTTGACGGACACGAGCAGCCGATCGCATCCGGGCATCGCCGCCGCCAGCAGGGCGGCCGCGATCACGCCGCCCTCGCCGGGGCGGGGCCGACGACGCGTCGCGCGGTCGTCATGTCCAGCGCGCCGCTCCACCGGGCCACCGCCAGCGTCGCCACGCAATTGCCGACGAGGTTGGTCACCGCGCGCGCTTCGTTCAGGAAGCGGTCCACGCCCAACACCAGCACCAGCCCCGCGACCGGCAGCGCGGGCACCGCACCGAGCGTCGCCGCCAGCGCCACGAAGCCTGCCCCCGCCACGCCCCCCGACCCCTTCGACGTCAGCAACAGCACGCCCAGGATCGTCGCTTGGTCGCCGACCGACAGCACGGTATCGGTCGCCTGGGCGATGAACACCACCGCCATCGACAGGTAGATGCAGGTGCCGTCGGTGTTGAACGCGTAGCCCGCGGGCAGCACCAGCCCCACCAGCTTGGGATCGACGCCGGCCAGCGTCATCTTGCGGATCGCCTGGGGCAGCACCGCCTCCGTCGAGCAGGTGCCGAATACCACCAGCAGCTCGTCGCGGATCAACCGCAGCAGCGGCACCAGCCGAAGCCCGGCCGCCCGCATCACCGCGCCGAGCCCCACGAACACGAACAGCGCGGCGGTGACGTAGAGCGTGGCGATCAGCTTCGCCAGCGCGGCCAGCGTGCCCGCGCCGTGCGCACCCACCGTATAGGCGATGCCGGCGCCGGCCCCCAACGGCGCCAGCCGCATCACCGCCGCCACGATGCGGAACAGCATGGCTGTCAGGTCTTCGAGTACGCCCACCAGCCGCTCGCCCCGCTCGGCCATGCCGCCCAACGCGCCGCCGGCCAGCACCGCCACCAGGATCACCTGCAACATGGATCCGCCCGTCAGCGCGCTCAGCAGACTGTCCGGAATGACGCTGCCCAGGAACGACGCCACCCCTCCGCCCGCATCGGCGGCGGACGCGGCGGTGGCGAACGGCCGCGCGGCGTCCGGGTCCAGGGCTGCGGCGTTTACGCTCAGCCCGCGGCCCGGCCCCATCAGTTCCCCGACCACCAGCCCCAGCAACAGGGCGGCGCCCGACATGAGCTCGAAATAGACGAGCGCCCGCAGCCCGACGCGACCCACCGCCCTCAGGTCACCCATGCGCGCGATGCCGGTGGCGACGGTGGCGAAGATCACGGGCGCCAGCAGCATCTTCACCAGCCGCACGAACGCGTCCGCCACGGGCTTCAGCGCGCGTCCCGCCTCGGGTGCCGTCAGTCCCAGCGCCGCGCCCAGCACCATGCCAAGTAGGACCTGGACGTAGAGGTGGCCCAGGAGCCTGCGGACGCGCGCAACGCTCACGCCGCGACCGTCACCGGCGCCACGTCCTCGGTCAGGCGCCGCATCACGTCGAACAGCGCCGCCTTGGCCTCGAAGCCGATGCCCGGCACCTCGGGCAGGCGGACATGGCCGTCCTCGACCGCGATCCCGTCCGCGAAGCCACCGAACGGCTGGAACACGTCGGGATAGGATTCATTGCCCCCCAGGTGCAGGCCGGCCGCGATGTTGAGCGACATCTGGTGCCCGCCGTGCGGCACCACCCGGCGCGGCGACCATCCTTCGGCGCGCAGCACGTCCAGCGTCCGCAGATATTCCACCAACCCGTAGGACAGCGCGCAGTCGAACTGCAGCCAGTCGCGGTTCCGGTCCATGCCGCCGAAGCGCAGCAGATTGCGCGCGTCCTGGTGCGAGAACAGGTTCTCGCCCGTCGCCATCGGCCGGTCGTAATGACGGCCCAGCTCCGCCTGGAGGCCGTAATCCAGCGGATCGCCCGCTTCCTCGTACCAGAACAGGTCGTAGGGGCGCAGCATCTCGGCATAGGCAATCGCGGTGGGCAGGTCGAAGCGCCCGTTGGCGTCGACCGCCAGGTTGGCCCCGTCGCCCACCACCTCCAGCACCGCCTCGATCCGCCGCCTATCCTCGTCCAAGTCGGCGCCGATCTTCATCTTGACCACCCGGTAGCCCCGGTCGCGATAGCCGCGCATCTCGGCCTGGAGCTGCGCGTGATCCTTGCCGGGGTAGTAATAGCCACCCGCCGCGTAGACCCAGACGCGATCGTCGGGCACGCCGTCGCCGTAGCGGTCCGCCAGCAGCCGGAACAACGGTCGTTCCTCGATCTTGGCGACCGCATCCCACACCGCCATGTCGATGGTGCC
>Ga0325401_1005394_pt1 | contig 12231 bp, 18 predicted proteins | sample PopdelMetagenome_FD_205666 | JGI IMG/M metagenome (GOLD analysis project Ga0325401, IMG submission 205666) | Populus deltoides microbial communities from Bellville, Georgia, United States - Xylem-PdKOR-R2 | ecosystem: Host-associated > Plants > Phyllosphere > Stem > Wood/Secondary xylem | place...
TTCTCCTTTTAGCCGAAAATAACCTAGGGAAGAAAGTGAAGATTTTTCTTTTCTCTTTGAAAAATTCTTACTCCTTTCATATAATAACACTTATAAACCTATATCTTCCCACATTTTCCCAACAATTAGATTAAAATCTCAAATCCCCTAAATTATTCTTTTTTTGGCCGAAAATTCAATTAAAATTAGGGGAGGTTTTGGTTCTTTTAATTTAAAATTAAACACTTACCCAACCATACTTCATGCTTTCTAACATGACTAAATCATAATTTGCATTATTCCCATAATTTATAACGTACATCAACAACTTCACATAATCATAATTTTGCATAATCTTTCATCAAATATAAAATTAGAAAAATTAATCAATTGAAGCATGTTATTTACCTCACTTTGATAAGGATTCAAGAAAAGAATGTCAGAAAAACCAAGTTTTCTTCTCCTCCCTCTTCAAACCCTAACTTAAAATTCTTCCTCCAAAGCACTCACCACCTTAAAATCACCCCCTCTTAATGTTTAACTAAGGTAATCACCCTAATTACTCACATTAATTAATGAAACCAACAAGAATTTGAGTAAAAAAAATCACACAATTCCTCCTCCTCTCTTTGTTTCAAGCTTGATAAGCCAACGGTAAAAGAAGAATTGGTTACGTGAGAGTTAGCTAAGAAAAAGAGCTAAAGAAGAACTTGTTATGTCAGGATTTCTGTTAATTATCTCTTCTTCTCATTGTAACTAACTCTAACTATATTGTAATCAACTCTAACTGCCTTAGCTGCAGTTATATTAACTACCATGACAGGCTGTTAGTTATGACATTTGTCATGACAGTATGTAGTTATATATATACATGGTGCGTGCATGTACAGAATCATTGAGAAGAAATACAATCAGTAAAAGAGAAGGAATTCTCAAATTCTATCTTGGTATCAGAGCTTCAAAGAGAAACTTCTTTCCTTCTTCGATCCAGCCATGACTTCTGCTTCAAATCAGTCCTCTTGGATCTAGGCAAACCACAACAATGGCACTCACTTCATCTTATCAGTAGCTCAACCATGCATTACCAGTAAAACTTGATCAAACCAACTATGTTTTGTGGAAATCTCAAATTGATAATATTGTTTTTGCTAATGCTTTTAAGGACTTCATATATGGTACCTCTATTTGTCCAGAAAAGGAATTAAGTGCAGGTGTAATCAATCCAACCTTCAATGCTTGAAGGAGACAAGATCGAACAATCCTTAGTTGGATCTACTCATCTCTCACACCAGCTATCACGGCACAAATCATTGGACACACTAGTTCTCAGTCTACTTGGAATGCATTGGAGAAGACCTTCTCTTCTTCTTTAAAAGCCAGAATAATGCAACTAAGGCTTGAACTGTAATCCTCAAAGAAAGGATCTCTGTCTATGATAGACTACATCATAAAGGTGAAAGGAGCTGCAAACAGTCTAGCAGCCATTGGAGAACCTGTATCCGAACAAGATCAAGTCATGAATCTATTTGGAGGACTCAGTTCTGACTATAATGCAATAGTAACCGCTATCAATGTTAGAGATGATAAAATCTCAGTTGAAGCTATTCACAGTATGCTTTTAGCATTTGAAAATCGACTTGAGCAATAAAGCTCAGTAGATCAAATTTCCACAATGGCAGCCAATTATGCCTCTTCCTCTAATAACAGGGGTGGTGGAAGGAAATATAATGGCAGTAGAGGGCACAGCTACACAAGCTACACTCCAAATGCCAGCAATTACAACTACAGAGGTCGTGGTCATGGGGGTAGATATACACAGAATGGAAAACATAATTCAATCAATTCAGAGGAGCCATAATATTAGTTATGTGGCTAATTTGGCCATACAGTACACGTCTACTATCACAGATTTGATATTTCCTATCAAAACTCTTCAAATAGTGGTACTAACTCTTTGAATATGAATATCATAAATCAAAAAAATATACATGCTATGGTTGCCTCCTCTAATAATCTTGCAGATGATAATTGGTACCTTGATTCTGGAGCAAGTCATCACCTAACTCGGAATGTGGAGAATCTAACTAACTCTACTCCATACACAGGGACAAATAAGGTCACAATTGGTAATGGTAAGCATTTATCCATTTCCAACACTGGTTCCCTTCGTCTAGTCTCCAACTCACGATCATTTCAACTTTGAAAAGGTGTTTCATGTCCATTCATCTCAGCAAACTTGATAAGTGTTGCCAAGTTCTGCTCAGATAATAATGCTTTGATTGAATTTCAATCTAATAGTTTCCTTGTGAAGGATCTGCATATGAAGAAGATACTGACATGAGGTAGACTTGAGAATGGACTTTACAAGTTTCCAGCACTGAACAACAAGAAAATGGCATATGTTGGCATTAAAGATTTGTCTATTTTTCATTCTCTAAGCTCCAAAACCACTCATAATAAAATAGACATATGGCATCACATACTAGGTCATACTGCCACTAATGTTATAGTCCAAATATTACAAAGCTGTAATGTTTCCTATTAAAAGAATAAAGCTGCTAGTTGCTCCACTATGTGTTCTTTCTAACAACTTGCAAAGAGTCACAGATTGCCCACTCATCTCTCCTCCTCTCGTGCTTCCAAACCATTGGAACTAATTCATACGGACATCTGGGGTCTGCCTCAGTCAAATCCACATCTGGTGCTAAATACTTATCATGTTCTTAGATGATTTCTCATGATACACGTGTGTTGCTACCCAAATTTTGAACCATGTTTTGATAAATTTTCAGAAAATTCCAAAAATAGCAAAAAGCAACGAAAATCCAAAAAAAATATGTTTTTTAATATATTTGCATTATTTTTAGCATCGTCTCAAAAGAATTTAAAATTTTAAAAGTCTTCAGAGCGCGTTTGACTTTTAACGTGTTATTTTTAAAATCAATGATTTTCCACATTTCGAATCAATGTTGATAAGAAAAATCCATAAATGTAAGAAAAATCAAATTTACAAAAAAAAGAAAGAAGTTGAGGGACCAAGTTTGGGGACCTAACAACATTTTTACTTATAAATAGGAGTTTCCAGCACATACAGAAGGGAAAGACAAGGAAACCCAAAACCTATATCCATATCTATCCAACCAGCCGCATTCCCATACCCAGCAAAGAGACAGCCGCCCTCACCCAAATGCTACGGCCTCTCCAATCTCTGTCTCCCAGCCACTTTCCCCTCTCTACACTAGACAAGCCCCCCTCCCTTTGAAAAACCAGAGCTCTCCTTCCCTTACGGGACTCTCCCAAAACCAACAGAGTCATCTCCCCCCAAAACCAACACCCCTTTACCAGCCGTTCTTCCCCCACAAAACAGCCTCACTTCCCGATCTCTTCAACTCACAACCCAAAAGAAACCCACCATCAACACCGAAACCTTCCCGTCAGCAGCGTCTTTTTCTTCTCTGGTCTCATCAACAACAACCGGCCAACGAATAGAGCCCACCACAACAGCAGCCGATCTTTTTCACCGCCAACCGGCCAACTCGCTAAGACAAAATCAAAGCCTCCCGTAGCAGCTCGAGCACGGCGGCGCCCATAGACTCGGATATGTCCACCTTATTCCCCCGCAGCAGCTCCCCCTCACAGCAACCCAAGAGGAAGAAAGAAGACCGCGAACAACTCTCAAAAGGAAAGAGAAAGGAGAATCAACTGGTTGTTGTGATTTTGTTGTTTGTGCAGGTCACCGCCCGCGAGGAAAAGAAACCGAGAGGAAGTTGTTACAGACCCCCTTGCTAGCCTCTTGCGGTAGCGTGTGGGTTCCGCCAGTGGCGGTGGTGGATGAAGGAGACGTGCCACCACTGTTCCGGTGGTGCAAAAAGCCTTCCCTATAATTCCATATTGTTTTGGGGCTATTTTTGTAATTTTTGGTTTGTTTAATGTACTGTTTATTTTATGTTAAATTTTAATTAATTTGTAAACATGTAATGGGTATGTGTTTAAACATAGTACAAGAAGAGTGTTTGAGTGGGTGTTTTGTTATTATTTTTTTATGTATGTTTTGAATGATAAAAACTAAAAAGAAAAAAATTTAAAAAAAAAGATAAAAATTAAATGTTTTAATTTGCATTGAATTTGGTTCATATTTCAAAAAAAAAAATTGGTATCTAGAATTATAATCTTATACGTAAGATGTATTCTTGATATTAAATAGAAAAGTTTGTTTTGTTTTTTTATGAAATTATTGGCAGGACAACTTTCAAAATCTTTTAAATCACATCAAATCACAAAGCAGCTTACCTCAGGTAGGGTGCGCTAGGGGTGCTAATACCTTCCCTAGTCACAACCAGTCCCTTACCCGTGAATCTTTGACAAAGACCAGTACATTTGGATTTCCTAGTAACCTTGAATCGAATACTATGTGGCGACTCCTAAAAAACAGGTTAAGCAAAAGAAAAATTACCAACGACGCCGCGCGGGTGACATGCGACAACGTGGTTCTATCTTCTACACATAAAGGACCGAGTTCTTCCAATGTTTAAACAATTCAAACTTCAAGTAGAGAATCAATTTGATGACACTATAAAATATGTGCAGTCTGACAATGAAGGTGAGTTCAAATCCTTCATCACTTTTCTTCAACAGGCTGGTATTGTACATCGTTTTTCCTGTCCTTATAATTCAGCGCAGAATGGGAGAGTTGAGAGGAAGCATAGACATGTTGTAGAGACTGGATTGGCCTTGCTAGCTCATGCTTCTTTACTAATGAAGTTCTGGCAGCATGCATTTCAATCAGCAGCATTCCTCATTAATAGAATGCTAAGCAAGGTACTCAATAATGATTCACCTTATTTAACTCTTTTTTAGAAAATTCCTAATTACAAGTCCCTCAGAGTATTTGGTTGCTTATGCTATCTTTTCATTCGCCCTTATAACAATAATAAACTACAATATTTATCGGTTCAGTGCATATTTCTTGGTTATAACCTCAGGAACAAAGGTTATTTGTGTCTTGATTATCTCACTGAACGAGTCTATGTAACACCTCATGTTGTTTTTTATAAAACACAATTCCCTTTCAACAAAAACCTTCCTCAATCTTAGACTGATGATGCTTCCTCTGCCAGTTTACCTCCTGCAATACCATTCCCCCTAGTGGTTTGCCTCACTGCCCTATTGATAAACCTATCTCAATCCCCACTGATGTCATTCTCATAAATGTAGATTCTCTTTCCTTGAGTGAGTCTGCAACCTCCCCAATCTCTCCTTCTTCTCCTGAGTCTATTCATACTGATCAAACCCCTGAGTCAAGTCCAGCTCCACGCATAATAACATGATTGAGGAGAGGTATCACTAAAAAAAAAAGTCATTCTTGATCTAACTGCTGTGAAGATAATAAAACCATATACACCCAGTCAAGCTCTAAAAGATCCACATTGGACTCAAGCAATGGATCAAGAGATTGCAACTCTTCATCGAAATCACACCTGGGATCTTGTTGCCAAGCCTTCTGATGTCAATATCATAGGGTGCAAATAGGTATACAAATTAAAGAACAACCCAGATAGGTGTATTAACAGGTATAAAGCTGGACTTGTGGCAAAAGAGTACCATCAAACACTTGGCCTTGATTATTTTGAGACATTTAGCCTAGTAGTCAAAGCTACAACTATCCGCATTATACTAACCATTGCTCTTAGTTTTAAATGGGAAGTACGACAGCTTGATGTACACAATGCTTTCTTAAATGGTGAGCTCGAGGAACAAGTCTACATGTCTCAACCTCCTGGTTGTGTGGACACCAAGTTTCCTACCAAATTTTGTCGATTGAGGAAAGCTTTATATGGCTTGAAACAAGCTCCAAGAGCATGGTTCCAACGCTTTAATTTTGTCCTTTTGCAATGGGGGTTCAGCAACTCCAGGATTGACAGCTTTATGTTTCTATGCTTTGGTGAATCTACAACTTTGATTGTTCTTATCTATGTAAATGATATCCTCATCACAGGCAGCTCACCTGCGCAGGTTGCTTCACTTGTTGCTAAACTGAATTCTGTGTTTGCATTGCGAGATTTAGGGAGGCTGACCTATTTTCTATGTATTGAAGTTTCTTACCATGAGGGTTCTATACATCTCAGCCAAACCAAATATGTCTCTGATTTACTGCACAGAACAACAATGTTTAATACAAAACCTGTCAAAACTCCTGGGACTGTTGGACAGAATTTATCTAAATTTGATGGTGAGCCTATGAAAGATGCTTATCATTATCACAGTTTAGTGGGAGCACTTCAATATCTTACAATTACAAAGCCTGACATTGCTTTCGCTGTTAATAAAGCATGTCAGTTTATGCAACAACCAACTTCAGCACATTGGCTCTTTCTTAAAAGAATCCTTCAATACTTGCGTAGGACTATGCATGATGGCTTACTTTTAAATTCATCAAATCAATTGACAATAGAAGGAGTCACAGATGTTGATTGGGGTGCTCAACCTGACGATTGACGAAGTGCAAATGGCTATCTCATTTATCTATGGGGTAATCTAATTTCTTAGTCCTCTACCAAGCAAAAACTAGTATCTCGCAGCAATGCAGAATCAGAGTATAAAAGTCTTGTCCTGGCTACTGCAGAAATTATCTGGATCCAAGCTTTGCTGCAAGAATTATGTGTTCTTACCCCTGCTGTTCCTATATTCTGGTATGACAACATTAGTGCCTATCATATGGCCAAGAATTCTGTATTTCATGGCCGAACAAAACATATAGAAATTGATCTACACTTCATCCGTGATCAATTTTTTAGAGGGAAAATACAGTTACACTTTGTTCCCACTAAAGAACGGCCAACAGATCTTTTTTTACTAAACATCTCACAAGCTCAAGGTTCTTGTTTCTCAAAACATAGTTTTGCCTTGTTCCCATACCCTTTCACTTACGGGGGGATGATAAACCAATGATAGAAGAAGAATTGGTTATGTGAGAGTTAGTTGAGAAGAAGAGCTGAAGAAGAACTTGTTACATCAGGATTTCTGTTAATTATCTCTTCTTCTCAAAGTAACTAACTCTAATTGTATTGTAACCAACTATAACTGACTCTAACTGCCTTAGCTGAAATTATATTAACTGTCATGACAGGCTATTAGTTATGACAGTTGTCATGACAGTCTGTAGTTATATATATACATGGTACATGCAAGTATAGAATCATTGAGAAGAAATACAATGAGTAAAAGAGGTCATTTATACTTTGTCTCAGCTTTCCAACAAAATAAGAATGAGGTAATTTGGACTTCTAGAACTCAAGTTATGGGCTGAAAACTGAACAGTGTCTGAGTTGCATGACAGATTTTGAGTACTCTGTTGTTGCTACAATTTGAACTTGAAAACGGTCATTTTGAATCTTGGACTCTTCATGAAAGTTTTAGGCTTATGTCTTAGCTTTCTATCTATATAAACCAGACCTAAATCCAAGTTTTACAGCTCCAATTATGATCCAATAACCAAATGGTGTTCTAATTTTAATTCAACCAGCATCTCTTTTTTAAGCTTAGCCCTCTCTTTGTCTTCTCAATTTCAGTAGTTAAACTCATTAATCAATCTTTTGATTTATATGATACGCCTACATTTAAAATAAATATTTACCATAAATTAAAGGTATCTTATATTATCAGACTTGTTATTATAAAACATGTTCTAGTTAAGGGGTTATTAATACTTCAAGTGCAAAATGATGATATAAAACCTTGATAAAAATGCACTTTTAAGTACTAATCATAAACCTTGGATCTCGATCTGAAACTATTGACACTGGCACCCCGTGTAACTTTACAACTTCATTCACGTACAGTTTTTCCAATTTCTTCACCGAGTCTGTCATTTTTAATGCCAAAAAGGGTGCAGATTTAGTCAGTCGGTCCACAATGACCCAAACAACATCGCTCCCCCCTTTTCTTCTAGGTAATCTAGATACAAAGTCCATCGTGATATTTTTCCACTTCCACTCAGGTATCAATAATGGTTGTAAAAGCCCAACTGGTTTTTAGTGTTCCATCTTCATTTGTTGGCAAATCCCACATTTCGCCACATATTCAGCCACTTCTTTCTTCATACACGGCCACGAATAAAAATCTTTTAAATCCTGATACATTTTAGTACATCCAGGATGTGTTGCAAGTCTTGACTCATGGGAGTCCTGTAAAACTTCCCTTTTTCAGCGTTAGATCACTTGGTAAGTAGATTCATCTTCCAAGGACTGCCATTCCATCTTTTTGAATTTGGAACGATGTCTCGATTCCTGACCTCACCTTTTCTCTTATCATACAAACTTCCTGATCTTTTTGCTGAGCTTCTAGTACCCTATCCCATAGTGTTGACCTCACTTTTAACTGAGCCACTAACGACTCTTTCGATCCCACCTCTACTTGGGCATCAATCTTTCTTAATTCTAGCAATTCTTTCTCATCCCAATCCTCCCACAGAGCGTTCATTGTCTTGACCTTAGGACTAAGAGCATCTACGACTATATTTGCTCTTCCCGGATGGTAATCGATTACACAATCATAATCCTTTATCAATTCCACCCAGCGTCTTTGTGGTATATTCAATTCCTTCTGCGTCATTAGATACCTCAAACTCTTATGATCCATAAATATTTGATCCCGTGACCCATATAAATAGTGCCTCCATACTTTCAAGGCAAACACTACAGCGGCTAATTCTAAATCATACACCGGGTAATTGACCTCGTGAGCTTTTAACTGTCTTGAAGCATATGCAATTACTTTACCATGTTGCATCAATACAAACCCTAGTCGCTTCTTCGATGCATCACTATAGACCACCAATCATTTTGTTCTTAATGGGAGTGTTAACACCGGCGCAGTAGTGAGTCTCTTTTTCAGTTCTTGAAAGCTTTATTCGCATTCTTGAGTCCATTCCCACTTTGTCTCTTTTTGAATCAATCTAGTCATAGGAATAGCTATGGTAGAAAATTTCTCAATAAATCTTCGATAATACTCAGCAAACCCAACAAAACTATGAATTTCAATGATAATGGTAGGTCTCTCCCAATTCCATACTACTTCAACTTTTCTAGGATCCACCGATATTCCTTCAACCTATATAATGTGTCTTAGAAAAATCACTTCCTTCAGTCAGAACTCGCACTTGCTAAGTTTGGCATATAGTTGATGCTCCTTTAAAGTCATTAGTACCTACCTCAAATGTTGTTCATGTTCCAAGTATGACTTTGAATAAACTAGGATGTTATCTATGAACACCACCACAAACTTGTCTAAGTATAGTCGAAAGACCCGGTTCATCAAATCCATGAACACTGCCAGTGTATTTGTTAGCCCAAACGGCATTACTAAGAACTCGTAATGTCCATACCGAGTTTTGAATGCGGTTTTTGCTACATCCAGTTCCTTAATCCTCAATTGATAGTATCCCGACCTCATATCTATCTTTGAAAACACTTTTGCCCCTTTTAGTTGATCAAACAAATCATATATCCACGGAAGCGGATATTTGTTCTTTATTGTTACCTTTTTCAACTGCCTGTAATCTATACAAAGCCAAAGGGTCCCATCATTTTTCTTCACAAACAGCGCAGGAGCTCCCCAGGGTGAACTACTCGGACGTACGAATCCTTTATTTAGTAATTCTTGTAGTTGAATCTTCAGTTTGGCCAACATGGCTAAGGCCATCCTATACAGTGATTGGGTTATCAGGGACGTACAAGGTAGTACATTAATAGTGACCTCCACTTCTCTCTCTGGGGGGACTCCCGGCAGTTCATCCAGAAATACATCAGGAAATTCCCTCACTATTGGAATATTTGACACTCGAATATCTCCCTTTTGGTCTTTAAGACATAGGCAAGATATGCCTCACATTTTTTTTTATCATTTCCTAGCGGCCATAACTGAGATAATACAGTTTGAGATGACATTTTTTTCTTCCTTAAACACCATCTTTTGACCATCAGGCCCCTGAAGAGTTACTATTTTTATGAAGCATTCCATTTGAGCTTTATTCATACTTAGCTAGTCCATTCCTAAGATGACATCAAAATTATGCAGTTCTAGTGCTAATATTTCTACTTTTATATCATAACCACCTATATTAATCTGGACCCCCTTATACATATGATAAATATTCACGGTTTCACTTAATGGTGTGCTTATAATAAACTCATTTTATATTTTAGAAGGATTTCTCCCTAATCCGCCCATAAATGTTTTTGCAACAAATGAGTGTGTGGCACCCGAATCAAACAATACATAAACAGACAAAGAATTTAACTGTAATGTACCTAGCACTACATCAGAAGCAGCCCTGGTCTCTTCCTAGGTCATATAGTATACTCTACCCTTGGTCCGGGTCCCCCATATTCTGTCACCCTGAGCATGAGTTCGGCTTCTACTACTGCTGGCCCCTGACAAAACCTGTCTGGCTGGTTTATTCACGGTAGCGGACTGCTGCTGACTCTGAGCTTGCTGCTGATTTTGGGTGATTTCAGTCCTACGGGGACAATCTCTTTGAAAGTGTCCTTGACCCCCACAATAATAACACCCTCGGCCTAAATGCGGGCACTACCTCCACAAGTGCTCCCCTCGGCAGATATAACACCGCCATGATGTTGCAGAACAATCCCCTGGATGTCTTTGCCCACATTAAACACATAAATGATAAGGGATCGTTCTCCGCTCTAACACTCTAGAAAAATTACCCCTAAGGTTTGGCTGTCCTCCTGTTGACCCCACTTCAGTAGTCTAAGTTGATGCAACTGATATATCTCCCACCTTTTTAAACTGACTGTATTGTCCTTTCCTTTTTTTGAGAAAAGGGGTCTGCTATGGGTGTACTTTGTGTCCTTTCATTTACCTAGATCATGTTGGCCTTGTTGGCCCTCTTTCATACAAGCTTATAGGGCCTTTGCTGCTTCAACAAGGTCTCTAGTCATCTCGAACTTAATTGCAAGCAACCCTTCTCTCAACTCTTGCCGTAATCCATCTCTCAACCTTTCCACCATACGTTGCTCACTAGGGACATAATACGAGGCAAACATGGAAAGGTTATAGAACCTCCTCTCATAATCAAGTACAAACATGTCTCCTTGCCTCAGGGCTAGAAACTCATGTTCCTTAATTTTTCAATGATATGAGGGGTAAAACTAATGTTCAAACTACGTTTTAAACTCAACCCAAGTCTAGGATCCTGTGGGTCTCCTCGATCTCACTATATCCCACCAAGATCCCTATCAAAAAGCAAATGAGCGGCATAGTTCACTCGCAAGCCCTCTGTTACCTACATCTGATCCAGGGCATTTTCAATTGTACAAAGCCATCTTCTGCTATCTTAGCGTCTGGTTCACCCAAAAAAGGCTCACACCCAAGTTCTCTCATGCTTTTTACAATCCGCACTAATGTGACCACACTATCAGCTTTTATCATAGCCACTGGAGTTGCTTGTATTATCAGAACTATTGGCATTGTCGGGGCCGAGGCACCAGGCATTGCCTCAATCACAGCTCTCACTATCTAAGCTGTGAACAAAGGGTCAGCATGTAGTGTAGGAACCGTGACAAGTGTTGGAGCCGTAGCTAGAGGCGCGACTCCCTGTCTCTACTGGTCTGAATCCTCGAGTTGTAACCCCTCAGTCTGTCTCAAATCAGTGTCACGAATGAGTCCAATCAACTCTCCCAATCTCGACCGCTGAGGCTCTGGTGGCATATGAGAAGCAGTATCCTCTAATGGATCCTCTCCTTGCCTCTCCTCAAACCCATCTCCAATCACATAGTACAAGAAAAATTTATTAAACACCCCCTTTTTTTTCTTTCACTCCTGAACCCATGTCAAGGCTCTAATACCAACTATAACAACCTTAATCCAGTAAACTTAAAATTTATGACATATATTCATAGTTACCAAAAAAGATTTTATATATTTATACATTTTACTGAAATTTTGGCAGAGTCTCCTTTGTATTCTTTTGATATTAAGTTATCGACTCAATCATTTCTCAACCTATAACATCAATCACAATATCCGTCCATAATTTGGACTTTCAAAACTCAAGCATATATCAATATCTCCTTTCTATTTTCTATAGAATGATTTATTAAAAGCTAATAAATTCATAACATGCATTGTCACTTTTTTTAAAAAAAAAAGATATTTGTGCTCAAAATATATATATATATATATATATATATATATATATATATATATATATATATATATCTCCAACTATAACTC
>Ga0325401_1005396_pt1 | contig 12230 bp, 3 predicted proteins | sample PopdelMetagenome_FD_205666 | JGI IMG/M metagenome (GOLD analysis project Ga0325401, IMG submission 205666) | Populus deltoides microbial communities from Bellville, Georgia, United States - Xylem-PdKOR-R2 | ecosystem: Host-associated > Plants > Phyllosphere > Stem > Wood/Secondary xylem | place...
AAATTTCAAGGAGCAAACTAAAAATTGAATTATACATATTAATCACTTGATGAAAAATTAAATATGACTAGAAAACAAATAAAAAAAATGATAATATATTAATTTAAGGTCGATTGTCCATTAATTAGTGGTCGATGCATTCTAACACACTAAATTGAGATTTTTTTATACAAGATGAAATTAAAACATATTATTCTTTCTCAAGCTTACGGGGCAATATTTTTATTTTATTTAAAAACTTTTGATTTTACCAAATGGTTAATAAAATATCTTTGTTAGTTTTGTTATAAAATAATGACATCATAGTTAACTCCTTTTAAATAACTCCTTTTTTAGATGAGTTTGAATTGATTTTATTTTATTTGTAATTTTTGAACTTTAAAAATATAGATAAATTTAAAATAAATATTTTCTTACAATAGTCTTAGAGAGAAATTAGAGCAAAATTTATAATTTTAAAATAAAAAATACATAAAAACATGTTTTTCTGTTCCCACTATTTTTGAATTTTATATCATGGTAATTAAATGTTGCCTGATTAACATAACACTAAATTATAATATAAAAAATTAATTGTGGAATGGCATGGTAGTTGAATCTATTTGTTTTTTTTTAATTATAGTGAAAATGAAATAGTTAACAACGACAAGCTTCAATTTAGATTTGAAAATTCTATTTGGCAATTTAGCCGAATCAAAAAGGGAGTGTTACCTCATCTTAATGGTATTTAATGTTGGCTAGCATTATTTTTGAAATTTTTTTTATTTAAAATTATATTTTATTATCTTAAATCAAGGGATTTTCAAGATAAATAGTATAATATTAGCCTTTCAAAAAATTGAGAATTTCCCACTCTTCCTCCTCAAGGAATTAATTAGTGGGTAGTTAAAACTATAGTTTGTTTTATTTTCTTTATTTTGTCTATAGTTTTACCTATATTATTGTCACCAATTAGAGATAGTTAAAATTAGTGATATTTCTCTCACGCTGTTATAAGAAAATTTTGGAATTTTTTATTCAATTATAAGATAATAAAAACAAATATTAAAAAAAAGAAATAGTAGATAAAATTATAAAAGAAAAATATATTTTTTGAATTATGTAATTTTTTTTTTCAAAAAAAAAGGAGTTTTTATTAGCATTATAATTTATTGAATAAAAAGTAAGAATAATAAAAAAAATTCTATAAAACTATAATAATTAAAAAAAATTAAAAAATATATTTTCAAGCAACCAAGAGGCAGTCATCCTTCCAAGAAAACCATCATTACTAACACCATCAACATTTGAATTAATAGCCCCATCTTAATATAAATGTTGATCACTTATTATCATTATCAAAAATACTAAAGCTCCCAGTTATGTTAGTGTGGATCTATTCATAAATTACTATTTATTATAATTGTACAATTATGAATTTGTTCTTGCAAAAAAAAAGGATTAGATTATCTTTTTGTCATGGTACAATTATCTTTAATATATTGTATGAGATTATATTTGTCATTCCACTTTTTATAGTAAAATTACTATTTTGACCTTGGAATATAGAACTCTTATGCTTTTGCTCCACAAGTGTTTTTATTCTTTTATTTTTTTTAAATAGTTAATTAAAATTTATGTTTAGGATGCTTTAAGTATAATATAAATTTATTTTTATAAAAGAATAAAAAACACTTATAAAAAAATTATATAGAATACTTAAAGAATAATTTAAATATTATTTTTTTATAAAAAATAAAAAAAATTATAAAAAAATTAATCAGATGCTACCAAAAAAGTTAAAACATTCTTTAATACTTTTAATATTTTTTTAACATTTAAAAAGTTAATATACGTGCAAATATACTAATAATCTCTGGAAAGAAAGGAGCAACTTTTCTGTATCCATTATTTTCAAGGAAATGGGAAGTAAGCTCATAGCATTAACCTTTTATTCATGTTTTTTTTTTTTTTAAGACTTTGATTGGGGGTCAACGTTTCAAGAAGGAATATAAGTTGCGGTTGATTACTTTCATGCAATTCTTTATTTTTTATTTTTTGGGTACTGTATGGTCCGAAGAAGATAACTTTTATAGTATATAGAGAATTTTTTAAAAACAGTTTAGAATTATAATTCGCATCCGAATTAATAATATAATAGGTTTTAATATTTACTTTTAATATATATAAAATGAAAGATATTATAAGTTTTTGATTAATGATGTTAAGTCACATATGTTTATAAAAATAATTTCTATCAACCAAATGATATGTTTAAGAGTTTGCAATATGTATTTTGAATTTAATATTAATAATTATAGCTTCCTAAAATAAGTTTATTTAGTTAATAAAAACTGGTCCATTTTTGTTGTCTCAATCCATCAAAATTCTAAATACATAGCATTTAGCGTTAAGAATTATACCCATTTAATTATACATATTAATTACTTGATGAAAAATTAAATATGACTAGAAAACAATATATATATATATATGTATATATATATATATATTATGGTCTCACGGACTCTTATCATCCCTTTCGAAGAAACTCCTGATAGCAATGGTCTTACGAACCGATCTCACATTACACTTTGATTATTCTTTATTTTCTTGATTCTTCTTGTGTTTCATTACTTGATGATTCAAGAGTTATCCAATCGAAAAAACAATTAATTGTGGAATTGTATGGTAGCTGCATCTATTTGTTTTGTTTTTTTGGTGTAATTAAATTAATTATTTCGATAAATAATTAAAACATGTATTTGGGGGAAAATAAAATTAATTATTACTAGAGAGGCACTGGAGCCTTTGATATTTTGCAAAGGAATGGAATTCGATGCCAAGGGAATGTAAGATAGTTGTTGACTGCTGGCGTCAACGTGATAAAGCAATTAATTATAGTGAAAATCAAATAGTTAACAACGACTAGCTGAATTCAAGTTAGATTTAAAGTTGGATAATAATTGAAGTATTTTTATTTGAAAATAAATTAAAATAATATATTTTTTATTTTTTTTAAAAAAATACTTTTAATATCATTATATTAAAAATTTCAATAAATATATATATAAATAATTTTAAATAAAAAATCAAATTTTATCTGATTTTTATTTGAAAAACAATACCATCTAGAGCATATCCAGGAAAAGTCTATCAAGAAACAAAGATATTCGGAGAATGACTGAAAATAAATCAAACCAAAGCCATGAAATTAGAAACCAAAAGATGGGCCAAATTTGTCTCTATAGTGAGCCATCAAAGTGGTGGGGCAAAAACTTGATGGGGAGATAATCATCTATTCATCAAAACAATTATTTATTCTGGAGGAAAACCCAAACTCAATTTCATTTGATAAAAGTCATACCATCAAAGAAAACAAGAAAAAAGTATTTAATTAATATAATAATAAAAATTGATATACTAATATAAGAAAAATAAAAATTTACTAAAATGAGTGGCACTCAAACAGCTTAAATATTCATATATCTTATCTTCCAAGCAAGAAGAAACAATAAAAGCAAATAATGTTCTTTTCTCCAGCTATAAATAGATAGAGACATCAATACCAAAATAAATATGAATTAGTTATTCTGGAGGAAAACCCAAACTCATTTTCTTTTGATCAAAGTTACTCCATCAAAGAAAACAAGAAAAAAGTATTTAATTGATATAATAAAAAAAATCTACTAAAATGGTTGGCACTTGAATAACTCTGAATATTCACATGCCTTATCTTTTAGATAAGAAGAGAAAATAAAAGCAGGTAATATTTTTTTCTCTAACTATAAATGGATGAGGATATCAATACCAAAATAAATATGAATTAGTTAGAATAATTATAACTAACTAATATAATAGGTTTTAATATTTACTTTTAATATATATAAAATGAAAGATATTAAGAGTTATTGATTAATGTTGAAATTAAAGCATATTACCCCTTCTGAAGCTTATGGGGCAATGGTTTCATGGACCATCTCGCTAGCCTATATCGTGGAAAAAATGCAAATGGCAATAGTCTCACAAACCCATCTCACACTGCAAATCCCTATCAATCTTACGTGTTGACTATGTTACAAAAAATAGACTGATAAGAACCATAACAAGAAAAAAAGAAGAGACTTATTGTCATGACAATGACAAGATGCATTTTAGAAATATTATCATTTGTTGTACATTTCCATAAAGAAAGTAGTAAGTCTTATGTATCCATCATTGTCATGCAAAGTAAGCTTCGGTTAATTGCTTACTTTAAAAGAAGAATACAAGTTTTTCATAAAAAACTTTTATTCATATTTTTTTTCTATGATGTTGTTTGTTTTAATCAGCATTATTAAATTAAATTCAAGATTGATAAGTTAATCTCTAAATAAATCAATCCACAACCTAGTCAACCCAGTCAAAATCTAATTTATTAAACCACTTAACATATTTAAATATATGCAATGTGCAATGTGTATGTATTTTGAATTTAATATTAATAATTATAACTTTATAATATAAGTTTATTTAGTTAATAAAAACTGGTCCACATCTGTTCTCTTATCTATCTCTCACTATTGTTTCTTTTTTATATTATTTTTGGGGACTGCTTTATCTATTTTTTTTCTCTTATTATACTTATAAAACCTATAAAAAAATAAAATATACTAGAATGGATGGCACTCAAATACCTTTGAATGTTCATATATCTTATCTTCTAAGCAAGAGAAATCAATAAAAATAAATAATGGTATTCTGTAAATGGATGGAGATATTAATACCAAAAACTTGGATAACAATTGTTTTTTTTAATTTGAATATTTATTTTTATGAAATCTGATAAAATAAAATATCTTTATTTTCACAAATTATTTTCGAATAGTTAAAACTAGTGATATTTCTAGCTTGCTATTAAAACTATAGTTTTTTTAATTTGTTTCTCAATTATTGAGGAAAAAACGCATGATGGTTGGAAATGGTCTGTCGGACCCATCCTGAGGAAAAAAACATGCATGACGGCTAAGTACTTCTAAAATACTTATTTTGTGTACTCTTGAGATTGGAGGATTGCCACCATATATTTCCGCTGTTGGAGAAATACAGTAGTTTAGGGAATTTTTTTAAATATATTATATTAATATAATTAGAGGTGCATCCTTAAAGTTATTTGGATCCATAGAAAAGACTTGACTTGACTTGGGTCAACGTTTAGGAATATAAGTTTCGGTTAATTATTTTTATGCAATTCAATATTTTCTTTTGTACTCTATATGATCCTGATTAACATGACTTTCTTAAGTTAGTTGTAGTGTTTAGATTTAAACAAAAATTTTAAAAATATAATTCACATCCGAGTTAATACATTCACAAATTAATATAATAGATTTTAATACTTACTTTTAATATATAAAAAATGAAAGATATTAAGAGTTGATTAATTGTTAAGCTATATATGTTTAAAAAAATCATTTCTATTAAACCACATGATATGTTTAAATATTTGCAATATGTACATATTTTGAATTTAATATCAGTAATTATAAAGTTTATTTAGTTGCTCCACTTTTGTTCTCTCCTCTCTCTCTCTCATTATTGTTCCTTTTTTTTTTTGAACTGCCTTGTCTCTCTCTCTTTTTTTTTTCCCTCCCATCTCTTAATCCTTCGAGATTCAAAATACATAGAAATTTACCTTAGGAATATTGATAAAAAATTAAATATAACCAGAAAGCAAATAAAAAAATAATAACTATTTTTTAAAAATATTTTTTACTTAAAAATATATTAAAATGATATAATTTTTATTTTTTAAAAATATATTTGATATATGCATATTAAAAAATTAAAAATATATATATAAAATTTTAAATAAAAAATAAATTTTATCCAATTTTTATTTGGCCAGCCGAGGCATATCCAATTTTTTATTCAATTATAAGATAATAAAAACAAATATTAAGAAAAAAAACAGTAAATAAAATTATAAAAGAAAAATATATTTTTTCTATTATGTAATTGTTTTTCAAAACAAAAGGAGTTTTTATTAGCATTATAGTTTATTGAATAAAAAGTAACAATATTAACAAAAATTCTATAAAACTATAATAATATAAATTAAAAAAAAACATATATTTTCAAGCAACCAAGAGGCAACCATTCTTCTAAGAAAACCATCGTTACTAACACCATCAACATTTGAATTAATAGCCCCATCTTAATATAAATGTTGATCAATTATTATCATTATATAAAAAATACTAAGTGATGTTATTGCGTATCTATTCATAAATTACTATTCATTATAATTGTATAATTATAATTTTGTTCTTGAAAAAAAAAAATTAAGCTTTAAGTGTATATATTCATATATTAGTATTCATTATAATTGTATAATTATAAATTTGTCCTTAAAAAACAACCACGAATTAAGCTTTGAGAGTAAGATTATTTTTTTTTATCATGAATAAAAAATTGTATAATTTTTTGAGGTTTGATTATATTAAGTTAACCCTTTATAGTTATTTTTTAATTTCACTTTTTATTATTTTTTTAATCTATAAATAATCTATTAAATTACCAATGTTTTTTTAATTTCAACCCCCTATAATTTTTTAATCTTTTAAATTTTATCCTCATTTTTTAATTGTTATTTATTTTATATGGAATCATTTTAAAATTTTTTTTTTCAAATTTCATCCTCTGATTTGGTTCTCTCAAATCTTATCGTTGTTAATTTTTTTTTTTGATTTTGCAAGTTTTTTTTATTAATATTTTTCAATAATTTTATTGTTCAAAATTAAATTAGTTGGGAGCTAATTTTTTTTTATTAAAGCTGAGTCTAGAATTTAACGAGTTGTAAGTCTTAGATATTAGACCATGTTTAGAAGATTGACCTGAGTTTACTTATTTTTTTTTAAAGCTTATGTTTTTCTTTTTTAGTTTTGCTTTATTAATTTTTATAATTTTCCTTCTATTAGTATTGTTTGGATTATTACTTGAACCAATAACTCAGGATTTAGATTTTCTTTTACCCTAGTATTTTTTTTACATCAGAATTTTTTAACTCTAACCACTGTAAAGCATGGTGACAAATCTAGTTATTACTAAATTGCTACTAGTATAAATAACTATCTCTTGCAAATGGCAGCCAGGAGTTTTAGGCTTTAGAGCCCCCAAGCTACGACCCCATCTTGTGGAAAAAAAAAAAAACGCAAAATAGTTATAGAATTAAGTTTTTAATATGAGATAGTTTATATAATTTTTAAATTTTATTAATTAAGTGGTCACGATTTAAATTTTATTATTTTATTTTATTTTATTTTATAAAAAATAAATATAAAATAATATAAACTTATACAAGTTTGAAAACTAAAAAACTTTCATTTAAATAGATGATGTATATTAAAGAATTATATAAATTTTATTTTGAAACCTTGTATAATATATTAAGTGTTTAGAATAAAATAATTTTTTGGAAAGTTTTCAAGTTTTGAGATTAAATTCATAGCTCTTTTCTCTTTAAATACAAGAAATATACCAATCAATATTAAAATAATTTATTAATATTCTCTTTCAAGTTTATTAAAATAATAAAAAATAAATTTTAGAAATTAAAAAGTTGAAAGAGAATGAAATTAAAAAAAATTAATTTTATAAATTATATTAAATAAAATAAATAACAATTAAAATAACTTATAAACTCAAATGTAAAAAGACAAATTCAAATGAACTTAACGATGATGAATGCACATAATAATGAAAGAAGTGTAAGAAAATATCTAGATATTTATATACAATGTATGATTTTATAATAATTTCATGTGATAATAACATGAAGGATTTTTTTCAATCAAATAAAAAAATTTATTTATTTATCAAAAAATTATTATGAATTTAATATTTGCAATATGTATTTTGAAATATACCACATGAAATGTTTAAATATTTGCAACATGTATTTTGAATTTAATATTAATAATTATATCTTCCTAACACAAGTTTACTTAGTTAATAATGTTAATACGCTTTTTCATCTCTCTCCATCCCTTTTGTTCTTTCTTCTTCTTCTTTCGGCTTTGTCATTCTTTCTTTCTCTTTCTATCTTCCATCTCTCAATCCATCAAAATTCATAATACATAGCAATTATAATAAAGCATTTAATTGCATTTCCATTAATTAATCGGTGGTTACATTTTTTTAATGATAATTGAAGAATATATTAAAATAGTTATTTAAAGAATGATAAAAACAAAAGAAGGAGAATTAAGTTAGTTGAAATTAAAGCATGTTAAGCATTAATGGTCTCAGGGACCCATCTCGTGGAAAAAACTATTGATAGCATTAATGGTCTCACGGTCGACCCACCCGCTGACCCATATCATATCATGGAAAAAATGCAGAGGGCATTAATGGTACCCATCTTACACTGCAAAATAGCTGGCATTAATGTTTTTCCACAAAAGACTTTGACTTGGGGTCAACTTTTCAGTTCATTACTTTTATGGAATTCAATTTTATTTTATTAAAATCCAGTTCAGCTTGACTGCAGTGTTTTTTTTTTTTTCTTAACACCACTGGTCACTTCTTTAAATATACATTAGTGTTGATGAATGAAAATTTAAGTGGACGGAATTTGAGGATTTCTAGAATTTTAGGACGCATGCCGTGGAAAAAACTGCATGATGGAAATGTTTTCTCGGACCCAACTCATGGAAAAAATGCATGATGGCACCATCCAACGGACCCATCTCGTGGAAAAACGAAGCAGGACGGCAGTATCCTCTTCATCCTCTCGTATTAAAGTATTGCTCGCGTGGATTTTTTTACTCGACAGGGCTTTATTCTTCAACCTCTCGTATAATACAGAAGAACTGTGTAAAATTTATATTTTTTTAATTTAATGATGAGAGTTTATATTAAATATATTTTTTCCTTTAAATTCATGAAAAAATAAATTATTGTTTTTTTACCTTAAAAAAAACATGATAAGTTTTCTTTTTATATTTTTTAACACCATTGATCACTTCTTTGAATATACGTTATTGTTGATGAATGGGAATTTAAGTGGATATAATTTTAGAATTTCTAGAAAAAATTAATTATCTCAAATTTTGTCATATTTTCTGTTTTTATTTTTATTAATTTGGCTTTTCTTTCCTACTTTTTAATATTTTTTGGATGATAATGAAATAGTTTATATAAACTTTAAAAACAACACTGAGATTGATTCATATATATTTTATGTTACTATTACTTATATAAACGGATGAAGCATGAAAATTATAGAACAAATATTAAAATAAAGTTGAAATAAAGTTGAAATGATTAGTTTTTTTTATTTTTAATTTTTTTCAATGATCATTTAATGCCTTTATATTAGTTTTCATGTTTGGAGATTAAGTTCACAGCTCTTTTTCTTTAAAGAGAAGAAATATACCACAAGATTAAAAACTGTTTTATATTTTGGTGTTTTCAGCAAGGTGGTTTAACTTGTTTTTTATTAAAATTTTATTTTATTTATTTAAAAATGGGTATAATTATGATATGAGAAAATAAAAGTTTATACACTAAAATTAATAAAAAGTGAAAGTAATTGATATAATGACATAGCAACCATAAACATTTTGTGGATCAAAATTAAAATAACTCAATTTTAAGCTATAATTGTTCATTCGGTCACCAATTCATGTATATATGGAAAATGATAATTTTAATATACAAATTCTTAGCACCTCCTCGTACTTTTCATGATAATTATTCTCCAGCTTATGGGGCAATATTCTCACGGACTCATCTCATCTCGTAGGAAAAAACAGCTCTTGATAGCAATGCTCTTACAAACGATTCCACTAACCCATATCATGGAAAAAACACTTAACGGTGATGGTCTCACACTGTAAATTTCTATCCATGATACTATTTGATTTTATAAATGATATGAGAAAATAAAAGTTTATATGCTAAAATCATGCCTTATTTTATCAAAATTAAGGCATGATTTTCCACACGTCATTTCCATAAAAAAAGTAGCAAGTTTATCAAACACTTTCCTTTTGGAAAAAGGGTTGTGTTTTCCATGTTTGAAACCACTTTCTAGAAAAGTGGTCTCTCGTAGTTTATCAAACATAGTAAAGTTGTTTCCAGGAGTGTGGTTTTCATGAAACAAATAAGGCCAGTTTAGTTTTTTAATGCTCCCTTCTTTGCTTTCTTAACTTTCTCCTTGTTGTGGCAATTGCAGCTGGAAATATGATAAAGCTAAAGGACATGCTAGTGGAAGTGGAAGAGAAGAAATGCATTTTGATTTGTTAGTGTTTTAAGCAAGTTAAAGATTCTAACAAGAGACTTAACTTTATTTTCATGTATTCTTTCACTGGATATTTGTCCATGTCTAATTGGATCTATTATTCTTGTAATTCTCATTTTCGAGTGTTTTTTAGAGGAAGTTTAACTTTTTTCTTTTTACCTCCAGGTGAAAGCTAATGATATCAAATACAAGGTTTTCTAGTTTTCTGCACATCACTTTTGGAACATCCGATACCTAGTCTAAGCGTAATCAAATGACTTTAATCAAGCATTGCAGCATATGCTTGACGCTTGAGATTAGAGAATTCAGAAGTGGAGATGAATTGTTATGTGGCATCTCGAGACTGCCTTGATTCATTAATTTGCTCAGTACCGAGTGGTCATCCATTTCAAGTGGGAAGTGCCATAAGGGCAAGGGTCAGCCTTGAAGGGATTCATTCTCGACATTCCCTTTGATATTTGCTGGGAAACTCAATCTAAGACAGCTCAATACTCTCAGTTACTGAAGTTGTAGATCAAGCAAATTATCTAAGTACTCACAAGCTTATATACAATCAGTGAAATAAATTTGAATTGATATTTGTGTTGTAATGTATTCCCTTTAATATTAAATATTTTTTGATATTTGTGTTGTAAATTTGAATTCATCATCATAAAAATCAAGTAATAATGTAATATACAAGGGAAGTAAAAACTCAAGGAATTGAAAAGCCCTCGCTGTATAAAAACCCTTAAAACCGAATGGAAATGTATAAATTAATACAACATCGCTTGAGCATGCCTTTAAACTTGTTTAAATCTTAAAACTAGAATACACAACGATGCACCAAGTCTTGGTACCATCAAGGCTATGAAAACCCAAACTTGTATAAAATGGAAAGATTGTCCACTAGAAAATAATAGCAATTGTTGATGCTCACCTCAATAAAATAAAACCAAGCTCGTCGCCAATATGGATTTATATATAGAACTGCACCTATTACTAGCAGCACCATGATATATTCAACCCAAAAGGTCACATAGAAAACCTCCATATCCATGAAGCCACCATTATCTTCATTGTTCGTTGAAGTTGGTGATGGTGGCATAGCCACACCACATATTTTGGATAGCGGTTCTCCACAAAGAAAAGGATTGTCCTTGTAGCAACTCTCATCAAACGTGGCAAATTGTGCAACTCTCGCAGGAGTCTTCCCAGACAGATTATTGTGAGCCACAATAAAAACTTCAAGAGAAAATAGTTCAGTAAGTTGAGGTGGGATTTCTCCATCCAGTTTGTTGTAGGAAAGATCCAGGCTCTCTATCTCCTTTAAGTTTGAAAATGTTGGTGGAATTGGTCCAGTCAAACTGTTGTGCGAAAGGTTCAATGCCTTGATCTTGGTGAGGTTTCCAATGTCAAGAGGAATCTCTCCTGTGAAATTGTTGCATGAGAAATCAATTGCTGTGAAATACCGGATAATGCTGCCTATATAATAAAGGGATACATTCTTTGTTGTAAACTCGAAGGATTGTTGCAATGAGGACACAGAATCCTGAGAATTGTATTGTTGTGGGAAAGGATGAGTAGATATCATCCAAGATAAGATGTTACCAGAAAGGTGATTGTGAGAAAGATCAATCAAGGTTAATTGGTCCAACTTGGATAATTGAATTGGGATTTCACCTTCAAGATTATTATAACTCAAGAGTAAAAATCTCAAGTTAGATAGCCTGCCAATCCATTCTGGAATTGTACCAGTTAAATTATTGTGGGAAAGATCTAACGCGAATATCTCAACTGAGTTATAAAATATCATTGCGATCGGTCCTTGCAACTTATTTCTAGACAAATAAAGATATCTCAAATTTGAAGAAGTGTCGAATCTAAGTGGTAAACGACCAGAGAAATTGTTCCCTGATAAGTCCAAGAATTCAAGAGAAGACATATTCCCTATCCATCCAGGGATTTGCCCTTGCAAACTGTTGTT
>Ga0325401_1005398_pt1 | contig 12229 bp, 6 predicted proteins | sample PopdelMetagenome_FD_205666 | JGI IMG/M metagenome (GOLD analysis project Ga0325401, IMG submission 205666) | Populus deltoides microbial communities from Bellville, Georgia, United States - Xylem-PdKOR-R2 | ecosystem: Host-associated > Plants > Phyllosphere > Stem > Wood/Secondary xylem | place...
TTTTGTTTTCAAAATCTCATTTCATAGTGTGGGTTGCTTTTTTGCAATTGTTCCCTTATTTCAAAGCATTCCTTTTCATTACTTTAGTTGATTTGCTATGGTAATACTATAATCATGTAATTTCTTGTATAATGATGCAGACTAATAGAATATCGAAGAACAACCTTGTTGGATATTGTGAGATTGATCTACTTGAACTTCTCACACAGGTAAACAACAGGATCATTGAATTACTGCTCGCTAAAATATGTGTAATTTCTGGGCGTGTGATGTTGTTGAGTTTTACATTTATTGCAATTATAAAACCATTAGCATATATGCTAAAAGTATCTCTGTTTTTATCCTGCCAAGTGCTAGACAAGGGGAAAGTTTAGAAAATTCAGTAAATTGTTGGAGAGAATTCTAAGTTAAACTAAGTTACTAGATAATCGCATTGCAAAAGGAAATTCAGTAGTTGTAAGTGAGACAAGGGGAAAGTTTAGGTGTTGTATGGAGAACATCTATTATGCAAGTAGTGCTTGATTGCAATGTATTTCATGAAAGGTATCCTTCATATTCTTTCTCTCAAAATTCATTTGAGATTCCTTTCATTCTAAGAAATCAGCTATCCAAAGAATTCAAAAGTCAATAATTGCATGACTCAGCTAAATGAACAAAATATACCATGCAATTGAAAGAAAAATCATGTTTCATTTACTTGATATGACATTCAAAGTCCTTCACTAAATCACCAACTTAAAATGCATACATATAGCCAAGTAACAGGAGAAGCTTCTTCTACTAGTTTTAGGGCTGGAACTCAAGTTCATAGAAGTTTTTTTTTTGCTAACATAAACTTGAGATTCTAAGTTCTGTGTGGGGAAATTTCAATGTAGTTTATATACCAAGTGAAAAGCTGGGAAGATTTTATCACCAATGGTTTCATTACATTCTGCATCATAATCCGAGGGATGTTCCATGGTGTGCTGCTTGATTCACTGGTCTCTTTCTGGTAGGCTTGCTGTAGCTTCTAGGATTGATAGACTTTTGTTCTGCATGATTGGGAGGATACCTTTCAGAACCTTGTTGAAGAGGTTCTTTTCATGCTCTATGTCTGATGTCTTTTCCGAGCACACGAACCAGAGACCACAATACAAAAATCTATGCTTGCTTACAAGGGGCTAGCACGTAATGACTTTCTTTGATAGGGGCAAGCTTCATCAACACAAGATTCTTGTGGTGGGGGTGGGTGGGGAATGCAACAACCTAGACTCTTAAAAGAAATGGGCTTTGAGTCCCTTGCCCTTTCAGATTCTGCGCTTCTAACATCCTTCCTAGATTGTATAAATGAGTGAGTGGAATAAGTGTGCAATGAAGCGTTGTGCTGGTTTTGTTTGATGAAGATGCATGTAAATTGTTTGATAAAAAAAGCTGAAGCATCAAGCCTGTCAAGGTGAAGGTAAAAGTTTGAAGTGTTTTGAGGAATCTGATAGCAGAAGGAAATTTTGGAGAAGATTGAAAATTTTTATTCTAGGGAGTTCAAGGATCTGTTTTGAGTATTATTTGTCGAGACCTGCTTTCATTTATGAATGAGTTTTAACTGAAGCACTTACTCAGGTTAAGGAAACATTGCTAGTGGCAGGAGAAGGAAGGGTCTGGTGCTTAGAATACAGACTTGTCCTTGGTGGGTTTGATTGGGATCCTACTTTGCAAGAGAAAGCATGTTGGTCGAGGAGACCTTTTGGTCGAGTCTGCATGCCTTTGGACAAGTGGAGGGGTGTGCGCCTTTTACTTTAGGGAGACACTTTACCCTTATCTATTTCTGCTCATTTGATTTTTTTTCTCCCCCTACAGTTCTCTGTATTTAAAATCCTAGTGGTGGTAGAAAATGAAAGATATTGTGATGAAGATTTTTCCAGTCAGGGAAGAGAAGAGAGCAGATCATTCTTGTATTCTTGCGCTCAAGCATGCGATTATAAGAAAGCAACAAGCAAGAAAAGCTCTTTGTTTGTTGGGAGTTCTGTTGACCTAAATTATAAAGGGTCCTTGTTCTTACACATGTTGCTCTTGAAGACATTGCCCTGGTGGGTAACTGGTTGTACTTGGTGATGTTTCCTCTAAGATTCCAAAGCATTGTGGTACTGATCTTCTATCACCTGGACCCTGTCCTTTAAAATTCCTATCATAGGTTTCCTCTCGATTGTTTCTTTCCCTTATATTCACTACAGAGTTGGTAACAGCTCTAGGATTTGTTTCTTGGCAGACCTGTGTGATGCAAGTTGCCTTTCGTTTTTTGTTTTCCCTCATTAATATAAATCTATATAATTCTATTCATATTGCACATCTGCCATATATTGTTTCTGTATTATAAGTGGAAGGGGGCATTGTCTATTGGAACTTATATTGTCTAGGAGCCAAGTTATTGCATTAAAATAATAAATAAAAGAAAAAGAAAAAGTATCATACACTTTTTGGTTCATTCATCTTCAAGTCAAGATAGACAAATTTGGACATTGGTAGGAAAATGGTATGATTTCTTGGAAGTCTTATGTTTCTCATGTTTCCTGGTCTCTGAATACAAAATTTTCTATATGATTTTAAAAATGATTTCCCCACAACCTGTTGCATCTTAACATATCCTTTTTATTTTCCTTATGGTTTCCTTTCTTGTTGACATCATTCATATCATTGCATCTGAGATGCTCATTTCATTTTGGCAAATCTAGTCTAGGTTAACTTATGAGTTGCTGTTTGCATAATGTTTATATCTTTCTTTATTCTTATATACTTTCAGTCTTTCTTTTCCCTTGACATGAATTCTATGTTGTTGCAGGATTCAGATTCTGACTTTGAAGTGTTTGAACTTTTTGACCCAGCAGCAACTGGTAAAGTTGTTGGCAGAATTTCTCTGTCATGTTCTGTTGAGGTGTGCAGTACACAACTTATACTTCCATTGAGTAGTTGAGACTCGTGGATGCGGTGATCATCTTTAACATTACCTGAAATTATCGACAGGATCCAATTGAAACAGAGAAAAATTTTGCAAGACGCATCTTAGCCATTGTGGTATGTTGCATAATCCTGCATTCCTTTTCCATATTGCTAGACATATGATTAGTTGTTAAAGTGGTGGTGCATGCCAAGTCTAGCTGGCTGTTGTCAGGTTTACAGGTGATTGGAAAAAGAGATTTTCCATTGCCCATTCGCATGCCCCTGTTTATCTTTTTTTTTTTTTTGTGAGTATTATGCAAATACACTTGGGTTTCTTGAGCTGGCTTGTGATTTACTTGTACTTGTGTTTTCCATAGAACCAGACGTTTAGCCATGGAATGAGGCAACTCATATTTGAATGTTTGAAATGCATTACTTGTATCAGTCTATGCCAATGTCTCATGTACTATCCATGCTAACAAATCACCAGTATTTCCCTTACTTTACAACACTATTAGTATTGAGTTTTTGTCTGTACGCAGGATTACAATGAAGATGGAAAGCTTTCTTTCTCTGAGTTCTCTGACTTAATTAAGGCTTTTGGCAATCAAGTGGCAGATAACAAGGTTTGACCATAAGCAGTTATGTTGTTTTTCAGCTCTTTGCATGCATTTCATATTTAATTTTGTTCTAAATTACCAACATGCTAGACATATAAGTTTGTTTGGAGACCTGTATTTGCGTTTGGGATGTGAATTTCAGAAATTTAAATTTTATGGGTATTATTAAACGACACCTTGACCTTTTTATTTGAAGTTTGGGATTCTAAAACTGATCAATTTACATTTTCTAATTCCATTTCGTTTTCTAATTCAGAAAGCTATCCTAACCATTGAGTGCCTATACTATATGCTTAACTTTAAACATGGTTTTGTAGTATTCTTGACTTGAATTAATTTACCTGTTTACTAGAAAGAGGAGCTTTTTAAAGCTGCTGACAAGAATGGGGATGATGCTGTAAGCATGGATGAGTTGGCTGAACTTCTTGCCTTTCAACAAGAAAAGTAACAATCCTCTATATTTAATGGCAGTAGGCTTGAATTTTGAATGTATTATATTCTGGTACCTACATGCATAAAAGATGCTTCTTGTATAGCTTGCTGCAGGTTGCAATATCATTTTTTCCCCTCCCCTTCTTTTTTGGACCATCTCCTGTGAATCTGTTGTGCCTGTTTCTCAACCAATCCCCCCAAAACACCCAATAAAAAAAAAAGACAGAAATGAGGAGTTCAGTTTGGTTGTGTACTTCAGCTTGCTTGCAAATATTTGCCATTTTATTCACAACTCTTCTCATCCCAATGTTTATTCCCCAATACTATATGTTGAGAATGCTAGAAATATGCAGTTTTCTTGATCCTGACCTTTCAAGTAAGATGCAAGTTACTTTCCTGGTACATCTCTTAATGCATTTCCTGTATTGCAGTGAACCTCTTCTAAATTGCTGCCCTGTCTGTGGTGAGATTCTTGAAGTTTCTGATAAGCTAAGTACCCTGGTCCATTTGAGTCTTTGTTTTGACGAGGGAACAGGAAATCAAGTTATGACAGGTGGATTTCTTACTGATAAACAGGCTTCTTATGGGTATGAACTTCCTCAATGTCAACTTTATGAATTGTCTCATTCTGTGGTCTCTCCTATTTTGATGGTTATATTACTTTATGTCTCGGTTGAGATGGGTGATTAAGTTTATATTTTGACAGGTGGATGTTTAAACTGAGTGAATGGGCTCATTTTTCATCATATGATGTTGGTTTGAACTCTGGTTCAAGTGCTTCACATATTCTGGTATCTTTTCCTCCAGGCCATTTTTAAGAATGCTTAATGTTTCTTTCCAGCTTCTATAGTTTCGGGTTAGTTCACATCAGAGATTTGAATTTGGCGTTATATGACAGTCTTGTTTGTGTCTGCATTTCTCGTTAATTTATGTATGGTAGTAGTTTTCAGCTTCAAGATGCCAACACTTTGTTCAAGACTTCTGAGTACCAGCTCCCCTTTCAAGTCTAGTACCACATTGCAAAATGTGTAAACCAATGAAACTTGTACATCCCAGTTCTTCTGAGTTGCCCCTTTTTATTTATCATGGTTAATTCCAAACAATTTCTCTAGATTGTAAGTGTTGTTTTGTTGTCATCATTTACTTCTTACAAAGTTGAGAAATGTTCTTTCCATGGGGCATCATAGGAAAATCCATTGTCAACAACTTCTTGGAATCTTGTGTTTGAATAATACTAAGCAGGTGGATGAGTAGAAAGCTCATTTCTTAAATAAATTCTATTTCTTTTTGTAATTGCTCAAAATTCATTCTGAACATAAATTAACAAAATACCTATGTTTTCTTGAATGATTCTGCTGAAGATGCCTCATTAAATTATTTTGTCCATGGGTGCACTAAGTTTAATGCATTGGGACAGCTCTGAGTATTCTAGATGTCATTAAATTATGTTTGGGATCTCATGCACGTAAACTTTCAGTTAACAGCTTAATGCTTTAGGTATTTGATAGGAAGACAAAGAGGCTAGTGGAAGAGTTAATTGATAAAAAGATTGTTCTGTCAATGAGAGCAATTTATCAGTCAAAGATAGGACTTCACCTTATGGACAAAGGTACGGGTTAATTTGTGCAAATGAAAAACAAAGTTCATTTTTGAAAAGAAATTTGCTAGTTTATAGATTTGTTCATTTTTATTTTACCAGCCAGAGATAGGACTTCGCCTTATGGTCTCTCTTTCTCCTCTGTTCTGACAAATAGATTTGTTCATGTGATGGATTGTCAAATTTGCCCATCTTGGCTTCAGATTTTTCAGGTCTGCTAGGATGGACTTGAAGTTTAGGCTTGATTAATGGACGTTCAAAGTTTTAGATTGGTTATGAAATTTCATCCCAATCCTGCTCCAACATAAATTTCTCCCCTTGCCCTTTTCTTTCATTGAAGTTTCCCTTCCATTTCAATCTCAGAATCTAGACGGTGTTTGGTTCATGGAATCAGAGGGGAAAGTTAGCCAAGAATGTGAGGTTTCAAGAATTATTGTGTTTGGTTACTTCTTTTTTCCCCTTTTATAAAGGATAAGATGGTGATTTAGTTGAAATGCCTCTAGGATGAAGAGATGAACAAAAAAGTGATACTCTCCTAGGAATCCTCTATTGTTAAGCAAACACAAAATTTTAAATTCTTTGGGATCTCTTTCTTAGGAGTGTAATTCCCTGGAGGAGAAAGTAGCATCCATGAAACAAATGCCAACCAGTTTACAAGCCTGCTTTTTTTTTTTTTATCCTCTCGTTATGGAAATTCAGGTCTCTATATTTAAGCTGTTTTGATGGAAACCATCATTGCAGCAAACACGCTCTATTTCTTGTGAAAACTTAACGTATTTCAAAAAGGTAAAGAAATGTTGGGTTAGTGCTGGAAGTTTTTAGTGGACAATACACTGTTGAAAAATCATGCTAGCACATGTGCCTGTGGTGATATAAAAATTGATGAGATCATGACAACTATAAAATAAACATGAAGATCAACCCCTAAATGATGATTGTGGAAGTTCCATCCTCTTGAAAGTTCATCTAATTGCATATCAAGTTTTTTCTCATCTCTATTTTTCATTTTTGGTCCTCATTACATAATTCTTTCCGTTTCTTCTATGCTATTAAGTTATGTGTGGTTTTTTCCCCTCGTATTATTACTTCCTAAGCAGTAATACTTGATATGTATACAAAATTATCCTTTTTTTTTCAAGTATCTTCTCCATATTCCCAGCCTGGGCAATACTTTTTACTTCTTCCCTTTCCCTTTCCTTTCCTTTCCTTTCTTCTCTCTCTCTCTCTCTCTCTCTAAAAAGCTAATTCTCACTCGTGGTGTGTGGAGGGAGGGATTTCATACAAACTCCCTATGAAGTATTGCAAGATTTCATTTTATGATCATCTGGCACAGTTGCATTTCTACATTATCTCATTGTTGAAATTTTGAATTCTACATAAATGGCACAAAAAACTGCATCTTGAGATTGAGTGCTAAAATAGGTTGCTCTTCTTGTGTACTTGCATGCACCCTCTTGCCTTTTATTCTATTGATATCAGAAAGTCACATGGTCCTCATCAGTGATCAAGGAAAGTGCGAATTTCTACTGGCATTCCTTTCTTGAGTAATTCTTGAAACAACAATAGTAAAATAAATATTTGAAAGCATATATAAATGTCTTGAAGGGCATGCAATCACCTCCATATGCATCTAAGCTCAGGTCCAACTATTTGTCTTGGTCGGATCCTCCTTGTCAGTCTTCTGATCTTCCCCATCTACCTCACTATTCTAATTGGATAGCATGGCTGATGGTTCTAAGCATCTTAACATCATACAATAGTTATTGGAATTATTATTATGAAGATAATGCTTTTATTCTTATAGAGCTGCACTATTTGGTTGGCTAATTTGGATGCAGGAGCAAAGGAAATCCTGCTCAGCATCTCTGAGAAGCAGGGAAGGGAAATGAACACTACAGAATCTGCTAGAGACATTCCAGCGTTTGTTGAATTTTTCAAGGTATGATCGTCTTGCGTGATGAACAAAGAATCCTTTAAATGTTTTCATATCATGATTATTGAGCCGAAGAATGAAAGGACTTTTGAAGTTCATCTAGCCTTTGCTGATTATGTCATTGATTACTGTGGGCTCACTTTTGAGTCTCCCCAGAATATATATCCTGTTTAAAATTTATTACAAAGAATTATGTTGCCAAGATATCCATGAGGTAGTTTCTCCTTTCTTGTGTAGTGATTTTTCCCCCATCTGATGTCATTAAAAAAAAAAAAGTTCATTGCACTTGTAACTTATTGATTGTTACAAGGAAATAAAAATCTCACCTCAAGAAAAAATAGCATTGGTTTCTTTAGGGACTAAGGCATTATGGAACATTTTGTACTTTGATTATCTAGTTTTAATACCAAAACCAAGTGAACAAAGTGGTGGTCTCATTATCAAATAAGAATTATGTATGTTTGATGTTAGGAAAGGAGGACCACTTTATTAGCTTTGTCAGGTGGTCAAACTCAAATACCTATACCAGTACATATAATTTTAACCTATGGAGCACATCTGGGAGGAAAAGGAGAAAAGAAGCACAAAACTAGACCCCCATCCTATAATTAATAGACTCAGACAAAAAATTGATAGAATAAAAAGCTGGAGATATCGAAAACATATAAAGGAAACAGCAAGAACTTATGTATAATTGTGAGCAAACCTGATCACTAAGGAGTGCTGCAGAAACTATGCCATCTATTAATACTTGCAGAAACACAGAAATCCTTTAACAAAATCAGCTGCAAATTATAATTTTCTGTGTAATTGAAACTGCTCCAATGAAGATAGTAGTGGTGGCAAAACCCATGCCTGCTTAACTCCGCAACGCTTCCCCTGGGATTTTTCACCATCCTCACCAATCTCCTTTCTCTGTGAGGATTAAAATTTCATGACCGCTAGTTGATCACATGAACAATCTTCTTTTCTTGAAGTTAAAGGAATACTGGAATCGGAAGTCTCTCAGATTATAAAGATGATGGTCTGGCAAAGTCTAAGATGACAATTTAAAGCCAAATTTCTTCTGAAATGGAGACTAGCAAATGTTAATATGAGAAAGAGGATCACTGTATCCTATAAAGATGTGCTCATGTGTCTCAATTGAGTTCAGAGAGATGTATCTATAATTTGAAACAAAAGCTAGTCTTGTAATCTGTCCTCCAATAATCACATAATATGTGGTTTGTCACTTCCACCAGTGCACGAGAAACTAGCTGTTAGAAGCAAAATGTATTTCACAGGTGCATGACTCTTTGTTGTGGTGCATCCTTCTTATCTACTTGCATGGGCATACAAACAGTGATTGGAACTTGCTTTGACTGCTTGACATGATTGCATTTTTCTGTGTTTCTGGATAAAAACTGCTATGACTTAATGCAATAGAAGTGCGAGTATAGTAGAAATAATCAATATGTTATTTGGAGCTGTGAGATCTTCTTCATAATTAGACTAATTTACCAATGAATTAAATGCCATAACTGAAACATGAATGAGCCTTGATTCCCTCAAATTTCACAAGTCCTTTGCATTAAGTTGTATCTCCATGTTTTGGTTTTCTTCATATTCTTGTGTTTAAACTTACCTACCAAGTAAAACACATAGTTACCATCAAAAGCAAACCCTGTTATACCTTGGCTTCTGGCTCTTCTTTCTTACAATATGGGCATCTACATGCTAATGCTATCTCACTTCTTGTATATGATAAACTATGGTGTTGTAGGATCAAATAAATTTGGCTGAGGTGAAGTACCCTTTGGAGCATTTTAAGGTAAGCATATATTGATTTTATGAGATAAAATAAAACTGTGGCACCAGATTTCTGAATATTACTGCAAATCTTACGTTGTGTATCTTTAATGAGTCATAATTACATACAGTTTGGATTTCTTCCACTTGCAGACATTCAATGAGTTCTTTGTAAGAGAATTAAAACCTGGCACAAGACCAATTGCTTCCATGGAACGTGATGATGTTGCCATATGTGCAGCCGATTGCCGTCTTATGGCTTTTAAGTCGGTAGAAGATGGTCAAAGATTTTGGATCAAGGTATTTCTACTGCTTGCTTTTAAATGCTTCAGTTCTGTCACTCTCAACACCCCTCCTCCCTTTATTAAAACATCATGCTTGTGTCAGTGAGTATGTGTTCCAGTGGAATAAGTATGAGTAGAGTAGATAGCTTCTTTTTGGTGAATAGAGGAAGTCATGTTGAAAATGTGTGTATTTTTTTATTTAAATATTTTCTGTTATTTACTATTGATTATTATTGGATTTGCTTGTTTAATAATAGTTAATTGCTGGTATCTCTTTTGTAATTTTTAGGGCCGCAAATTTTCTGTACAAGGGCTTTTAGGAAAGGAAACATATTCAAGTGCTTTCGCTGATGGTACTTTGGTGATATTTCGTTTGGCACCACAGGTACTTCATACAACACCCCTTTAGTAATTTGCAATTTAAGTTTTGGAAAAGTAAGCGATTCAAGTGCCTGATTGACCAATGATACTACTCTGGAGGTGGCATTGTTTCAGTCGTTGAAGCAGAGAAGTAGAAAAAATAAATAAGAAGGGACAGTTGAAGGAGAGACCTTACTTTATTCCTAGTTTGAATGTTGCCAGGGATAAGGAGAGAAATGTGACAATTTTGCAATAGCAGGTTTATTTATCTGCTTATTCAACCAACCAAACTCCGGCTCACCCACACACATAGGAGACCATAGAAGGTATTTGGAAATTCATCCATGAAAAGAAAAATTATTGTTGACAGAACAATGGACCAGCAGAGGGAGAAATTTGTTGCCATTTAGGAAACTATTAGACCCTTCTGCTTCTATTCTCTTCTACTGACTTCTCTCATTCCAACAACACTTGAACTTCCTGAAACCGTGTAATCTGATTTCTTCATATATATTTTTTTCCCAATTGCTGCAGGATTATCACCGTTTTCATTCTCCAGTTTCTGGAACCATTGAGAAATTTGTAAAGATACCTGGGTGTTTATATACGGTATGTATAAAACCGAAGAACTTGTTTTGTTAGTTTTCGTGATCGTTTCTTTTATATGTTATTAAGTTTCCTCTGATGTCTATCTCATTCTGTTTTCCAGGTTAATCCTATCGCTGTCAACAGCAAGTACTGTAATGTTTTCACTGAGAATAAGAGAGAAGTATCAATTATTTCTACTGCACATTTTGGAAAGGTACAATCATCTGACTTGAAAGGCATAGAAATTCTGGAACCAAGTTTTGCTAACTGTTCATGGATCCAATGACTCTTTTCTTGAGGACATCATAGAAATTCTGGAACATTGATTTTGTTGCTCTTTAGTTTGAACTTGAAAGGCATGGATGTAAACTTCATGAGTTTTTTTTCTCTATATTCATTTCACAATTCAGACTGAATGATATTTACTGGAAGATTATTGAATCTATTCTTGTCATTCTTTGTGTATGTGCTTGGTTTTAGCGGTGAGGTTGAGTATCTACAATTCAGATATCTCATGTTCTTTGCATTCTGCAATACAGAAGATGCCTTTTGTTATGCTTATTTCAAACTTCTATCTGCCGTAACTTTATGTCAGGCTGTCCAAGAGTAAACAAGCAGATCTGTCTTTGCATTACTAGGATGGATTTAACTGACTTGTTTAGTTTCAACTAGCAGTTATTGAACATTAAGAGATCTTTTTTTTTTGGCATTTTGGCCGCAGGTGGCATTTGTTGCAATAGGAGCAACCATGGTTGGCAGCATCACCTTCTCGAAGAAGGCAGGTGACCATGTCAAGAAAGGAGACGAGGTGAGCAATCTCTATTACTATGTTTTACATATTGTTTGTCTCTAAATATATAAGATGGTGGCTTTTTAAATTGGTTTCTTGTACTGAATTTACAGTATGGATATTTCTCATTTGGTGGAAGCACAGTAATTTGCGTCTTTGAAAAGGTTGGTACTATGTAGAACTGCGTTTCTGATACTGCCTATTTCAATCAAAATGTCTGTGTTTTCTCCTCTCTAGTATCTCTGGTACGCCATGATTTCTGAACTTCAATGTCAAATATTGTCATTCGTTGGCAATCTCCCAAATTTCATGTGCTTTGCCTATTGCGGTAGGAATTAGGATGTTTCCCAAATATTCTGGAAGTTTCTTTTGGTTAAGAAGCTCAGCTTTCCACATTCAAACTCTAACCAAAGCATCGCTAGCACAATGTGTGATTGGTATCCAAATGTATGACCCACAACTAATGTCGGGTTTATTTGGCAGGATGCAATTGAAATAGATGAAGACCTCCTAGCAAACAGTGCCAGATCACTTGAGACCTTAGTTTCTGTTGGAATGAAGTTGGGTGTTGCCACTAAGAAACAGGCTACAGTTAATCTGCCAAACTTCGATAATTGGGTGTTAGAAGAATGACAGAGCATGTGTTTACTTAAAGAAAATGATGATTAATGGATATATCTGTGTTCAAATTAAGTGGAGTTTTCTTACTTTGTTGTAATTTAGTCTCTAGCATGTGTTTGTTTAACATAAACTTTCATAATCTTTACACAAATTGAGTTTGAAAAACATTCAAGACTTCTTACATGGGAGAAGATTTAAACAAATTGGGTTTGTTGAAGAGTCAAGATTGGGTTTGTCAGAAGAATGACAGAGCTTGTGCTGGATCGGGTGTGGGTCTGTGTTTGCTGTTTGGTATCTTAGAAGATT
>Ga0325401_1005399_pt1 | contig 12229 bp, 11 predicted proteins | sample PopdelMetagenome_FD_205666 | JGI IMG/M metagenome (GOLD analysis project Ga0325401, IMG submission 205666) | Populus deltoides microbial communities from Bellville, Georgia, United States - Xylem-PdKOR-R2 | ecosystem: Host-associated > Plants > Phyllosphere > Stem > Wood/Secondary xylem | place...
TTTGGACTGGGGCGACGATCCTTACAGAGAATACGGGGACTTCGGTTGTTGGATTTTCGCGTTGGCTATTACTTTCTTCTTCTTGTTATTACATGTGTTGTTCTGGTGATGTTAATGTGATTTTGAATCTGTAAGAGGAAAATAATGGAGTTTTAGCTAAATAACAATAAGGGATTGGATTCAACCAAAAAATAAAAATAAAAATAAGGGATTGGATTTATTTGGTTCAGTTGGATCAGGGTATTCATCAAGCATATTGATGAATATGGAAAATTAATCAGGGCAGTAATAGTGTTTAAGAAGATTTATTATCCAATATATGTTGGGGATTCCGACCAGTGATGTTCTGATATTACCTATTGAAAGCTTAGCACACTGACACAATATTTAACATCGCCTACATCCATGGGAGAAGTTGATATTATTAGAGATAGAGAAAGAAAACAACTTAGATACATGGAGGAGAAGGATCACATCCACTCTACTCTACTCTCAATGCTCTCACTGCTGCAATGGCAGCAGCCATTGCAACCAGTCTTTTTTTCTTTTCTCTCATATTCTTCTCACACTCTCACATCATGCTCTCCAAATATTACATCTATTTATCGGCAACAATGGTAAGCTCTTCCATCACATTTGTCAATATTGATGGGACAAGAAAGCCATAAAACATGGCACCAATTATGCCACAACATGTGCTTCCACTTTGTATCAAGTGGGTGATGAGTTGTTCCACTTGTACAAAGTGGAAGTAGGGTATTTGCCACAATAATGACAATTTCATAACAATATATTGTTATGTTACCCGTGCTTGTATTTTCTTGGAGGTTGTTGGTATGAAAATCACACACTAATAAATCAAGAAAAAAAGAAGTTAATTAGATGGGATTTTCTTAACAAAAGGATGGCTCCATATTAGTCACAAATCTTGAGACACTCTTAATCACCTTGCTGATATAGTTATTTTCATCTTAATTAATTGAATTTTACAGTATACATAAATCTTTCATAGATTGCGAATTGTGTTTGTATTTTAAAACCAATTCAGGTTACTTGTATTCCATCTTCCAAACAATGACAAATACATATATTTTTTTGAACTCACCTTCTTCCCTAATCATTTTCATGCCATGCCATACCAACTGAGAAGTCTTCGAAGCACACAATTTTCCAGCCGAATGGATAGGAGTTTTTGTTTTGGGACTCATTGTGTAATACAATATATATTAATTTGAAGTTTTCTAAAACAATTACAAGTTGACTTGAGCACTTAAAGTTAGTTATGTTTTGTCTTGTCTCTCTTCTCTCTTCGTCGTAGGTGCTGGGACTAGATTCCACCGCACCCGCTAAATCTGTCTCATTTGCCTCTGTACATGATTCTGTCGGGCCGTTAAAACCTTCCTTTAGGAATGAAGTTATATGTCACTTCATGGCGGCGGTGTATTCAACTATAAATCTACCTGAATCTGAAACTGAAATTCTCCCACTGTTCTTCTTACTTGTTTTCTTCTCTGTTCAGTAAGGTTTATGTAACTATTCACTCCTGGATTGCTTATTCTGGGATTAAAATAAAAAAAAAATAAGAAAATGGAGAAACAGGCAGAGATAGAATTAACGAAGGCCTGGAGAGGTGATGTTTATGATGCTATTGTTGTGGGGTCTGGATATAGTGGTTCTGTCGCTGCTTGTCGAATGTCAATTGTGGGAGTAAAGGTTCGTCTGCTAGAGAAAAGCCGGAGATGGAAAGCTTAGGATTTCCTAACTGACAGCTGGGAGATTAGAAGGTGTTTGTTTATGTGGTTGCTTCTGCTTTTGAAGCAAACCACAAAAAACAAGTGTTTGATAACTGAAAAAACGTAAATTATTTCATGAGGGTCCCATCATGTTTTGCGTTTTGAACACAGGTTAGCAAAGAGTAAATTTAGACGGCGTGTGGTATTATGGCTGCGGGTGAACCGTATTATGGCTGCGGGTGAGGTTCACCCGCAGCCGTATTATGGCTGCGGGTGAGGTTCACCCGCAGTCATAATTTTTAATGTTTGGTAATGTTCTTACCATAATTTTTTGATGGTGGGTTCCATTATTTCCTGTGGTGCAACCACAGGTTACAAGAAGCAGCTCTTTGCTGCTTCTTGTGATGGGAAAATGGATGAACAGTGGAGCATGCTTCAGTGTTCTGGTCGGACCGGTTCGGTTCAAAGCTAAAAATGCATTGAACCGGGTTCGATCCAATAAAATAAAAAAAATATTTTTTTATTTTTAATTGTATTTTATTCAAAAAATTAGTGTTAAATATTATTTAATGACTACATAAATTAGATGGAAATCGCTTAATGATGCCGCATTTACAGAATTTGATCGCAATCTCATTTTTGTTCCTGATAATATTTCACCTGATGTTATTGCGCTCTTAAAAAAATTGTGAAAACTGTAGTCCTTGTCGGATATATTTCATACGTGATGGAATTGTGGATAGTTTAATGGAACAATAAAAAGTATTTTATATAAAGTATTATTTATTTTATGATGTAATAAGAGTAATTAATTCTACAATATTTAAATTTAAAACCATCAATATTAATATATATTTTTTAAAATTATTTTATAACCTCAATTTCAAAAGCATTTTTAACCAAACACATTAAACTACTTTTTCTTCAACCTCAATTTCAACCACAGTTTTAACCAAACATCTAGTTTTTCAAACCAACCTCAACTAAAAGTACTTTTTATAAAACAACTTTTTTCAAACCACAACCACAACAGTTACCGCAATACCAAACACACTCTTATGTTGCTTCTCTGTGCTTCCATGTGTAGCTATTCACTTTTGTAAATATAAACAGTGGAGAGTGAATATTCACTCTCCACTGTGTGGAGACAGTGGAGACGTTCTTCACTGTCCAACCGGACCGAATCCGGTTTAAATTTTGTTTTATACTATTTCAGTTGGATCAGATCTGATAAAAAAATCTAATTTTTTTAATTATATTTTACTTGAAAAATTGGTGTTTAATATTATTCAATAACACTACATAAATTAGAAGGAGATCGCATGATGGTGTAGTATTTATAAAATTTGATCGCAATTTTAATTTTGTTCCTGATGATATTTTACCTGATTTTATTGCACGCTCAAAAAACCATGGAAACTGTAGTCCATATCGGATGAATTTCGTACGTGATGGAATTTTAGATAGGTTAATGGAACAATAAAAAATATTTGATATGAAAATATTATTTATTTAATGATGTAATAATAGTAGTTAACTCTACAATATTTAAATTAAAAAATCATCAATATTAATATATATATTTTTTAGTTATTTTATAACCTCAATTTGAAAAGTATTTTTTACCAAACACATTAAACTATTTTTTATTCAATCTCAATTTTAACCACAGTTTTAACCAAATATATATAAATACCAAACCAACCTTAATGAAAAATACTTTTTATAAAATAACTTTTTTTAAATTACAACCATAAAAATTACTGTAATACCAAACACAAGAAAGCTGTGAGGTATGAGCATGGTTGTAAAAAATACACAAAATAAAATATAACATCAAATCGTAAATAAATATTTTTCAATGCATTGTCCACGCAAACAATAAGAAATCCGTGCAAGATTAGGACAAAAAGTTGGAAGTTTTACGTCCCAGAAAAAACATAGTGAAAACATCTATGTTTTCACACCCATGCTTTCTTGTTGGCTAACATTAATTTCAATATTTCCTTCAAATATATGATTATTTATAGTAATAATTTTAGTTTATTTGATGTTTTTTGTTTTGATGAATAATAATACATCACTTTTAGATATTATTATAAGTTTCAAATATTATTTGTTACACCCCATGAGTCTCAACAAGTCAATCAATAAGGAATTATAGATTCTTAATGAACTTAAACGAATAAATCAAATAATTCAAAGTATGACTTGTTTTATAATCTTGAAATTTGATTCCTTGTTAGATCATATATTAGACAAGTTATGGAATTTTCTATAGAGAAATCATAATATTGTAAACTTATTTAAAAGACTATGATATTTTGATATAAATATGTGGTGAATCAGACTTTAGAGTATGGTTTATCACTCTTGTCCGTAAAAATATCCTTATAAAATAAGAATTTTCAAAGTCTTGTCTTATAATAAATAATTTTTTTTATAAAGGGTTTAAGCAAGATTATATTTCATTCATCCTTGCATTATTGATTGAAGAACGAATCCATGGATACAAGAGCTTGTAAAGCTTATATGTAAGTTATCAAACACAATGTTATGCAATGAGGAAAATAAAAATTGAAATTTTGAAATTATTGTAAAATCATAAAATCAGTAGTTAAATCATGATTTCACCTGATTTTACATGATTTCAAACCTATTTTATTTTTTTATTATTTTTACATGATATCACACTGTAAATAGATTTTAACTCGTAAAATTATATAATTTTACATGATTTTACACCGTAAATGTATTGCCATTTATTCTTGGATTGTTTATTTCCGGACAAAAATAAAAATAAAAATAAAAATTAAAGAAAGAAGAAGAGATACAACTAAGGCCTGCGACAGAGGAGATGATTATGATGGTATTGTCTTTATTTTTTTTGTAATATTATATTATTTATTGTTGTTGTATTTATTTTATATTATTTAAATTATTAATTAAATCAATATTTTGAATTTTTTTACCCTAGTATTTTTAATGTCGAAAAAATATTTATGTCATCCGCGGCAAAAAAAAAAATCTTCGAAACAAACAATTTTCGAAATGAATTGATAAAGTTTTCATTTTGGCAGTGATTGTGTAATACAATATAAGACTAATTTGAAGTTTTTTTTTTTTTTTTAATAATATTTACAAGTTGACTTTTAGTACCAACGCTAGCTTCTACGGCTGCCATACCCGGTCAATTCATCTCATTACTTGCGGATTTGTTTAAATTACAAAATAGCCACGCAAAGAAACTTCGATGCGTCTAATGCCCTTTAAGAAAACAATGATAATTTCAAATTAAATTGTAGGATCGTGTTTAAATTTCTTAATTCGTGTTTTATTACTAAATAATTTTCTTAATATGGTTTGCTTTTCTAAAATGTTCATAGCTATTTAAATAGGCCAAATTCGATTTTTATAAAATACGAGAATTAAAGCCCTAAATAAAAAAAATACAACATAAATTCTGAAATTAAATTAAAATCAAAACTTTTTAAGAAAAACAATAAAATTTGCTCAAGCATTCATCCGCGACTAATTTGAGGATACTTCAAAACTCAATTATTTACAACCAACTAATGCGTATAAAACTGAGCCTATAAAATTATATAATAAAATTCAAATATGATGTTGTAATTTGATAAAAAAAAAAATTATAATATATTTATATCAAAATATTGGTTTTGTTGGGAAAACTAGGACAACTAACTGGATTAATTCAGCGGAACACAATTCACAATTCACAAGTCCCAATCTTTTTTCCTTTTTGTGCAGTAAAAAACAGAATCAAACAATGAACAAATATAATGCAACAATCACACACATTAACACCAAGATTTTTACTTAGAAAACCGATGCGGGAAAAACCACGGGACCGGAGTCCACCTAAAAACTTCCACTATCACAAATAATGGGTTCACAATTATTCTTCCTCAGATTCAACTAAGGGCTACAACATATATATCATCAAGAACAACTTATTCTCGGATTACAACAAGATTAAAGGAGAATTATTTGAGAAAAACTCACAATACTGACAGCCCTGTTTTCTGTCAAAACGGCCAGCTTCCACACCACCAATCTTCGATCCAACTGTCCAGAATGAAGAGGAACGTGTCTAAAGCTGCTGTCAAAATCTCAGCCCAATCCAACGGTGAACGAACTAGAAATCAAAGAAAGAAGACAGATTGCTCTGCTGCCTTTTCTTCTTTCTCACGTTTTTCTCTGCTCTCTTTTGTTCTTCTCTACTGCCTCTACAGTGGCAGCTTCATTTAAATCAAAGAGGCAGCCAGCTACCTCCTTAATTAATGTGGTGGTCCCTCCATCATATGGTGCGAGACCACACAACAGGTTTGACATGAAAAAATCTTTTATTTAACTTAACTCAATCTTACTATTTTATAAAATAAAAAAAATTAATTAAAATATTTACATGATTAAAGATTTAGATGGTATTTAATATTGTGGTGCAACTACGTTTATAAAAAAATATAGTTTCAAATTAATTTTTTGTATATATTTTAGATTGTGTTTTAATGTATTATATTAAAAATAAATTTAAAAAAAATAATAAATATATTATTTTAATATATTTATAAATAAAAAAATATTTTAAAAAGCTATCAATCCAAACTCCAGAAATATCAGACTCTTCGATACGCTTACACCACTGCCTTGTTGGTCTATATCTAGCAGCTACGTGCTTTGAATATCCAAAGCAGCCTGTCTTGAATGCTTTCTTCTTTGAATTTTCAGCTGTAATCTTTATATTAACTCTTTCACGCCAACTCATGCATCAAGTTAGTATATATAAATTTACCTGAATCTAAAACTGAAATTCTCCCATTGTTCTTCGCACTTGTTTTCTTCTCTGGTCAGTAAGATATATATTGCCATTTACTCCTGGATTGCTTATTCTGGGGATAAGAATAAAATAAAAAATGGAGAAACAAGCAGAGATAGAACTAAGGCCTGAAGACAGAGGAGATGATTATGATGCTATTGTTGTGGGGTCTGGATATGGTGGTTCTGTTGCTGCATGTCGAATGTCAACGGCGGGAATAAAGGTTTGTCTGCTAGAGAAAGGCCGGAGATGGAAAGCAGAGGATTTCCCAACTGATAGCCGGAAGATTATGTCAGCTGTGAGGTATGAGAACCAGAACTTAGGCCTCAGATTTGGACCAGAGGATGCTTTATTTCAGGTCATTTTCTTGTCCTTGTCTCTTTTCGGGTCACCTGTACTGTTTTGTGTGCATTTTATTTGCTTAAAACGAAAATAAAGTAACTAGATCTAGGTTAAGGGTAGTTACAAGAACTTATAATAATGACCTAAAATATTATAAAAAAAACATTTGACACATGTGCAAGGACATGACACAACAATGTATTCGACATATTTTTCGTATGTCTGCACAAAAAACACCTTCGAGCCATTAGAAAGTGAAAGAGTATTCTAAACCCATGGAATCTAAAGCTCCATTAAAGCATTTTTTTTTTATCATCTCTCTTCTAGTTCAGTCAATCACTGACTTTACAATGTTCTAGTTATATGAACAGAATGATTCTTTAGCAGCAGTGGCTTGTGGACTTGGTGGAGGTTCCCTAGTCAATGCTGGAGTGATGCTGCCAACACCAATTCGTGCTAGAAGGAATCTAAAATGGCCAAAGGAATGGGAAAGAGATTGGGATATTTGTGAGTCTTCTGCTGCAGCAATGCTGAGAATTCAAAGCAGTTCAGTCAAATTTCCTATAGCCAAAGTCATGGGAGAAATAGCTGGAGCAGAGTTTGAAGCAAATATTGAGAGTTCTGTAAAGCTAAGTGTGAATTTTGATGTTGAAGAACCTCCTTCTAATCCACCAAAGCTTGAGCAGATTAATAGCTGCTTTGCCTGTGGAAATTGTCTTGCTGGGTGTCCTTACAACGCCAAAAATTCTACCGATAAAAATTATCTCATCTCAGCAATACAGGCATGTTTTCCACTATTTCTAATATTATTTAGACAGTAAGGTTTTTTTTTTGTCTTGAATATTGCGCAGATGTGATTCAAAACTTGAGACCACCATAACATTTTCAAGGTTTGAGAACAATATGGTGTGTAAGGAAATCCTGTGGTTCATCAGAATTTATTTTTTGCAGGCAGGATGCACTATAAGAACAAAATGTCAAGTTCAGTATGTGATCAAGAATCCCCATGGAATTTGCCAACCAGGCGGAATTAGCAGAAAAAGAAGATGGCGTGTTTACATAAATGAGATTGACTACATAACATCCGATTGGGTAATTCTGTCAGGTAGGAAAAAGTCGATAAGAGTTCTGGATTTAGTCAATAAATTTTAGTTGTTATATTTAACCATTTCAAAACTTGTTTCCCCAGCTGGAGTTTTGGGCACAACTGAGATACTTTTCCGGTCACAGATGAGAGGATTGAGGCTTTCGGATACTCTCGGATCTGGATTCAGTTGTAATGGCAATAATCTCGCTTATGTTGCTGGAAGCCCTGCACCCCTGAATGGTTATGGATTAAACAGAAAACAATTATCAGAGATACCTTTCCAAGATAGGCCAGGGCCATCTATCTCTTCATCTCACACTTCTTCATTGGGTTTTACAATCCAGGTTTAAAACTTTCTCTATGCGCGAACACTTGAATTGGTTTAAACTTTAAAGTGTCCATTAATGTTTTATGCTAGTCACAGGATGGTTAAAATCAACTTGAAAATAATGTTCTTTAAAACCAACCTGGAATTTAGGTTGATCACTGATGAGACGGTGTCTAACGTGCCCATTTTCCTTGATAATCACCTCAAGTGCTCCTTTTGATGACCTTGGATGCTGACTGGTCCATCCTAAGAAAAGGCAGTTTGTGTGGCTGAGATGGACTTAAATGACTGCCCTTATATTTAAGCACACAGGCGTATAATCTTAAAATAACTGAATGAAAACAAAAATAAACATTCGAGTGGCTGATATTCTTCTATACGAGTCTCCAGCACTTACCATTTTAATTTTCACTGCAGAGTGCTATACTTCCAAGAGCTTATCCGTATCTGTTGTTTGAAGGGATTACAACTTATACCTGGCCAACTGGTTACCAGTTCTTTCATGGGATTGTCGATAGGCTGAAACATTTTATAGGTCTTGGCTTAAGCCAATCTATCATTCTCAATGCAATGGGATATGATGAAAGTAATGGGAAAATCATGTTAGAAAAAGACACGGAAAAAATCTGCTTTCATCCACCCCAGGATCCTTTACTTCCACGAAAAATCATGGCTTTTCAAAAGCTGACCAAAAAACTCGGGGGCATCCTTTTCATGTCTAGGTACAGAAGCACAGCAGTTCATCTTTTAGGTGGTTGTAATGCATCTTCAGATTCTTCAGGGGGGGTATGCAACCATAAAGGTCAGGTTTTTGACCCAAAAACTCCTGCTACTGTGCATGCAGGCCTCTACGTTTGTGATGCTTCTCTAATCCCATGTTCCGTTGGCATAAACCCATCTCTTACTATTGCAACAGCCGCTGAACATGCAAGCAGGTACCTTGTGCAGGACATTCTCGAGTACAAAAACAAAATTAGTGCTAGTGTTGCAGCTGTTGATCAGAATCAATTTTCTGTCACGGGTAAAAATTTAGAGAATGACAATGAATCAACTGTTCTGATTAAAGAAACCATGAGAGGCTATGTGGGGGGCATGCCATGCACAGTTCATCTAAAAATGAAAATGCAGTCACAGAATCTTAAGAGCTTTGATAAACGGAACTGGTTTATAGGAGAACCTCACCCTCTTCTGAGGGGAAAGGCTGGTGGGTATGTAGTGTTCAGTGCCATTGAAAAGGACAAATTACATGTCATAGATGGGGAGATGGATTTGTGTGTGGTCGATGGCAGAACTCCTTATACGCAGTATATGCACTATCGACTTCTCCTTGCTGCTGCTTCTGGTTCCAGGTGTGATGAAGTTAGAATTTCTTTACTCGTACCCAAAAGAATGCCATTTCTTTTCCATTTTCCTTTTTTTTATTATATGAGTTTAATGCAGATATATACTTTTCCTTTTTTTAATTATATTGAACTCATTAAATATAATTTAATGCAGATATATACTTGAGGGAAAGAAGATAATGAATCCTTACCACTTCGCATTGTACGCTTGGAGGGAGACAACAACACTGTATGTTACATTTAATAAAGTTGCTCAGAGTGGCTCAACAGGCACCATGCTGAATTTGAAAGGAGAGCTTAGAGTTTCCTTCAGAGAGCTTCTGAAGTGTTTTATAAGCCTTAAAGGAAACGGGAGAGGAAGATTCATACATCTTCTTTTACAGACACTCATAAGGACTTACATCTTACAAATACCACGAGTGACTCGCGAGAACTTCATCGTAACAGATTCATGCGATAAGAGTTATCCAAGCAGCACTATCGATGATATAAGAACAGGTATTCAGAAATCACAAGTCTTAAAATTAAGGAAGCAAAATAGGATCACGGGGGTGTCAATTAAGATTAAACTGTCAACACTTTGAACTATGTTGCCTTTTCATGATTTATTAACTCGTCATAAAAACAACTGAATGGGACACATCATTTTCTGAGCTTGAATTTCTCCATATATAATGATGCTGGCTTCAATATCATGCAGCGGATGGATATATCATTAGAAGCAGGCAATGGAAAAATGCTAGAAATCCCTTGTTGCTTAGCAGAGAAAAAGTACTAAATCCTATCCTCCTTCTCAATGGTTATACCATGGAGAGTTACTGGCTACCAACAGAACCACATGATTTAGTCAGAACTTTGTTGGAAGAAGGGCATGATGTTTGGTTATTGCAGACTAGATTGCACCCTCTGAATCCTGCAAACAACGCTACTATTGAAGATATTGGAAAATATGACATCCCTGCTGGTATGGAAAATGCAAATGAACATTACACGAATATTGAATCTTAATTAATTACTTGTTCATTACGTTCAGCATTGAGCATTTTCTGACCTTTATGTTTGCAGCATTTGGTAAGATCCTTGAAGTTCACGGGCCCAGCACAAAGATTCATGTAGTGGCACACTGTGCTGGAGGCTTGGCCATTCATATAGCTCTCATGGGAGGGCATGTCTCTGCGACCCATATTGCTTCTCTGTCTTGTACCAATTCTTCAATGTTCTTCAAGCTTACGGCATTGGCCACAATCAAAATGTGGCTTCCCCTGGTCCCAGTAAGCTCTTCAACTCTGCTCGCTTATACTTATGGGATTTCTTTGATTTTAGCTGCAAGATGTTAATATAATTGTACATAGTATTGGTTGAAATTCACTATTCACAGTGTGAGTAAATGAATAGCTAACATTAGAATATCCATTTGAACAAATTAAGATGCTTGATCTTTACTACGCTAGTCTAAGTTTATTGTGCAAAACCCAGGAAAACAAAAACAAAAACATTAATAAATAAAAATATATATGTATAGAAAATTTAACGTTGTTGGTAAATCCTGTTCCACAAGATTTTACTATCAAATATAAGAAATTACAGCCATTATCCAATATCAGATCACATCTAAGAAATTACTCATAAGAAAATACCATATTAATTTAGCTAAAGATTTTGGCTACAGCACTAATTCTTTTAGTTGTGACCACATATCATTAATATTGGAAGCAAACATAAATTAGCCACTACACATTCTATCTATAGTAGTAATAAAGTCCTTTTTTCATTAAAAAAAATAAATACTTCAGGTCCAACTCCAACAAGGAAAGTGTCTTTTCCTAAACACAATATGTCAAAAAATTATATTCTTGGTATTTTGTAAATTTCTTCATGTAAAAATCATCTTTACGAACAATCAGCGGCAGAGGCAAGGTTTCCTTGCCTCTGTCACCTGGGTTCGAGTCACAGCGTGCATGCCTGTCACCCCCGCGGTGTCTTACCTGCCTACTGGGCTTGCAGGGTGTTCAGTGGGTCCGGGGATTAGTTGTGGTGCGCGTAAGCTGGCCCGGACACCTCGGGTTACCAAAAAAAAAAAAAATGCTAATAACCACACCTTGAATTGACCCAATAGGGATCTAAACAATTTCTAAAAGGTTCAGAAGAGTTCATGCTAGTCTTTTCTTCTTGATTTTCAGACTCTTTTGTAACCTAACTCAATCTGCAGATATCAATGGCTATACTGGGCAAGAATAAAATCCTGCCTCTTTTGGAAAAATCAAAGGGAAGCTCTGGACACAGGCTTTTGAAATTCATAGCTCGGTGTTTACCACGATATGAGAGATGCACGTGCAAGGAGTGTGAGGTCCTCTCTGGAATATTTGGAAATGCATTCTGGCATGAAAATGTAAGCCCCGCCCTGCACCACTGGTTGAATACAGAAAGCGCAACAAAGCTTCCCATGTCAGCATTTCCTCACCTGAGAAGAATCTGCAACTCTGGATATATTGTAGACAGTAATGGTAACAACTCATTCTTGATCCATCCAGAGAGAATGGCAATCTCAACGCTGTA
>Ga0325401_1005401_pt1 | contig 12227 bp, 6 predicted proteins | sample PopdelMetagenome_FD_205666 | JGI IMG/M metagenome (GOLD analysis project Ga0325401, IMG submission 205666) | Populus deltoides microbial communities from Bellville, Georgia, United States - Xylem-PdKOR-R2 | ecosystem: Host-associated > Plants > Phyllosphere > Stem > Wood/Secondary xylem | place...
GCTGGCTTGAAATTATTTTTCTGGATGAGCATCTCATATGCATTAAATTTGTGGATTTCGTTATAAATGCAATAGTTGGTTTTTAAAAAAAGTAAATGCTATAAAATACTTTTATAAAATAGAATTATTTTTCTATAGGATTTTTATTTTTATTTTTTTAAAGTAAATTTTAAAAAGTAATTAATAAAATATCACTGGTTATTTATTAAGCATAAAAAAATTTATTTTTAAAATATTAAATTTATATTGATATGGAAAAAATAAAGTTTTAAAAATTATGCCGTGTTTATTTAATCTTAAATTAAAAAAAATAAAGAGATCACATTAAGAGTTTTTAAGTAATTAAATTATGAAAACTTCTTTTGTTTTTTGAACACATCAAGAGCACTGAAAAACTAATAATATTGTAACATTAAAGCATACGTTTCAGCATTTAGTATTGTAAAACTGGAAGTAATTATTAACAATTAATAACGGCAGTAATATGCGAGCAGGCGGTCGTTTCTCATTTTAATTATTTCATCAGAAATAACATGTGCCAATAAATGTGATTTTGTTTTCTTTTTTCCTCATCTTACACTGTTATTCAAAAATTTTAGAATTGTCGTTGCCAGGATTTTAACTTTGATTTTTATTTTTTTTATCTCTTTTATAAAATCTTAATTTATTTTAAATTTTAATATTTAATTTTAATTTATGATATGTTATTTTTTTAATTTAATCCTTATTTTTTAATTTTTTTTTCAAGTTTAAATTGATTTTTCTTTTTGGTTTCATACTTCGATGAAAATTTTATTTTTATTTTTACTTTAATTTTGATCCTAATTATTTTGATTGTTTTTTTATCCTTTTATTAAATTATTTTTTTTTAATTTTATCATTCAATCAAAAATAAAATTTATTCTTTATTTCAATTTTGATCATCATTCTTTTAATTGTAATCTTTTGTTTTGGATGCTTTTATATAATTGAAATTTCTTTTCTAATTACATCTTTCAAAATTTGATTCAATGAGAATTGAGTTTTATGGTTTTTAGATTGGGTGCTCGGGTTTTCTCTACTTATTTTATTTTCGACATTGGTCTCATCAAAAAGACTTGCTTTGTGATTTTTCTTTTCTTTTCTATCAGATTATCCCAATATTATAACTTGGATTGTATGTTTGGCCGAATAACTTGGGTTGACTCAGCTCTGATTGCCCGGGTTACATGTTTGTCATGCTAACTCGGGTTGACACAGATCATATTATAATATCCTTTTTCTTATCCAATTTCATCCTTCCGTATTTAATGAGCTGAAAATTGAGTTACATCATTTGTCCCCTTTTAGAAAAATATTTTCTTTATAGGTTATCATAATCACTTTTTGAAAACAAATTGGTCAATTTGTTATTGTTGTTTTTTTTTATCATCTAATTAAAATAAAACTAAATTATTTGAATCAATTAATTTTATGATTCAGTCGTAGATTTTTCTTCTTTCTTGAAAATGCATTTGTTGTATCAATTTTTACATAAAAAAAAATTAATTTGGCTCCATAACATAGTGCCAGTACACAACTAGAGTTGACTAAAAAGGAATTCATTCTTGGAGTGTTTATTTCATTTTTTTTATTCAAAACAATTAACTATAACTCGAACTTGAACTTTGACTCATTCAAAAATATTAAGTAACCTTTGACTTTAATTTTATAATCATAATTGTGATAAGTGTTTTAAGTATTTAGGAAATAGCTATATAGCTTCACAATATCTAAACAAAAAGGATATTGTTATAAAAGAACATGAGGAGATTGAATCCAAGAGTGAAAAATCAAAAGAGGATAAGATATCTAATTGATGGGAAGGTTTTGATGATTAGTGGATCATTTAATGTTCAAATTAAGGATGATAATATAGGTTAAAAAACGAAGAACATCTTCTATACTAAATGCATAAGTAATAAGATATATAGTATGATTATTAATACTGAGAATTGTACTAATGTTGCTAGTGCTATTTTTGTTAGAAAATTAAATGTGAAAACTATTAAGCATGAAAGACCTTATCAACTTCAATGATTTAATGAATGTGGTGAAATAAGAGATATTAAACAAGTTTTTTTTTTTTGGAAAGTATAAAGATGAGGTTTTGTGTAAAATGGTTCCTCTACATGCTACTCATTTATTGTTGGGGAATCCTTGGTAATTTGATAGAAAGACCAAGCATCATGGATTTAAAAACAAATATTCTTTTAAAAATGATGAAAATACTTTTACACTTGTATCATTGTCACCTGAACATGTTTATGAATACCAATTGAAGTTAAAAAAAAAAAAAGTAAAACTGAAGGGATAGAATAACCATGTGAGGATATAAGGAAGAGTGAAAATAATAAGAGCACTAAGAGAAGAGATTTAGCCAAGGTGGAGAAAATTAGGGTTTTGATCAAGAGATGAGAGAAGAAAGAAAGGTTAGAAAAGAAAAATATAAAAAAAAATAAAGAAACATGTTAGTTTTTATGCAGAAAGGAGTGAGATTAAAAATGACTTTTTTTATGGCATGCCTATTATTTTACTTGTGTATAAGGATATATATTTTAACATTAATGAACTTGATTATTGTATTCCTTGATATTGAAAAGCATAATATATTACAAATTTGAATCGAAGGAAATAAAACTCTTATTAAAGAGTCAATGACAAAAATAAAAAATCAAAAGACAAAGGACCAAAGCACAAATACAAAAAATAAAGAAGACCAATCTACAATTTTTTTAGGGTGAAGAGAGAAAAGAAAAGGAAGAAAAAAAGGATCATCGGTAACTAACCACCTAACTATTGATGACACGCGCTGTACTAGCTGAAAAAGAACATAACGACACATCTAATTAAGTGGTGGATGGACAGGTTTAACCATCAGGAGGCGCCACACGCATCATCCGAAGTGCACGAACGCCTCCTACCTACTGGCATGTGCAACGCACACGATAGCAACTTTTTGAAATTTAATATTATTTTATTAAGGTAAAATATAATAATGCCCTTGATAAAATAATAAAAATAACAAAATAAACAACTTGAAAAGATATAAATATCCCTTACCGAAAGCTTTGATTTTGTTGACTTCAATGAAATTTTAGTAATGTAATTGTAACCTAAAATATAAAAAACCGATAATATCCTGAACTAAAGGCATATAAATTTTTGTCTTTAATGACATTTTAGTATTTTTATTATTCAAATAAAACAAAAGGACCCTAACACTCTCCTAAATAAGGCTATTTGTTATTTGAATAAAGGGCAAAATAATAAGTTTACTGATAATGTATCTTGTGTTATGGTACAATCATTGTTTTGAACCCCTCTGGGTTCTAATATATTTATTATTATGAAGATAAAAAAAAACACTATAGTTTTAATTTTTGTGTCATTTGTAATCATAAGTAAGATCACATGGTTTCTTGGTTGGTAAGGATGAATATTTTGTTTTTATACGTGATTAGTGGGTTATTAGTGGGTTTATGAATGTACTTTCAACATTCATATGAAAAAGGGTCTCTCAAATGACATAATAGGTATTATTTTTTTTAGAAAGAAATCATAACCATCATTTCTATTGATAATAATAATAAATAAAGTAAAGATATATTTTATGCAAATTCGTCTAATAATTATTTAATTTGACCTTATATCTGCATTATCTTTCAAACTTAGATATAATTGGGTTTCTAATTTTTATCAAAAATCTCAGTTTGGTTCCTCCATGCATTTGTAAGCCTTCTCAACCTACTTTTACCAAGTTGCCAAAAAAAAATTAATTTTAAAAGAAAAGGATAATTTTGGGGGAAATCTGAAAATTAGATTATGACAACGATTAAGGGCAAATAAGCTCAAAGATGCATCCAATGAGCTTATTAGAGTATTTGAGCCAAGATAAATTTCAAGGAGGCTTCATCTTCAATAAGTGATTATCAGACCTTATTTAATTTTAAAAAATTATTATTTTTCTTATTTTAGACCTTACTTTGATTTGGGTTGATGTTAACCCATTAAGTCATTTAGTGTTTATTTTATTTTAAGTATAAATATTATTTTTTATAAGATATTTTTTTAAAGTTGGAATTCACATTGATTGTTGCACCTTATTATGTGATCGGGAAAGGATTCTTATATTTTGGTTCTTTATTGAACTATTTTGATTTATTGAAAAATTAACCAAGTTTTGTAGCATTTTCCACACTTCTTATTTGCATCTCTTAATAAGTGTTAGGTGGGGGGTTTGATTATTTATAATTTTTGTGTCTCAATACTGATTATTGTCGTGTCAAACTTAAATTTAATTTTTTGAAAAGGATTACTTCGACTGATTTGATATTTGTACCATGTTCTCTTTCTTTTTTTATAAATCTAGTTTTTTTTAAGTGATAAATAAGAAAATGTGATCTGAAATGAAAAAAAGTCAAAAAAGGAAAAGAGGGGATGTACATGAAGAAATAAAAAAGCAAAAAAAAAAATTGTTGTAGTCTCACGAAAATAAAGAAGAGAAATTGTACTTGAATCACTATGTGATCCACATTTTTTCTATAACTTAATCCAAAGAGGCTTTTAGGGTTTTTTTTTTTATACTTTGGAATATTCGCGTCAGCTTACGTGTATTATAATTAATTTTTTAGTTTATTGAACACCCTATAAATCTAATGAACAGATAAAACACTACGAGGATAACATGTATGTATAAAAAAAATCGAACTAAATTACAGAAAAAGAGAAAAAACCCTTCCCCTGCAAGGACATTTAATGAAGAGAGAGGCTTCCTTTTTTTTATGGGCTACGAGCCACAAATTCATCACAAAGAACACCTCAATAAAGACGTTGCCACATATATGAAGATTTTGTTTTAAAAACTTATTTGTATAACATTACTCTTATTTTTTTATTTTATGTTTTAATGAGTTCCCTCTTTATCAAATCTTCTCTTCAAATAATCTAAAAGGCCCTATCATTTATATTAATTTGATGTATTAAAAAATATATTTTTTCTATAACTTGATCCAAAAAATATACCTTATAATTTTGCCAAAAGAACAAGATCTTAAAACAATAAAGAATTTTTTTCTTTATATGATTAAAATAGTTAATTCTCAAACTGATATCTAAGCTACAGTTTTAAAGTTGATTTGAGAGAGCGGTAGAAATTACTTTTTAAAATATTTTTTATTTAAAAATATATTGAAATAATATTTTTATTTATTTTTAAAATTTTATTTTTAATATTAGCACACAAGATGATAAAAAATACTATAAAAATTTAATTTTAAGTAATTGTTTTTTCAAAATTTAATGAAGAGCTGATTCAACTACAGCTTTGAATAGTACCTAATCTTTTCAAGAAATGTTGAGAGGCAGCTACCCTACCCTACAATGGTTAAGACATTTTATCATTATATTTTTATTTTTTTACTAGATTTCTCTTCTTTTATTTGTACCAATGTTAACTTTGCATTTTTAAATTTATATTTATTTAATCTTTATTTGATATATTGTTCATGCTCTTGTGTGGGACTCGATTCAAATTATGTGACGAATTGGTTTCAAACCACGGTGCAAGAAAAGAAAGCAATATTAATTGAGGTGCATACAAGTTAATTCAATTCAGACATCCTTATTAATAAAAAAAATAATATGAAAAATTGAAAGTTTTTTTTTTTTTTTCGAGACTTGTTCCTTTCCATGAGAGGAGTTGTGAGAGCAGATTAGAGACTCTCATGCTTTAATGCAATGTTAATTGAGCAATGATTGAGAAGAAAATGGACATGGGGAACTTGCTAGTGAATAATTAAGGAGCTTTACACATGCAGATGAGCAAAAGCTCGCAGGCACAGGTTCTTAAAGCATTTTAGAAGCTAAAGCAAATGTTAAGATCCACATCAACACTGGTAGAGTAACAGTCGTTGGGAGGGGGTTGATGTGAAGAGTTAATGATATTGTTTTCTATGATACTGTTTTATATTACAGGAGGATTGATGTGAAGAGTTAATGATGATGAAATTCAAGTAGTTGTTATGTTGTGGTACAAGAAATAATGAAGGATGGTTGGGTCAATAATTACAAAATTATTTTAGAAATAATTATTGATAACCTGAGATGTTCTAGTCTTCTAGATACAGAGGGAATTTTGTTAAAATCTAATAATAATTTAATAAAAAAAAACTAGTTGATTTTAAATACTAATTAATATTATTTTTAAAAAAAAATTGTGGTTACACACACCATAGTTTTCAATGAATCATGACTTGTTATGAAATATTAATTTATTTAAAAAAATGTTAAAAAACAAATTCAATAATATCAAAGAATTATCTCAATCTAATAGCTTAAGTTGTTAGGTAAGGTCTCATGATATGATTTATATTATTCTCTAACACACCCTCTCGTGTGAAAGTCTTTTCGGCTTGAAACTTACACAAACTCATATTACCTTGTGTTTAATTTTTATCAAATAAATGAAAATGGTGAGATTCGAACTTGTAACCATTTGGTCATCAAGACTCTGATATCATATCAAAGAATCATTTCATCTAAAAGTTTAAGCTATTGAATCGAGATGGTAATAATATATTCAAGATAAAAGTAAAGTTATTTTTCAATGCAAAAAAGAAATGTGTGTGAGCATTATCAATGTACTTTTTATGAATCAAAAAGACATTAAACAAAATAAATAAAAAATCATATGTACAAAGAAATGTCAGCAAGAGATGTTGACGCAAATTGAAAACTATATCAGAGGAGTTGAAAAAAAGATACAAATCAATATATCTACCTCGTGTGTCACATGGAATTATTTATTTTTTTATTTAATTATATGAAAATATTTCTTTTATAAGAAAATTAATAATTGAGTTTCTATATAAAAAAACAAAATAATTTGCTAATATAAGTCTTGTTTTTCTTATTAATAATTTTTTTCAGTTCAAAAATATAATTTTCTTAAGCAATGCAATTTATTTAATAAAAACCAAAAGCGATTAAAATAAATATACAAAAGATTTTGAACAATCCAAAATAAAGATAAATAAACATATCTTTAATTATAACTACTTCTTTCTTTTTATTTTATAGGGAAAAAAAATTGTAATTTCAATTGAATTTAATAATAGTTGAGAAAAAACATGTAAAAGATAATCTAAATTGAGCTTAAAAAACCGAGGCCATGTGGTTATGCTTGGGTGGACTAATGCCTTCGGCCTATCCATGCATGTGGGCTTACAAGACTAAACCTGTATGTTTAATTTATTTTATTTTTTTCCTACATAAAAGGCCCACAATACCTAATTTTTTTTAAAAAAATAAATACAAATAACGTATCATATATTGCGATAATCAACACACATTTAAATGACCAGTCTCTAATCACTGGAGAGGTGGTTAAAAAATTCACGTCCGATTTTTTTATTTAAAATTTTATTTTTCAATTTATTTTCATTTAAAAAATTCTAATAAATATTATTAAGAATTCTTAATAAACCAGTGTTTCAACTCAAAACAGACAAAATTAAATTACATTTTTTAATCATGATCTACTTCTTTTTTAGCAATATAAATGGTAAAAAAATATCTCAATAAAATTTATTTTGTTGTATGGAACTCGTTAACATCAAAAAACAAATTTTTTATATTACCAAAATGTGGTAAACTAACATTTTTCTCTCTATGTTTCCCAACAAGTTTCTCTCTCATTTCTTAAATTTACAAACTTGAAAAAAAAAGTTGAACTAAAATGAAAATTCTTAAAAGAAAAATATAAAGACTAATTATAACTGTTCCAAGCAAATTTGAGATAAACAATCTATTTTTTAAAAAAAATTTAGTTTTTATTCTTTTAATTGTATCATAATACTATAAATCTAAATATATCTCATTAAATTGATTCATTTTATATATAAAAAAATCTTGTATCTCAAGTAAATGTAAGGAAAAAAAAACATTGAAAAACCACACAAAAAAAGAAGACAAAAGAATAATAAAAAAAAAAGTTCATTTGAAACAAAAAAAAATACATTGCTATAATTTGAAATGTGAGGAGAAAAACAGTGCATGAACAATGATTTTTACTGCTAAAAAGATGAAGCGTTTTACTGTTTCTTATAATATAATTATAAATATAATGTAATGTAACAGATAACATTAATAATTACATTGACAAAAGGAAGCAGAGGGATGAATTTAATTAAATTGATGAAATATAGGATCAATCATGCAAATAAATTATAGTTCCAGCCTAGGCAGCCAGAGCCAGGCACTAGGACAGGGGTATAAATGTCCGGACAAGAAACACAAGGCAAAATAACCACAGATTTCAATCTCTGCAGGCAGGGTAGTTTCGACATTCTACACAAAAGCTGGATAAACAGTCGTTTTGGATAGGCCCTCTCCTCCCTCTCTTATCAAAACAGTTGCTCACTGATGCTGGAGAGCTCTTGACAATGGCTTCTTCTTCAATCACCTCTTCTTTTCAGACCAGGTCAATAACACTAACCCTTTTTTTATCTTGCTCAACTATCTTACGTTATTAAAGGCTTTTCTGCAGGTTACTTTTCTGTGTCTTAGGTAGTTGTTGGTAACAAAAATGGTGGCGATTTTTTTGGAAAATTTAAGATTTTCTTTTTTCTGAACAAATGGTTTGGTTGGGATAAAAAAAATAGAATTTATTACATGGGTTTGCTTGTTTGGAAGCTTTGTTATGTTTGGACTTTGTGTCTTAATGTGTGCTGTCAAGTCCTTGAGTCAATTAGGTTGTTATCTGCAAACCTGTCAATGCTTTGAAGGGGCATGACCAAAGTATGAAAATACTTCTAAGGTTGTAACTGGACATTTTCTTTAATTGGGTTTTGTGCAATACATAAAAAATGGGCAGTAAAAGTAGTGGTTTATAGATTATAAAGAGCAGTGAGCAGTCATTGCATTGTAATCTGCATTGTTGGTAGTTACAAATCCAATGCATTCTCAAAGATAATAACTTCTCGGGTGTTGAAAATTGTGGGATAAAATGGGCTATGTGCTGAAGTATCCAGGTTGGTTTTGTGATTGGTGGTTTTGCTATGTTATACAAGTGCTTTAGATCGTCTTCAATAAAAATGTAATATGGCTGTTTTAATAAATAATGGGATTGTATAGAACAAATGAACCTTGTTTGAGAAACTTCGCCGCTGGTTTCGCTTTCTTATGCTGTTAGGATTATAAATTTGTATTAAAAGAAGTGGCATGAGAATAAGAAAGTGCACTGTAATTGATTTGGATTAATGATGTGGCCACTAGGTGTTTACTGTTTGTATCGTAACTCTGAAATGGCTAAGAGAAGAAGCAAAGTTCGCATAGTTATTGGGCAATATTAAGATATGGTCTTGTGTCTCAGAAAAACTGTTTGTTATGTACATGAATGAAAGGAACACAAGTCTGATTGTGCAAAATGATTAGCTAGGAGTGAAAATTATGAAAGTATTCTGAATTTTTCTCTTCTTTGGTGTTTCAGCAATTTGAGATCTGTATTCTTGGGTGAAAGAAACAGAATTTGTGTACCTAGTGTTCCTGTAACTCGCATTGGTTTTTTGAGAAAGGCTATTGAATGTAAGGAGTCACGGATAGGGAAGCAACCAATTCAAGTTCCATCCAATGTGACAATCAAATTGGAAGGTCAGGATTTGAAAGTAAAGGGTCCATTGGGGGAACTTTCAAGGACTTACCCACGAGAAGTGAAGCTTGAGAGGGACGAGGATGGAATCATTCGGGTGAAAAAGGCACTAGAAACTAGAAGAGCGAACCAAATGCATGGTCTTTTCAGGTAAGCCTTCCATCATTTGGCTCTATTATTTTGATTGCCCATTACTTCCTTGTTTTAGCATTATTGCACTTGTGATTTCAATTACTCCAACTAGTTATTTCATTTTCAAATGCTTTATTCTTCGACCTTCAGAGGTTGTATAAGGAAGATGTGAACTGCTTCAATCTGGTTCTGAACCAGTCCTAGCATGTGATGTTGACAAAAATAGGGGCTAAAAGAGGGTTTATACTCTGTATCATGTTCCCAAATTGTAGTTTATAAGCCAATTGTGTCTTTTAAATAATGATGAAACTGTTAAAACCTAAACCTCACTTGACACTGTTGACCTGATTCTGATGCTCCTGAAGCACACTGTCTGTGGAAGATTATACTTGCTATATTAGGATTCAACCAAAATCACCCACACTAATGTGACCGTACACAGTTAAAGAATTTCTACAATTTTGGATATGAATTGCTGAATTTATAGATATATTATGTGATTGACCAATCATCTTAACTTTAACTTCTTTTTTTTTTAATGGGGATCTTCATTTTACTTCTAGTTGAGGCTATTGCTTGGTCTTGCTGGAATAGCTGGCCATGAATTTGGCATGTCTCATCTTTGCTGTAAGGAAACTGTGATGTTTGAAATAGCCATTTCAGGTGCAACACTGATTATGGACGTGGATTGTGTGTTGACAACCCCTCTTTTCAAGACATGTCAGGCATGTCCAATGAAGTAACACATGATCGAGTATATTCACTTAGATGCTTGAACACATGATTCTAAACACTGGTGTAAAAAGTAACAGTGAACAATAATGTAATAGTTTCAACCTTAGATGCGGAATTAGATGAATTTTGGAAGTGAATTCAAATCAATTTTGTCCATGTCTGACCATTGATACTGCTCTTTTGAGTTTAGAGCTGCATGATTTGTATGAGAAGAAAACAGTGGTGGTTGTTTGATGTACTGCCCAAAGTGCCTATCTTCGCGGCAGTTTGTCTTTCGAATTTTCTCTGCATCTTTTATTCCGATTTGAACGTCAAGGACAGGAAAATCCAAATACAGAAATATTGATACCTGCCTTGGAAAACGTTTGCTAAATTATTCTTTTCTAATATTTGAACCCTTATGCTATTTGATACACACAGAACACTTACGGACAACATGGTGGTGGGAGTATCTAAGGGTTTCGAGAAGAGACTTCAACTAGTTGGTGTTGGTTATCGTGCAAATGTAGAAGGAAAAGACTTGGTATTAAGTCTGGGGTTCTCTCATCCAGTTAGGATGGCAATCCCTGCTACCCTACAAGTGAAGGTGGAAGAGAACACCAGGATCGTTGTCAGTGGATTTGACAAATGCTCCATTGGTGAGTTTGCTGCTTCAATTAGGAGATGGAGACCCCCTGAACCATATAAAGGTAAGGGTGTGAGGTATGCCAATGAAATTATAAGATTAAAGGAGGGGAAAGCAGGGAAGAAGAAGTGATGAATGTATTTCTTTCATTATATTTTGTCTCAGGTTTTTGCTCATTCGTATGCTTCAACAATGTGGGATGTATTATACTGACAGTAACTCTTTAAATTGGCAAGCAGTGTAATTTCCCCCCCTTTCCTTCAACCATTTTTTTTTTCCTTCTCTCTATAACTCTATTCGATGGTTGCTTGTTGTAATTCCATATTCCCAATTGAGGCTTCGGCCATGGGACTTCTGAGTCATGACGTGTGAATGCATTGCAGCAAAAACAAAAATCCCTTCAAAACCACCCTAAAATAAAACATTAATCTTCTTGTTCTATGCACCGTGCGGATTGTGTGAATGCAAATGAAAAGGCATATTTTATATATAATCTTTCACAAACATGGACCGGTATCTATAAATAAGATCGGTTTGCAATATTATATTATTTCAACGCACGCAGGAGGGTTCTGTGCTAGCTGCTCAAGAGGTGGCCTAATTAATAATTATTAATGACATGCCAATAAGATAAGAGGTTAGTATTCCTCTTGCACATTTCTTGTGCTTCATTAAACGTCTTCTCATCAGCTATAATTAAACCTAGAATATTTCTCATTCTACAAGCGGTTCTTCTTTCCCCTCCCACGTTTCCAGCCTTTTCAGAGCCTCTTGAACCTGCATTGCAGCATGGTAATTCAGATAGTGGATTTTATATATTTATTCTTCTTCCAATTATATATATATATATATATATATATATATATATATATATATATATATATTCCAAGGAAGAAAGCAAGAAATTGCCATGATAAAAATTTGGAAACGAGGACATTTCATAAGGAAAGTTCATGCCATGCATATTGTTGATTGCATATTTAACCTAAAATCTGTTTATAAATTTTATTTTATTTTATAATTGATAAAATGAATAAATTAAGGAATTAAACAACTCAAGGTGATAAA
>Ga0325401_1005403_pt1 | contig 12226 bp, 13 predicted proteins | sample PopdelMetagenome_FD_205666 | JGI IMG/M metagenome (GOLD analysis project Ga0325401, IMG submission 205666) | Populus deltoides microbial communities from Bellville, Georgia, United States - Xylem-PdKOR-R2 | ecosystem: Host-associated > Plants > Phyllosphere > Stem > Wood/Secondary xylem | place...
GTATTGCTGCTCGGACGGCGTGCGTGGTCGTGGCGCTCCCGTGACGAACCTGTCCCATACGGCTTCCTTCCCTTCCAACGAAAGGATCGCACCATCAAACCGTGGGATCAAACACCTAGAGCGGTTTCCGACCAAGTTGAACCATCGTCATCGCCCTGCGGGCGACCGCTTCGCGGCAGGTCGACTTCGATCCGGGGCGGCGTTGCTCGTCCGTCACGATGCCTCGGCATCGCTCCCTCCTCGCGCCTTGCCCCGAACCGAAATCAACTCCGTGCCAATGATCCAACTCGATCGGAAACCGCTCTAGCGCCGATAGACATTCGGGCTCGCTGCCTGTTTCGTCATCCCCGCGAAGGCGGGGATCCAGACGCGCTACGGTATCCCGTCGCCTTCCGACATCGGCGTTTCTGGATTCCCGCCTTGGCGGGAATGACGGCAAGCGGCGTTGGGATGATCGTCGACCGACGCTAGCGCGGGCTCAGCAGCAGGATGGGAATGCGCAGCACGGTGCGCATGTCGGGCGCGTCCTCGGTCACGCCCGCCTCCAGCGACCAGTTGACGCTGGCGCGGTCGGTGACGCGATAGGTGACGCCCAACAGCAGCCGCCCGATCTGAAGGTCGCGCGACCGCGCCTCCGACGGGCCGGGATTGGTCGGACCCGGATCGAGCAGTTCGGTTCGCGTCAGCGTGCCGAACGCCCAGGTATGCGCGTAGCCCAGGTTGAGCGAAGTGCGCTCGTTCAGCGCCAGGCCGATTCCTGCGCTGAACGACAAAGCGTCGCCCGGCTTGACGTATGTGATGCGCACGGGGTCGATCACCGTGCTCACCGACCGCCCGAAATTGCGCGTGTAGCCCACCGTGCCGAACAACACCGCCGGGTCGCTGGGCAGGATCGCGGTCAGGCTCGGCGACACGCCCCAGAAGCCGGCACCCGTCGCCGCCTCCGTCGCCTCGCCGTTGATGCGCGGCACGCTGAACGGGTTGGTGCCTGTCGGCGCCACCACCTGTAGATTGCCGACCAGGAACGGCAGCCCGCCGCGCGCGGTGGCGATCTGGTAACGGGCGGACAGTTCCAAGTCGCCGATGCCCGTCCCCTTGGCCGACGTGTTCACCTCGCGCGCGCCATCGTTGTTCGTGCTGCCCTGGACGGGCACCAGCACTGAATTGTCGGCGCGATGGACGAAGGGCAGCCGCACCCCGAGTTCGAGCCGGTCGGTCAGGCCGTAGCGCGCGGCCGCCGACCCGGTGAGGATATCTTGGCGGCTCTCGTTGATGTTGAACGCGCCGACCAACACCGATTCGACGATTTCCAGCCCGCGGAACAGCGCTCGGTTGCGGTCGGCGCGGGCATAGTCGAACTGCATCTCCGCGGTCAGCTGGCCGCGCCGCGTGACGATGCTGCCCTCCTGCCCCAGCACCGCCACCTCGGGCGGCCGCTCGCGGTCAGCGGGACGTTGTCCCACCGCGATGGGCGCAACGGGCGTCGGGATCGTCGCCTGGGCGATGGTGGCCGGATCGCTCGGCGTGCTGGCCGTTCCCGCCCGCGCCACCGCCGCGGGCGCGGTGGCGGGCGGGGTGGCGGGGGTCGGGGCGGACCCAGCTATCCGCGCCTCCAGCGCGCGCAATCGCGCTTCCTGCGCGTCGATCTGGCGACGCTGGGCCGCGATCTCAGCGCGCGCTCGTTCAAGCTCCCCGCGCATGGCGGCGGGATCTTGCGCCCCGGCCTGCGCCGCGGCCAGCGCCACCGCGATCAGTGCGGGCGTCATCGCACCATCCTCCCGGTCGCTTCCAGCGCCAGCGCGTCGGCGCGCATCATTGCGGTGGCGGTTGTGAAGGGCTGGACGTTGCGCAGGTCGATCCCGACGTCGGTAACAGTGTCGATCACCCGGTTGTCGGCGGAGTTGATCGCCGCGGTGGCGATCGTGCGCCCGACCAGCTGCACCACCCCCAGCCGATCACCCGCCAACGCCACCGCGGACCCGTTGGCCAGCTGGTTCAGCGAGACCTGGCCGTCCGCCGTCGCCACCGCCGGCCCACCCGGCACCAGCGTCACCTGCGTCAGGCCGCGCGCCGCCGCCTCTGCCCCCGCGTCGCGCCCCGCCGCGCCGGTGGACACCGCCAGCGTAGGCCCGACCCCCACGCCCGCCGGAGCGGTCAGCCGCGCGCCCGACTGGCGATCGAACAGCACGGACACGGCCGGGGCCCCCGCCTGCCCCGCCGCCTGCGCGTGCGCCGCCCCCGCCGGCGTAACCGCCACCCCCTGTCCAGCCTCCCCACCCGCCGGACGGGCATAGACGCGCAGGTCCGTGCCCCGGTCCACCGTCAGCACCGTGCGCAGCACCGCGCGCCCGTCCACCACCGCGTCGCTGACGACGGACAACGCGATCTCCGCGCCGTTGGACAGCACGAACTTGCCCGTGATCGCCGCCAGTTCCGGGTCCGACACCGCCGCGGGCCCACCCCCTTGCGCGATGACGGGCGAGGCCGTCAGGGAGAGGAGGAGCGGCAAGGCCGCGCGAACAACGGGCGTCATGGTCAGAAATCCCGATAGAATGGCGCGGTCAGCCACAGCGCCTGCTGGCTGATCGGGGTCAGGAACGGGTCGCCCAGCGGCGAACGCGGCATGGCGCCCCATTGCGCGCGACCGTTGAAGTTGCGGGCGCCGCGCTCCGCCTCGGTGTTGAGGACGAAGTAGACGCCGTTCCACGCCGCTTGGAACTCGGCCCGCCCCATGCGGCGCAGGCCCAGCGACGGGTCGCCGATCAGCACGTCGGCGGGCGTCACGCCCTTCACGACGACGAAGTGGCGATAGCCCTTGAGCGAGATCAGCGCGATGCCCGGCAGGCCGCGGCCGGCGATGGCATCAAGCGACACGCGATACCCGTCCGCCGCCAGCCGGTTCTCGGCCAGGAAGCGCTTCATGTCGAGCAGCGAGAAGCCGACCTGGCGGATGCGGGCCTGATCGCCCTCACGCCACATGCCGGTGAACACGTCCGCCTCGGCGGCGGGACGGTCGTAATGATAGCGCAGCAGCGTCGCCAGCGCGGCCGATCCGCAGCTGAAGTCATATTGCTGGCGCACCACGGTGCGGAACTTGTTGGCCAGCATCGAGGCCACGGGCACGCGATAATCGTTGAGCGACCCCGACGAGCTCAGGAACAACGGGTCGGCACCGGCTGTCCGACCGGCGCACCCCGCCACGCACGGCGAAAGCGCGAGCGCGATCGCCGCCCCCGCGCCTGCCCGTCGGTGCCGCCCCGCGATCAACGCGGCGCCATGTTGATGGTGACGTTCATGGCGGCGTTCATGGCGACGTTGTTGCCGCTGTTGGCGCTGATGACCGCCAAGCCCTGAAGGTTCTGGAACGCGTTGCCGTCGATGGCGACCGTGCCGGTGGTGGACGTGCCGACCACGCTGTTGCCTGCGACCACGTTCTGCTGGTCAGCGCGCGCGATCAAGCTGCCCACGTCCGCGCGTCCGGTGACCGCGCCCAGATCGGCCCCGTCGACCGCCGCCTCGCCGAACGCCGGCGGCGTTTCCTGCGCCCCGGCCGGCGCCGCGACCATCGCCAGTCCGGCTATCGCGGCGAGAATGATGGCGCTGTTCATCGCAATGGTCCTTCCTGAACGAAAAGAAGCGGGGGCGGCATGTCGGCCGCCCCCGCCCCAGGCGTCACCGTGCGCCGGGAGTGGTGCCCAGGCCGATCGAGCCCGTGGTGACGGCGACGCTGACGTTCGCGTTCTGCGAAGCGCCCGCGCCGCTGTTCAGGTTGAGCGAGTACATGCCGGCCGAGTTCTGGAAGGCCGTATCACCCGTCGACACGCGGTTGTCGGTGGTGCTGGCGGTCGCGGCCGTACCCGCGAAGTTCACCCGCACGCCGCTGACGTAGTTGGACAGCGACGAGCTGGCGACCACCGCGTTCTCGCCGAACGTGCTGGAGCCGCCCTGGGTGGCGTCGCCGGCGATGTCCGTCGTGGTGGTGGTGTTGGCCGAGTCGACGTAGGACTGGTTGTTCGACGTCGTGGTGGCCGTGTTGTTGCTGTCGTTGGTCGAGCTGTTCGACCGGTCGCTGTTGTCGGTATTATAGGTCTGGTTGTTGTTGTTCGTCGTCGTGGTGTTGTCGCTGCCGTTCGAAGAGCTGTTCGACTGGTCGCGGCTGTCGGTGTTGTAGGCTTGGTTGTTATTGTTCGTGGTATTGTTGCTGCCGTTGGTCGAACTGTTCGCCTGATCGCGGCTGTCCGTGTTATAGGTCTGGTTATTGTTGTTCGTCGTCGTGGTGTTGTCGCTGCCGTTCGACGAGCTGTTCGACTGGTCGCGGCTGTCGGTGTTGTACGCTTGGTTGTTGTTGTTCGTAGTGGTGGTGTTGCCGCTGCCGGAGCTATCGTTGCCGCCGTTATAGCTGCCGTTCACCGAGCTGTTGTTGCCACCGTTGTTGCTATCGTTGACGGAGCTGTTGTTGCCGCCGTTGCCGCTGTCGTTAGTCGAGCTGTTGTTGCCGCTGCCCGAGCTGTCGACGTTGGTGGTCGTGTTGCCGCTGCCCGAGCTGTCGGTGCTGGACGTGTTCGAGGTGTTGGCGGTGTTGCCGCTGTCGCTGATCGTCACGCCGCCCACGTCCACGGCGGTCGAGCCGTTGTTGGCCGCCGCGGTGCCCGAAGCGGAGGTGTCGGTCGAGCTGTCGGTGTTGCCGCCGTTGTAGCTGCCGTTCACCGAGCTGTTGTTGCCGCTGCCCGAGCTGTCGGTGGCCGTGTTGCCGCCGTTGTTGCTATCGGCGTAGTTCGTCGAGTTGTTGGTGTTGACCGTCGACGTGTTGCCACTGTCGTTGGTCGAGCTGTTGTTGCCGCCGTTGTTGCTGTCGGCGTAGTTCGTCGAGTTGTCAGTGTTGACCGTCGACGTGTTACCGCCGTTGCCGCTGTCGTTGGTCGAGCTGTTGTTGCCGCCGTTGTTGCTGTCGGCGTAGCTCGTCGAGTTGTCGGTGTTGATCGTCGACGTGTTGCCGCCGTTACCGCTGTCGTTGGTCGAGCTGTTGTTGCCGCTACCCGAGTTATCGGTGTTCGTGGCCGTATTGCCGCCGTTGAAGCTATCGGTGTTGGCCGTCGAGTTGTCGGTATTGGTGGCCGTGTTGCCGCCGTTGAAGCTGCCGTCATTGGCCGTCGAGTTGTCGGTGTTCGTCGTCACCGTCGTGCTGGTCGAGCTGTCGGTGTTGACGTTGGTCGTGTTGCCCGAGTCGGACACGTCGCCCGCGGCCAGGCTGCCGTTGCTGGCGGCCGACGTACCCGCGCTGGTCGTGTAGCCGGCGGGCGTTTCCTGGGCGACGGCGGCGGTGGCGAACAGCGCCGCCGCGGAGCAGGTGATAAGCAGATTGGTGCGCATGGGATTCCCCTCGTCGATGAACCGGACCGGGCGGGAGCAACCCGGCGGGCGAATCCGCCGGTCGCCCAACCCCGCCTGAGTTGGACCGGCGTTAACTAATCGTTCATCATTCTGGCCATCGCCCCACGTCCGGGGAGAAGATGGACCCCGATCAGGCACGGCGTCATACCCGTTTGCGGCCTTGCCGACCCCCCGTTCGGGGGTGCGCCCCGGTTCGTCGAACATGACGAGGCCCCGCGTCCCGGGGCGGGAAGCGGGGCCTTCGAGCCGACAGGCGGGAGGACGGATCAAGCGGGGTGGAAATCGAACTCCCCGCACAGCGCCCTGCCGTAACGGCTCATCAGCGCGATCAGGTCGACCTGACGGTGCGTTCCCGTCTTGGCGAACACCTGTTTCAGATAGGCGCGGGCCGTTTCCAGCTTGACGCGCATCTCCCCCGCCGCCTCGGCCAGGGTCAGGCCGCCGACCAGGTATTTCAGCAGCTCGGTTTCGACGCGGGACAGGCCGTGCAGGTGGCAAACGGCGTCCAGCGCGTCGACGGGCGATTGGCACGCGTCCAATATGTACAGGATGGCCGCCGCGCCGCGCGACCGCGCCCGATCGCGCAACTTTGCCGGCGCGATCGCCAGCACGGCGGGCCGGCCGCCGTCCTGGCGCGGCAACAGCATCGCCATCGCCCGCGCGCGTCCGTCCCTGTTGCCCACCGCGTCCGCCACTTCTTCCAGCGCCGCCCGGAAACGGATCGCACCCGCGTAATCGGTCGGCCGAACGACGCCGCGACGCAGCCCCAGCCCGTCTCCCGCCGCCAGGAACCGGTCGGCGGCGGCGTTGGCGAACAGGGGGCGCCCGTCGGCGGCGACGGCGATCACGCCGCATTCGTTCTGGTCAAGCGCCGTCATCGCCGCGTCGTGCCGCATCTCCACCCGGCGCAAGCGGTCGTTCACGTCCATATACGCGCCGACCATCGTGACCAGGTCGGGCATCAGCTTGGCCGCTCGCGCGCGGGCCGCGGCGCTGGGGCGGCGGAACCCGGACGCCACCAGCGCGGTACGTCCCGCCCGGCGCCCCACCACGGCCGCCAAGGTCGCCATGTCGTCGTCCTCGAACCAGTGCGGCCCGCCGCCCGCCACCGGGTCCGCGGCCGCGGTCAGGAAAGCGCGGAACGCCGGGTCGCCCAACGCGCCGCTAGGCCCGCCAGGCACCGTCGAGACCGACCTGCCCTCCGGGTCGACGATGAACAAGGCGAACTCGTCGGCGGAGACGAGGCGGCACATGGCGGCCGTGATCGCCGGCGAAACCTGTTCGGTGGACGTGACCGGTCTCGTTTCGACGGAGGATCCTTCGCGGACCCTCTCGGTCGCCAATGCCGTCATAACCCGCCCCCTCCAAGATGCGCGGACGGCTCCCTCCGAACGGGGGACCGACCGCACTTTGTCTATACGGACGACCTTTTGTTATCGATCCGGCTATTAACGTGGATCAGCCAGTTTGCCAATAGTGCCGGCCGTCCTTTCCGCCCCGGTCGCCCGATCGCGTCGCGGATCGGATCGACGCGAGGCGGTTGTTCGCACGAATACAACGCGGACCCCCGCTGCAAAAAGGTTGAACTGATCTGCCGCCCACGCCAGCGAATTAGCCGGCGACCTGAGGCTTCGGCTTTTCCGCCGCGACGAATGTTCCATGCCGGCGACCGAGTGTTTATAGACATGATCCAGCGTTATTTTCCGTCGCCGGGGCGTGTGCGCGGGGGGCTTCCGCTCGGGGCCCGGCCATTCTAATCCCGCCGCGCCGTGCACGTCGCTTCCGTCACCTGCTATCCGGTCAAGAGCCTGGGCGGCCGCGCGATCGCCGCCGCGACGGTCGGCGCGCGCGGCCTGGAGGGCGACCGCCGGTGGATGCTGGTGGACGACCGGAACCGCTTCGTCACCCGCCGCGAGCTACCGGCGATGGCGCAACTGTTCGCCGAGCCGGTGGCGGGGGGCCTGCGGATCCGGGGCCCCGGCGGTTCGTGTGACGCCGCCGTGCCGCCGGCGGACGCGCCGACGATCGCCAGTGCGGTGTGGCGCGACCCGGTGCGCGTGCAGGCCGGCGCGGCAGCCGCCGACGCCTTTCTGTCGGCGGCGCTGGGCCGCTCCGTCCGCCTGGTCTATCAGCCCGATGCCGACCATCGCCCGGTCGACCCAGCATTCGGGCGGCCGGGCGAGCATGTCAGCCTGGCCGACGGCTATCCGCTGCTGGTGACCGGCACGGGATCGCTGGCGGCGCTCAACGCCCGGCTGGACGTGCCCGTGCCGATGCGGCGGTTCCGCCCCAACCTGGTGGTGGAGGGCGCCGATGCCTGGGCGGAGGATCGCTGGGTGCGGCTGCGGGTGGGCGAGGTCGAGTTGCGGCTGGTGCGCCCGTGCTCGCGGTGCGTGGTGGTGACGCAGCAACCCGACACGGGCGAGCGACGGGAGGGCGACGAGCCGCTCGCCACGTTGCGCGCGATGGGGCGGCTGAGGCCCGGCGGCATCATGTTCGGCCAGAACGCAGTGGCGACCCGCTTCGGCACGGTCGCGGTCGGCGACGCGGTGGAGGTGTTGGAAACAGGCTGACGACCCCGGCCGGGACGACCCGGCGCGATGGTGCCCCCTGCCCTATCCGGCGGCGGCCTCCCTGATCGTACGCGCCGGGCGAGGGGTCAGTGGCGATGTACGTCGCGCAACGTGTAGCGGCCGCCGTCGAAGGCGGCGAACAGGCCGTCGATCGCCGGATGATTGACCGGCTCGTCCGTGTCGTCGCGCAACAGGTTCTGCTGGCTGACATAGGCGACGTAGGTCGACTCGTCGTTCTCGGCCAGCAGGTGATAAAAGGGCTGGTCCTTGGTCGGGCGGATGGCGGCGGGGATCGCCTGATACCATTCCTCCGAATTGGCGAAGACGGGATCGACGTCGAAGATCACGCCCCGGAAATCGAACATGCGGTGGCGCACCACCTCGCCGATGGAGAAGCTGGCATGCGCGACCGGCGGCGCGACGGGGGCGGCGTCCTGCGCGGCGGATGCGTCGGCGGCGTGTTCGGACTGTACCATGACACCGCCAATCTAATGCACGGCCGCCCCGGCGCAAGCGCGGGGGGCCGGGCGCGACGCGGCGAGACGAGACGAGACAAGACGCGGCGGGGCATCGGAATGCTTGTGCGGCGCAACACCTTGGGCTAGGGCACCGCCTCCCGAGACCCGAACCTTCCCTGCGGAGAGGTGCCAGAGTGGTCGATTGGGACGGTCTCGAAAACCGTTGTGCCTTTACGGGTACCGTGGGTTCGAATCCCACCCTCTCCGCCAATCCATTTCGGTATCAGCGCCCAGCATCGCGAAGGCCGCTCGCGCCCCATGCCGACGACGCCGCGAATATCGGCCCCACGCGGTTGACAGCGGGGAGCTTTGGGCATAGCCGACCGCCCTTGCCCCGTGGACCCGCGTTCGCGGGGGCAATCTATTCGGAAAGAGAAAACAGGGCCATGTTCGCAGTCGTGCGCACGGGCGGCAAGCAATACCGCGTCGCCGCCGGAGACAGGATCGTCGTCGAGAAGATCGACGGCGAGGCAGGTTCGTCGATCACGCTCGGCGACGTGCTGCTGGCGGGCGAGGGCTCGGACCTGCGCTCGGTCGAGGGCCTGACGGTCGCCGCCGAGATCGTGGCCCAGGCCCGCGGTGAAAAGGTGATCGTGTTCAAGAAGCGCCGTCGCCACAATTATCGCCGCCGCAACGGCCATCGCCAGTCGCACACCATCCTCAAGATCACCGGCATCGGTGGCGATCGCGGCCAGCAGGCCCAGACCGCGCCCGCCGCCGCGAACGCGTAAGGGAGCAGCCTAATGGCACATAAGAAGGCAGGCGGCTCGTCCCGCAACGGCCGCGACTCCGCGGGCCGTCGCCTGGGCGTCAAGAAGTTCGGCGGCCAGGAGTGCGTCGCCGGCAACATCCTGGTGCGCCAGCGCGGCACCAAATTCTATCCCGGCGCCAACGTCGGCATCGGCAAGGACCACACGCTGTTCGCGCTGGTGGACGGCCGCGTGTCGTTCGCGACGGGCAAGCTCGGCCGAAAGTTCTGTTCGGTGGAGATGCCGGCCATCGCGGCCGAGTAACCAGGGCAACCGCTGACGGGTCGCCCAGCCAGGGTGGCCCGGGTTCCCGACAGGGAACCGAACCAGGAGGGAGCAGGGCCACCGCCCGGCTCCCTTTTTCGCGTGGCTTCCCCCGCCCCACGCCGTCACCGCGTCACACGGACGCGGTAGCGGCCGCGCCCGAGAGGAAGACCGCCATGTTCGCCCGTACCCAACGCCTCACCCTGCGTCCCGGCTGGCCGGAGGATGCGGATCAGCTGGCGGCCGCCATCGGACACGCCTCCGTCGTGTCCATGCTGTCGCGCGTCCCCTGGCCCTACACGCTCGACGACGCCGCGTGGTGGCTGGCGCGGGACGTCGCGCGGCCGGAACTGTCGCTGCTCGTCTTCGCTCACGAGGACGAACGCCCCGCCCTTGTCGGCGGCGTCGGTCTTCACCCGCACGACGGCGGCGGGATGGAGATCGGCTATTGGCTGACGCCCGCGGCCCAGGGGCGCGGCTACGCGACGGAGGCGGCGCGCGCGGCGGTCGACATGGCGCGCCATGCGCTGGGGCTCGACGGGCTGATCGGCCGCCATCGGCTGGACAACCCGGCCTCGGGCCGCGTGCTGCAGAAGCTCGGCTTCCGCCCCTCGGGCACGGGTGAGATGCCGTGCCTGGCGACCGGCGGCGGCCCCGTGCCGTGTGCCACCTACGCCCTCGACCTGCGGCAACCGCCGGCCCTGGCGGCGGCGGCCTGAGCCCGTAGGCAATACGTCGCTACCTATGGGCTTCGTCCCGGCCGCACGATGCACGGCGACTCAGCCAACATCGGCGGCCCCCCGGCCCACCCCCTTGCCCATCCCCCTTGCCATGCGGCCCGCGAGCGTCGAACAGGCGCGGGTCCATGCCCGTCATTCCCCTGCCCCTCCCCCGGCGCCTGTCGCCCGAAGCGTCGCGCGACGCCGCCCTCGACGCCGCGCGCGACCTGCTGGTCGAGTTCGGACCGCAGGCGGTGACGCTGAAGGCGGTCGCGGCGCGCGTCGGCCGCACCCACGCCAATCTTCTTCACCATTTCGGCTCTGCCCAGGGCCTGCAGGAAGCGCTGATCGCGCGCATGGCGGTGGCGATCACCGCCACTATCCGCGACGCGGCACTCCGCTCGCGCGCGGAAGGGGGCACGCCGCGCGAAGTGGTGGACCTGACGTTCGACGCGTTCGGTCGCGGCGGGGCGGGCGCGCTGGCGGGCTGGATGATCCTGTCGGGCAACGAGGACGCGCTGAACCCGATCCTGGACGCGATCCACGACCTGGTGGACGAACTGTCCCACCGCATCGACCCGGCCGCGCTCCGCCGCGAGACGCTGCACCTCGTCCTCACCGCGCTCGGCGACGCGCTGCTCGGCCCCGCCACCGCGCGCGCGCTCGGCCTGCCCGTCGGCACCGCGCGCGACCTCGCCTGCGGTGCCCTGCTCCGCGCCCGCGCGCCCGAGGAGGGCGCCTGACATGCATTTCCTCGACCAGGCCAAGATCTACGTTTCCTCCGGCGCCGGCGGCCCCGGCGCGGTCAGCTTTCGGCGCGAGAAGTTCATCGAATATGGCGGCCCCGACGGCGGCAACGGCGGCAAGGGCGGCGACGTGGTGTTCGAGGCGGTGGCCGGCCTCAACACGCTGATCGACTTCCGCTACACCCAGCATTTCCGGGCACCCCGCGGCACGGGCGGCTCCGGGTCCAACCGCACGGGCGGCGGCGGCGATGACCGGGTGATCCAGGTGCCCGTCGGCACGCAGATCCTGTCGGAGGACCGGGAAGAGGTGCTGCTCGACTTCACCCGCGTCGGCCAGCGCGAGGTGTTCCTGCGCGGCGGCGACGGCGGCCGGGGCAATGCCAGCTACAAGACCTCCACCAACCGCGCGCCGCGTCAGCACGGCACCGGCTGGCCCGGTGACGAGGCGTGGGTGTGGCTGCGCCTCAAGCTGCTGGCGGACGCGGGGCTGGTGGGGCTGCCCAACGCGGGCAAGTCCACCTTGATCAACGCCGTCACCAACGCCCAGGCCAAGGTCGGCGCCTACGCCTTCACCACCACGCGGCCCCAGCTTGGCGTGGTCCGCCACCGCGGGCGCGAGTTCGTGGTCGCCGACATTCCCGGCCTGATCGAGGGGGCGGCGGACGGTGCGGGCATCGGCGACCGGTTCCTGGGGCATATCGAGCGGTGCCGCGTGCTGCTCCACCTGGTCGACGCGCACGACGCCGACGTGGCCGAGAGTTACCGCGTCGTCCGCGACGAGCTGGCAGCCTATGGCGCGGGGCTGGTGGAGAAGCCGCACGTGGTGGCGCTCAACAAGATCGACGGGCTGGACGACGAGCTGATCGAGGCGCTCCAGGCCGAACTGGCCGAGGCGTCGGGCGCCGAGGTGATCCCGATGTCGGGCGCGGCGGGCACGGGGGTGGACTGGGTGCTGGACCGGCTGCTCGACGCCGTCCCCGCGCGCGAGGCGGCGGTCGACGACGACGGCGCGGAGGACGAGGCGCAGTGGTCGCCGGTTTGAGACGGTGCTAGACTGGCCGCATGGCCCGTCGCGACCCCTTGTACCGCAAGATCACCGCCGACGAATTCCTGGCGATGGATTTCAATTCGGACCGCCGTTTCGAGCTGGACGACGGCGTGATCGTGATGATGGCGGGCGGCACCAAGGCGCATTCGCTGGTGCAGGGCAACGTCCTCAGCTGGCTACGCACGCGTCTGCGCGGCAGCGGATGCCGGCCGCACGGC
>Ga0325401_1005404_pt1 | contig 12226 bp, 5 predicted proteins | sample PopdelMetagenome_FD_205666 | JGI IMG/M metagenome (GOLD analysis project Ga0325401, IMG submission 205666) | Populus deltoides microbial communities from Bellville, Georgia, United States - Xylem-PdKOR-R2 | ecosystem: Host-associated > Plants > Phyllosphere > Stem > Wood/Secondary xylem | place...
ACATGGATATTCATTTGCAGAAGAGGCATTGCTCGCCATGAAGTCAGCATCACTTCATTTGTACTTGTCGAGCTTTAAATGAATTTGATAATCAACGAAACTTCTTGACGGATGTTTCTAGGCCATGTCTTGTTCGCATACACCGCAGCGAAGAAAAGGACATCCGCCATAAAGGGATGCAAGTAATAAATTTGACTTAATTTTAAGAAAAATAGGAAGTGAGGCTTAGATTTAATCTTAGTTGGCTCAATTTGTGATTTGGTATCCAAAAAATCTTTTATAGTAATTCTTGTTAATGATATATTTTTTTTATTATTAATATGATTGTCCGAATTATTTTGCATCTACTTTAACTAATCCTATAAATTCTAAAGTTAATGACCATATAAGTTTTCAGTAACCCTAAAATTTATGAGACTTAAATTAATGATTTTTAGGGAACAAGCCTATAATCTGATCAGTTGAGCTACACCCCTTAAAAATACAATACAATTTTAATTTTATATCTCCATGCTATACATGTAGACATTCCATTAAGTTAATGGAAGGGGACTAGGATTCAAATCCATACGAGTTTGAAATTCATTTTAGTACTTCCTTCAAAGCTTGTAAAAGGGACAAAACCTTAGCCACTTACAAGATTATAATCATAACCCTTCTCTCTCTCTCGTATAAACATTATTACTATTATTATTTATAATTAATTACACTATTATTATTTATAATTAATTACGGCATGAAATGACATAATCCTGTAATAACATTGTAATACTTAGCTATGATATTGATCCAATCAAGCAAGCTTATCGTGTGCCTTCCATCTTGAAAGTCTCCATCCACTAGTTGCTCGTTTAAAAGAAAAGGGAATAAGTATTTAAAGTTATTTCCTTTATTTTTTAAAAAATAGTAAAATAATAAAATCATTATTTGATAAGAAATATTGTGTCTTTCACATCTAAATACAGGATAGAGGATTCCCACTTACTTTTATATATAAACTAAATGCATATTCTTATCTTAGATACTGTATTTATACTCGAATTGTTTGTATTAACGAGATTGTTTTTAAGTAGAGTGTTAGACATGATATTTACCACAAAATATGGGACCAATTTGTAATTTGGACAAAACACTTCGACAGATATGAGAAACACGTTGCACCATAAGCAAGCAATCCAAGTCGAATAAAAGAAACCTTAACAAAAAGCAAGTGTAACAGCCATTAACGACCTTGCAATCAGCTAAAAGAGAGGAAAAAGAATCAATCCTGGTAAAACCCCAATTACTCATTCTACATTTACAGTGTTAATTACACCTTACAGTATCTCAACAAGAAGGTCATGGGTTGCTCCTCTTCTCTTCCAGGCAAATCCCTAAATTTTTTCTTTGTGGGTCTTTCAATTCTATTGAAAGCCATAAGTTCCAACTCTTGGGTTATGATTTTATTTTGATATTATTGTAAATTAAGTGGATCAAAATGCAATTTTGATGTTTGATCGCTTTGATTTGGTTAATTTATTGAGTTGGAAGGGAATTTGGGGATTAATGTGTGATCGGGGAAATGGGTTTTTGGTAAATAGGGTTTGAGAAAGCTTTTTGTTGATAAAATAGTTTAGTATACTGACCTTTTTGAGGATTTTTGCTAAATTTTCTGTAAAGGTAGAAATTTTGGTCTTCTAGTTTCGGTGGCTGTTTATTCTGGGTTTTGGTTGTTAAGCAAGTATTTGATATATTTATTTTATTTGATAATTGTGGCTAATTTTGGGTGTTTCTGTTGGGGAAAATGTATGTAGATAGAAGTACTGGGAGGTTGGGCGGACTTAACAATTCCGAGAGTGGTGGAGTGGTTGATGCCAAAAACCTACGTGTGAAGGTAAATTTATGGGCTTCAGATTTTAGACTGGTTGTTGTTTTTATTTTTTCTGTGTGCGATTTGGTTGGACAGTCTTAAAATGCATGCGGGTAAGGTAGCAAGTATTGAAGTGGGATTAGGCTAGCAGCTGATACTATTTGAATTTTTCATAATTTTTTGGGGGGCTGACTTGATCAGGATTGCTCTAATTCCAAGCCGTTTGAGGTTTTTGGCAGCTGTTGATGAAAATGTGCATTGGCATCTTCTTTTTCAGACCGAGGCATTGTGTTTGAAGCTGTGACTAGTGGACTTTTGATCCAAATAGGAGAGATGGTTGCTATTTTATCATGTTGGCCGTTCTTTTCTTTATTTTGGTTGGGCTTGGGGGAGTTAATGGTGGTGCTTTTGACCACTTTGTTTTTATCTTTTGTTGTGGTGTGGTGCTATGTGCTCTGTTTGAATTCTTGAATTAAGTTTTTACTTTTGGGAAAAAAGTTGTTCTTAGCCATGTATACAATCTCGAACATTTCTCAGGTTGTTTCTGTGAATCATTCTGCTAACTTCTGTAGTCATATATTGACCAACTTTGTTACAGTTAGCTGATGATATAATATACTGCAGTTTGCTCTAAATTTAAGTCTCTCTAGGTTTGCATAGAATCTGATCCAGAAAGATGGTTTAAAAGGTCAAATCATATGTCTGCATGTCATGCATGGTGCAACCATACGTTTTATATGTAACTTTGGACCATCAAAATACTCATGTTTGAATATACATTGTAGGAGGAGCATTTGAACCATCTCTTGATTTTAATGTGTCTATGAAAAATCAAATACAAACTACTTGTGTTTTCAAGAACAATGATAAAGCATACCACACTTTTCAAAGTGAATACAGCTGACTTTTCATTCCAATGCTGTGTACAGTTGGTTTTGTTAGGGGATTCTGGTGTTGGTAAAAGCTGTATTGTTCTTCGTTTTGTTCGTGGTCAGTTTGATCCAACATCCAAGGTAAGGAATCCATCATTCTTTGCCATTCATTATTTGAGCCTCTCCGCCTCTTCCTCCTCTCTCCCTCCCTCTCTCACATGCACACGCACATACATAGACAGAGGCTCTAGAAGGCTAGAACTACTCTTTGAAAAATTTATTTAGATTTGTTGGTTTTAATTTCCAGGTAACTATTGGAGCTTCATTTTTGTCACAAACGATAGCATTACAAGATTCTACAACAGTTAAGTTTGAGATATGGGATACTGCAGGACAGGAAAGGTATTATTGGGCCAAGTGTTTATTCTGTTCATCACCCGCACACGTGTGCACAGATAGAAGCAAACAAATCCACTTTTGAAATTCTTTGGAAAAGTTTGTCTTCTAATATTTTTTTTCTCCTGGATGACCCTCCTCTTCACCGTTTCCTTCATGAATACCAAAGCTCTGATTGATTTTTGTTTCTTGCTCAGGTATGCTGCCCTGGCACCACTATATTATAGGGGTGCTGCAGTTGCAGTTATTGTTTATGATATAACAAGCCCAGAGACGTTCAACAAAGCACAATATTGGGTGAAGGTAGTCTGCTTGGATCCCGATTTCATCCTCTCTCTCTCCCTCTCTCTCACACACATGCTGACACATCTATGTGGGTGATGAATTTGGCTTATTTAATTTAAACATTTGCTATATTGCTTTCAAACACCATATATATATATATATATATATATATATATAAAATCTTTATGCAAAATAAGTTTTCCCATTCTGAGACGTGAGCCTAACATTTTGAAAATTGAAACAATTATTCAACGGCTTGAATTCAGGATACAGAACAAAATTTCCTTAAAACATAAACCAGAGGCCACCAAAATCTGTTAGATGATTAGGAGTGTTTTAGGGAACGTATGGTACTGCATTTGTACCTGCGTTTCGTGCAAATTTGAATTTTTTTTTTTGTTAAAATTGAGTGTGGTTTGTACTTTTTGGATCGTTTTGATGTGCTGATGTCAAAAATGATTTTTAAAAAATAAAAAAACATCATTGGCATGCATTTCGGCACGAAAAGCTATTTGAAAAGCACCCGCAACCACACTGTCAAACACACTCTTAATATCTTTGTTATTACAACACAAGTTGTTTTTACTGTTCATTTAGCATTTTGAACGCTATTTAAAAATCTCTTTTACCCCCCCCCCCCCCCAGCATTTTCTTAGTGATGTATCCTATCCTCTTCTTCTTTATGTGAAAGTTTGTTTTTGTGGCTTATAACCTATTGGGTAACAGGAGCTACAAAAACATGGTAGCCCTGATATAGTCATGGCTTTAGTTGGTAACAAGGCTGATCTTCAAGAGAAGCGAGAAGTACCGACTCAAGTAAGTCATTTATTGTGATTAGATCTTTCTTAAGTGCTGAATATATTTTAAGACATTTATTTATTGTGATTAGATCATTCCAAAGTGCTGAATATTTTTTAACACATTTTTTATGTTTATGTATGATTGAAGGATGGCATTGACTATGCGGAGAAGAATGGGATGTTCTTTATGGAGACATCTGCAAAAACTGCAGATAATATAAATCAACTGTTTGAGGTACTTTTAACCATAGTTATCAGACTCGACCCGGGGTTGACCCGATCAAGGAGTCAGGTCCCGGGTTACGCGAGTTGACCCGGGTCAACCCGGAAGATTAAAAAAAAAATTTGAAGTTTTAATATTTTATATGCAAAATTTAAGAAACAATTTATGTTAATATAAATTATACATGTTATAAATAATGAAGTTTAAAAGATTATTTCAAAAGGTTTTGTATTTCACATTGAAAAAATTTTAATATATTATTTATTTAAATTAAAAAAGTTTTTTTTTCCATATTAAAAAAACACAATTTTTTTCTTGTGAATATAGAGTATATAATAAAAGATTTCAAATCTTATATTTAAAAAATAAAATTTTTTTTGAACATAAAATATATATTAAAACTTCAAATCTTACATTTAAAAAATAAAGCTTTCTTCTAGTATTTAAAAAAACATTTGAAAAAAAAAACCTGGGTCTCAACCGGGTTGCTCGAGTCACAGGTCAACCGGGTTTCGTTGGGTTTTTGCTGATCCTGATTTTTTGTTTTATCCAAATCGGTCTAGCCACTGGGTCCCGGGCTGGTTCAGGTTTAATAACCATGCTTTTAACACTAATGGCATGTTTTATTTCTGTAGCATGGTGCTACTAGAAAAATCATTACTTTGATTCATTGCATGTGACTCTGGTCAATTATAATTAAAAGTTCCACATTTATAATCTGACAACCTCATCAATTTTCAGGAAATTGCTAAGCGACTTCCACGACCTTCCTCAACTTGATTGCAGAACCTTGAAACTGAATGAGAACTAGATTGCCTCTGTTGTTACAAGAAAACCACTTGCCTGTATCAAGTCTCTGTATATTTTGACATTTGCTATATTCTGTGATTTGAGTGTCAATTCCGTTGAAAACTTGCGCTCCCATTTATTACCATGAATAACACATACAGCGTGTTGACTTACAGCCCACAAGTTTATGTCGATGTGAAAGGACTGCATAACAATGTAGCCTTTTGTTTCAAATGTTATGGTTTTTGGGAAACCCTACCTGTTCGGGGTATAAAAATTTATTTGGAAGTACAAATTTATCAGGAGAACCTGGTGATTTAAGCACCATCCCGTTGATGCTTAGCTTCTGGGAATGGGAATCTTGTTTTTGTACGCATTCTAGAAATTCATTTCCTAACAGACGGTGTGTGGCTTAGTAGATGTAAATTTTCTGGGGTGCGAAATGAGCCCACTTCAAACTGAGGGAAGGGAACAAGTAACACTGATGAAGCTATTTACCCCCTCCAGTTATCTTCTTCAGACTTTAGCTTGGTATTTGACGAGATAAAGGTGTGGGAGTTCATTTCGTTTCTCCTCTTTAATCGCACGGGTAAGATAGGTTATTGCTGAATGCATTGCAAGGAATACTGAAGTTAAACTAATTTGATCTTTGGGCTAAGATAATGGTATAGGTCTTGTGAAATAATTGAAGCTATCAAAGATTTAGAAGGCAAGCCGAGGAGTTACCCCTGTTGAAAGGTTAAACCAATGGTAGTTTTGCTTTCGTCTATACAATTTAACGGTCTTTGTAGTTTCAAGAACACTGCTCATTGGAGGTCGTATGGACATAGCAACAGCTGAAACTGTTGACCTGAATGTCTGGATCTCCACACAAGCTCAGATAAAGTCAAGCCCTCATCATGTTCTGTTGGCCACACCAATCGGTTGTGAAAGCTTACCTGTTGTCATTTTCTTGCTGCCCCTTGAGCAACTTGTCGAAAACCCATTTTCTATTAGTATCTGCGGGTCCTTTAGCCACGGCAACTAGTTTTTCATGACTTAGAACTGGCCGTGTCCAGTTACACCATCTCTTGAATCGATCTTCTTGGAACTAGGATTGGAATTGGGGAGCACATAACAGGAAGTTTCTTTTTCAAGTTAATGAAACCACAAACAGAAAATAAAGTTTGTTCCGGGACCTAAATTGTTGGCGAAACCTGACATTAAACTAAAGTTTCTTAATCCCTACAATACCCTCATGTTTCCTTGATAAAGCACAATCTGAAGAGGTATACAGGTACGAAGGGAGACTTGAAGACTGATAATCAGATATGACACTGTTCAAGCTAAGGCAAAGACAGTACCAAAAGAAGATGACTTTTGAAGAAAATGTTGGAGATTGTGAGAGTGCAGTGAAACTTTTACCGTTTTACGGATCAGTGGAAACCGAGACGTAGACAATGGTTTGGGCACGCACGTTCGATGGTATTTCTCTTAGATGTGCCTGCTAGGTCCATTGTAGAAGAGTAAAGTGGTTTTGGATAGTGATGCATGATAATTATCTAACACACAAAGCTCCCCTATACATCGATGTCAGGGACAGGGACCATATGACTGTTTCAGTCAGTCATCGTCCTGTCTTCGGTGTTCAATCCATCAAGTGCATGAAAAAAAAAAAAAAACTCAATGGGCAAGTGATTTTTAAGATCTACCAAAGGCATGTGCAAAAATTAATTTCCTTTAATTTTTCTTCTTTTTATATATATAAAAAAGTCTGTCCCACAAAGGCAAACGCATCTCTCACTGGGTACACCTACACGTAGAGTCTAACCATAGCATTGGTGTTTTGATGGCTAATTTGACATGTACAATAAACAATAAAAGTGCCTCTAAATTAGTTCATACTTGGTATTTCTAATCAAGTTTTATTGATTTGACTAGTGTACTGGGATTCTCGAAATTAACTAGATGGTTGCGGGAGTTTGACTTTCCTTCGTTCTTGGATCAAAGAGAAAATCAAAGACATTATTACTCTGCAACTGACAAACTAAAACTAGATCCGTTTCACCTAGTCTTCTCTCGTCACATCACATTTAAAATCCTTCTGCTTAGCACATTTTCACTTCCTTGATCCATGCCATTCTATTCTTTAATGGCAATCAATCTTTTCCGTGCTGAATCGCTTAATCAGATAAAGATTAGGCTCTGCAGCAACCTCACTTTCTCACAGTCACACAATTCAAGATTTGTATATGATCATGTGGGCTCTAGTTCGCAAACTAATCATACCTTGATTGATGCAAAATCATATAACAATACCGAGTGATTCAAGTATTTAATGACACTAAAAGTTTTGTTATTCAGAACTGATTGGAGAATATACTGAACATTAAAACATACACAAAAGGGCCCTGCCTAGTCTATACTGCTATCCCAAAACAGGGCTCTTATTTATGATAATATTGCACATGGCATCCTAAGCTTGATCCAATTAAAGCACCATATAGCAGTATAGTATTAGTAGGGCATACCAGTACAGGGCATGGTGCCTCGTCTCCCATTTAAGTTATAGGAGCACCTGTCAGAAGAAGAAAGAGGGGAGCTGCATGGTTAACATGTCTGGGCAATGTTTGGAGCTCATGAAAGGACTAACCAACCTCCCAGGCGACAAACCCACCTGAAGCTTAGAGATAAAATGGGGTCCAATTTTGATTTTAGAAAACAGTTTGGACTTGTTGCTTTGATTGTAGGGTTCCTCTCATTTAAGTCTTGATAGAACCTCAATCTTGTCAAAACCCAATCTTCTGACTGTAGGAGGTGTGGTGGCCATCAACTTTTTAATTAGGACAAATTATGCCCTGAGAATCTTGAGTTAGACTCATAATGACATTGACTGACAAGTTTTGGGTGATACAGGAAGAGATATCCCAAGACGTATAGCATGTTGGATAATTTTATGGAATATAACATTTTAATTTTACAAAGCTTGCCCCTTCACTTGTGTGGTCTGCCTCATTTCATCTCTCTCTCTCATCTAGTTGTTCTTCGAATATCTAATTTAGAAGAAAAGGGATTGTTCTGTTTCAAATTTAAATTGCAATGATGTGTGTGAATAGGGCATGATCCATGGTAGGTATATAGATGCACTGAAATTAAATTAAGATGCAAAAAATCATTTCATCATCAAAACAAAACAAAATAAAAGACAGAAATCATCAATTCAACGACTAAATTAAAGTCTGTTTTGCATTGAATTTGCTTTTACTCTTCAAATTATTTTATTAGAAAAAAATTAAATTAATATTTTTTAAAAAATACTTTTTTGAAAACTTTATTATTATGGTGTTGATATTAAAATAAATAAATAAATTATTTTAATATATTTTTAATTAAAAAATACCTTTAAAAAACATCATCTACAACATCACGATGACACACGTAATTAGACCTCGTGACTCACACACAGGAAGTAGAGCTCCCATCGAACACAAAAACATCCTCCTTGTGTTCCTTCGATATTTCTACGTACACACAAAATCTGTTTTGCTTTTGAACAAATTAGAATTTTCTGTCCAAAGTTCGCGGTTCCTTTCAAGTTCTTAGAAACAAAAGTATAACTAGATCATGACATCCTTGAATTGGCATCTGTTTTGATTTTTGAATTCCCATTTAACCTAACTTCTGTGGGGCAGGCTTCTCGGGACATGTCTTTGAGGAACACACGACTGAGCTACGATAATGGTGGGAAACCCTATCTTATCCTGTATAAGGGTAGATACCCATCATGTCTGGAGGCAAATCCATAACATCTTTCTTTCATGTATTTTGACTATTTATTACTTCTCACAGCTGATGCTTGAGAGAATTGGGTGGACCACTTCCCAACCCTGTTAAGCAACCTAATAATATTCGGACTTGAACTTGGAACAAGCGACAATTTCTTCCAGCAATCTTGTTACTGTTTCATCTATAATTATGATGAATGGTATATATAATTGGGTGCCAGCTGTGTGCGTGTGGAAATGGGAATATGAAATCACTTTCTTTGGAAGAAATACGTTCCAAGACGTAGGAAACAAGGAAGGAAGAATTTCAGCAACATGCAAAATAAAAGAGACTAATGTTTTTTAAAATATTTTTTATTTTAAAATATATTAAAATAATTTTTATTTTATTTTTTAAAAATTATTTTTGATATAAGCACATCAAAATAATCTGAAAACATAAAAGAATATTAATTTTTAAAGCCAATAAAAAAATAAAAAAATTAAATTTTTTAAAAACAATTTTGAAATATAATATAAAACACTATCAATTTGTAACCAAGGTAAATCAATAAGAATACCTTGAGCTTTAATTTAAGATCATTCAATACAATCTTTATGTCTCCAGATACTCTCTTGTAACAGATCTTTTGTGTATTTTATAATAAAAATTGGATGAAAATATAAAAATAAATTTAATCTTAAAATTAAATTAATATTAAAATTAACAAAAGAATTAAAAAATATAAGAAAAACTTGAAAAAAAGAAGAAGAGAAACTCATTAAATTTAAACATATTTGAAAAACTAGTCTATCATGTTGCTGTAATGGGTTATAGTGCCTCTTTGAAAGAGTGATTGAGATTTTTGTTAAAAATAATTTTTATTTAGAAATATATTAAAATAATATATATTTTTTATTTTTTAAAATTTATTTTTAACATTAGCACAGTAAGCCTATTAAAAAAAAGAAATAATTTGAAGTTAAAAAAATAAAAAAAAAACTTCAAAAATAAAATTGGACCGCAATGTCAAACACCACCCTTGTCTATTTCTACAGAAATGATACATAATTCTATATTAATGAAGTTTTTCAAGTTATTATTTATTTATTTCCAATGCTTTTCACTTATTTATTTATTTTTTATATTTAATATTCTCTAGGGCTTTTGAATTTTTTTTTCTAGATTTTCACAGTTATTGTTTTCTCTTGTATTTTGAGGGTATTTTTATCTTAAAATTGTGATAAAATATAAGTATTCTTTCAAAATTGTTTGTATTTCCAAGGCCAGTCATACAATACAAAATTTACAAAAGTATATATCATAGTTCTTTTTTCTATTCAATATAAACACTACTAGAAAATTAGTAAATAGAAATGGAAACACCAGCAGAATATTTTTGTCAGTAAATTGCCAAGAATTTTTTTGACAAGATATGCCCTTACAGTATCCATCGGTAAATACCGATGTAAATATTCCCTCGGTCTCTACCGAGATAATTACAATGGAAAAAAATGAATAAAAAAACAAAAAAATACGATGATGTGTCGTTTTTATAGATAGAATTACTAACATATTTAAATTCATCGATTAAATTCATTAGTAAATCTATCTGTAATATTTAATTTACAACATAACAAGCTCTCCCTCCCTCACCCATTTTTTTTCTCTGCAACAAACAACACAACACCCTCTAGTTTTATTATAGATCAACATTCCAACAAATCCAGCTACTCCAACACTCAGTTTGTCAGTATCCACGTTTTGATTCAAATTTTATTGAGGATTCTCTACTTCAAGTAAGCAAAACTATTTATTTTTTATTTGAACACAATTTTAAAATTTTAATTTTTATTGCATATTTTTATTGTATATGTATTAATTTTGTCTGGGAGTTTACTTTTTATATAAGTTTTTCCTATATAAATTTGTTATATGAATGTATGATTTGTACATGTTAGGGTTTGTTTGAGATTTTTTAAAATTATATTTGTTTGTAAATTTATAAAATTTAATTCGAATTTGTAACGTGGGTGTTTTGTGATGAAATAAATAATAATTTATTTAACTGGTTCGTTTTATATCTTGTCAATTTTACTATTGAATTAAATTTTTTGGTGGATGTATAAAAATTTGAATTTATATAGATAATTCATAGTAAATTAGTTGTGTTATTAAAATAATTTGAATAAGTTTGAGTTGGTTTGCATATAGAGAATCATATGTTCCTCAGGAGACCATGATAGAAAGGATGGTTAGGTCAACTTGTAGTTATAACAACATGCATGAAGTTGTAGATGACAATAATGATCCTTATAGGAACATGATCATGGATGCAATGAGAATGAATCAAGGTTATGTCGGTCAATGTCCAATAGTAGATGAAGAACTTGATATAAACGCGATCAAGTTTTTTTTTATCTTTTGAAAGACTCCAATAAACCATTTATAAGATAAGTACACAAATCATAGTAAATTATCGGTCGTAACACTGATGTTCACTATCAAGTCAGATAATGAGTCGAATGAGGTCGATTACAACATAATTGTTGAACGAGCAAAAAGCATTTTACTTGAAATGAATAGGCTGAAAAAGAATTTTTATGTTGTTAAATGATGATAAAACCCTCGACATAGGACACCAAAAAATTAACATGTGTCCAAACTCCTACATGTTGACTACCTTGAAAATGTAGAATTAATTGAGTGCAGAACATGTAAGTATGCTCGTTATAAACCCAGATCTGGTAGGGAAAGGACTCTTGTTGCACATACAAAACTTGGATACTTCTCAACCAAATATGGATGGATTGTATTTGAACTTATATATTAATTGTTATAAACAAAGACTCGCCTCCTTCTCCTCCTCCAACGCCTCTATTACAAATTAATTGTACTTAAACTAAAAAATGTTTAATTTTGTAGTAAATATTTGATTTTTATATTATTTTAATTTTTTTTGTTTAACAAATTTTTTTAATTATTGCTGATGAGGTTAACGACAGATGAAGTCCGTTGGTATATTTCAGAGAGTTAAAAAAAAATATTGCAAATACAACTGCCACTATTTATTCATTGATGAAATAACAAATAGTTTGTTTAATGGTTATATGTCAAATTCATCAAAGGAAATATCTACGGACAAAACAAAAATCATTTATGGAATGATATACGGTTTTCTGTTGGTGATATGTTATATTCAACGATATAAATACCAACAGAATGAAGTGAGTAAATTTTTTTATAGCATGTCTTCACCGTTAATAAA
>Ga0325401_1005406_pt1 | contig 12225 bp, 12 predicted proteins | sample PopdelMetagenome_FD_205666 | JGI IMG/M metagenome (GOLD analysis project Ga0325401, IMG submission 205666) | Populus deltoides microbial communities from Bellville, Georgia, United States - Xylem-PdKOR-R2 | ecosystem: Host-associated > Plants > Phyllosphere > Stem > Wood/Secondary xylem | place...
GGACTCCGAGAGCTCCTCGGCGGTCATGCGCGCCCAGATCGCGGTCGCCAGCACGTCGACGCGCTTGCCCGCGCCCTGGCCGCCGACCACCTGGCCGCCCAGCAGCCGGCCCGACCCGGCCTCGGTGACCAGCTTGACCGCGACGTCCTCGGCGCCGGGGTAGTAGCCGGCCCGCGTCGTGGCCTCGACGACGTCGGTGCGGAAGTCGAAGCCGGCCTGCTCGGCCTGGGTGGTGCACAGCCCGGTGCGGCCGATCTCGGTGCCGCCGACCTTGGTCAGCGCCGTGCCGAGCACCCCGGCGAACCGGGCCGGCCGCCCGGCGATCACCGACCCGGCGACCCGGCCCTGCTTGTTGGCGTGGGTGCCCAGCGCGACGTGCGCGGGTTCGCCGGTGAGGTGGTGGTAGGTCTGCACGCAGTCGCCGGCGGCGAACACGTTGTCGTGCGTGCGGCTGCGCATGGTGGCGTCGACGTCGATGGCCCCGGTGACCCCGATGCCGAGGCCGGCTGCCTCGGCCAGCCGCGCCTCGGGCCCCATGCCCAGCCCGAGGACGACGAGGTCGGCGTCGTAGCTGCCCTGGTCGGTGCGCACCCCGCGGGCCCGCCCGTCGGGGCCGACCAGCACCTCGCGCACGGCCTGGTCGGTGTGCACGCCGATGCCCTCGGCGCGCATGGCCGCGCAGACCCGCTCGCCCATGTCGGCGTCCAGCAGTCCCATCGGCAGCGGGTCGGCCAGCACGACGTCGACCCGCAGGCCGCGCAGCTGCAGCACCTCGGCCATCTCCAGACCGATGTAGCCGCCGCCCAGCACCACGGCCCGGCCCGGCCGGTCGCGCGGCAGCTCGTCGACCGCGGCCCGGATCGCGGCGCCGTCGTCGAGGCGGTGCACCCCGAACACGCCGGGGGCGTCGAGGCCCTCGATCGGCGGGCGGGTGGGGCGGCCGCCGGTGGCCAGCAGCAGGGTGTCGTAGTCGAAGGTGCGGCCGTCGGCGCTGGTCACCCGGCACGCGTCGAGGTCGACGGCCTCGGCGCGGGTGCCGGTGTGCACGGTGAGGCCGCGCCGCCGGTGCTCCTCGGGCGTGCGGGCCACGAGGTCGTCGCGGCTGCCCACGAGGTCGCCCACCCAATAGGGGATGCCGCAGGCGGAGAAGGACGTGTCGGCACCCTGCTCGAGCACGACGATGTCCAGGGACTCGTCGATGCGGTGCGCCTGGGCGGCCGCGGACATGCCGCCCGCGTCGCCCCCGATGACCAGCAGCCGGTGTCTCGACATGCTGCCCTGCGTGCCCCGGGTCAGCCCGCGCTGAACATCTTCCCGGGGTTGAGCAACCCGGCGGGGTCCAACGCACCCTTGATCGAGCGGTGCACGTCGAGGGACACCGGCCCGATCTCGCGCTCGAGCCACCCGGTCTTCAGGTTGCCGACGCCGTGCTCCCCGGTGATGGTGCCGCCCATCGACAGACCCAGCTCGAGGATGTCGTCGAAGGCCCGGTGGGCGCGCTCGGCCTGCTCGGTGTCGGTCGGGTCGAAGCAGATGGTCGGGTGCATGTTGCCGTCGCCGGCGTGCCCGACGACCCCGACCACGAGGCCCCGCTCGCCGGCGACGGCGTCGCAGCCGTCGAGGAAGGCCGCGATGCGCGAGCGCGGCACGGCCACGTCGTCGATGAGCGTGGTGCCCAGCTGCTCGAGCGCGGGCAGCGCCATGCGCCGGGCGGCCAGCAGCAGGTCGCCCTCGGCGGCGTCGTCGGTGACGTGCACCAGCTCACAGCCGGCATCGCGGCACAGCTGGGCGAGCACCTCCATCTCGGCCACCGCGGCCTCGCCGCCGGCGTCGGACTGGGCCACCAGCAGGGCGTGCGCGTCGCGGTCCAGACCGGCCTTCATCATGTCGTCGACGGCCCGGATGCAGGTGCGGTCCATGACCTCGAACAGGCTGGGCACCACCCCGCAGCTCACCGCGGCCTCGACCACCTGACCGGTCTGCGCCGTGGTCGAGAACGTGGCCACCAGCGTGACCGGGGTGCGGGGGGCCGGCCGCAGCGAGAGCGTGGCCTCGGTGATCACGCCGAGCGTGCCCTCGGAGCCGACGAACAGCTTGGGCAGGTCGTAGCCGGCCACGCCCTTGACCGTGCGGCGCCCGGTGCGCAGCACCCGGCCGTCGGCGAGCACGACCTCCAGGCCCAGCACGTAGTCGGTGGTGACGCCGTACTTCACGCAGCACAGCCCACCGGAGTTGTTGGCCAGGTTGCCGCCGATCGTGCACCAGTCGTAGGACGAGGGGTCCGGGGGGTAGAACAGCCCGTGCCGGGCCACCTCGTCGCGCAGCGCCTTGTTCACCACGCCGGGCTGCACCACGGCCAGCCGGTCGGCGGTGGACACCTCGAGCACGGCGTCCATGCGGGTCATGACCAGCGTGATCGCGCCGTCGACGGCGTTGGCCGCGCCGGCCAGACCGGACCCGGCACCCCGCGGCACCACCGGCACCCCGTGCGCGGAGGCGATGCGCATGACCGCCGACACCTCGGCCGTGGTGCGGGGCAGCACCACCGCGGCGGGCAGCCCGGCCGGGGCGAGCATCGCCTGGTCACGGGCGTAGGCGGCGGTGACGTCGGGGTCGGTGAGCACGCTGCCCGGGCCCAGGGCGGTGGTCAGCTCGTCGACCCACGCGGGGGTGGCGGCACCTGCGGACGTCGGAGTCTGTGTGGTGGCGGTCACGTCGCCACGGTACGACGTCCGCCCGACACACCCTCGGTCGTCCAGGGAACCCACAGCCGGCGCACGTACGGTCCCCCGCCGTGAGCTCCTTCCTGGACCCCGAGCACCTGGTCAACACCTTCGGCCTGATCGGGCTCGTGGTGATCCTGTTCGCCGAGTGCGGCCTGCTGGTCGGGTTCTTCCTGCCCGGCGACTCGCTGCTGTTCACCGCGGGCCTGCTGGTGGCCAGCCAGGTGTTCACCGTGCCGCTGTGGGTCCTGCTCGTCGTCCTCCCGCTGGCCGCCATCGCCGGCAACCTGGTGGGCTACTGGATCGGCCGGCGGGTGGGCCCGGCGGTGTTCAACCGGCCCGACAGCCGGTTGTTCAAGGCCGAGTACGTGGAGAAGTCCCAGGCCTTCTTCGACCGCAACGGCAACCGCACGATCCTGCTGGCCCGCTTCGTACCGATCGTGCGCACCTTCGCCACGGTGATGGCCGGCGCCTCGCGCATGGACTTCCGCCGCTACGCCGTGTGGTCGGTGATCGGCGGGGTGCTCTGGGCCGGCGGGGTCACGGCGCTGGGCTACTGGCTGGGCCAGGTCGCCGTGGTGCGCGACCACGTCGAGCTGTTCATCCTCGTCATCGTCGCGCTGTCGCTGGTCCCGGTGGTCGTCGAGGTCGTGCGCAGCCGCCGCTCGCCCGCCTAGCCCTCGAGGCCCAGGTCGTCGAGGGAGAAGGCGGCGCGGTACTCGTAGCCGGCGGCCTCGACGGCCGCGCGGGCCCCGCGGTCGACGATGACGGCCACCGCCACCACCTCGGCGCCGGCCTCCACCAGCGCCTCGGCGGCGGTGAGCGGGCTGCCGCCGGTGGTGGAGACGTCCTCGACGACCAGCACGCGCCGGCCCTCGACGTCGGGGCCCTCGATGCGGCGCTGCAGGCCGTGCGCCTTGCCCTGCTTGCGCACGACGCAGGCGTCCAGGAAGCCCGCGCCGTCGCCCGCGGCGTGCAGCATGGCGGTGGCCACCGGGTCGGCGCCCAGCGTGAGGCCGCCGACCACGTCGTAGTGCAGGTCGGCGGTGAGCTGGCGCATGACCCGGCCCACCAGCGGAGCGCCCTCGTGGTGCAGGGTCAGCCGGCGCAGGTCGATGTACCAGTCGGCCTCGCGGCCCGAGGAGAGCGTGACCCTGCCGTGCACGACGGCCAGGTCGGTGATCAGCTCGAGCAGGCGGGTCCGGTCGGGGTGGTGCCGGGGGTCAGGCGCAGCCGTCATGCGCCGACCGTAGGTCAGGGCGATCATCGCGGCATGAGCCGCACCTCCGACCGCGTCGCCGCGGCCGCCCTGGCTGTCGGGTCCGCCGTCGTCGGCGGGCTGGCCACCGACCCGTCCAGCCGCTGGTTCGCCCGGCTGGACAAGCCGTCGTCCTACCCCCCGCCGCAGGCGTTCGGGATCGTGTGGACGGCGCTCTACACGGGCATCGCCTGGGCCGGCGGCGAGGTGCTGGCGAAGGGCGACGCGCAGCAGCGGCACGACTTCGGTCAGGCCTACGCGGTCAACCTGGCCCTCAACACCGCCTGGACGCCGATCTTCTTCCGCGCCCACCGACCCTGGCTGGCCACGCTGGAGTCCGCCGCGCTGACCGCCTCGACGGTCGACCTGGTGCGCCGCGCCGACCGGGTCAGCCGGCCGGCGGCCGCCGCCCTGGTGCCCTACGCCGCCTGGACGGCGTTCGCGACCGTGCTGTCGGGGGCCATCGCCCGCCGCAACTGACCCGCCGGCCCCGCGGCTCAGGCCTCGGGGGCGAGCACCTGGTCGACGACGTACACGGTGGCGTTCGCCGTCGGCAGGTTCCCGCAGACCACGGTGGCGTCGGCGGTGCCCAGCAGGGTCTGGTCGGCCGCGACCACGGGGGCGTCGGCCGTGCCGGTGACGGTGACGGTGTCGCCCAGCAGCGTGGTGTGCTCGCCGAGGAGGTCCCCGGGGGCCAGCCGGCCGGCGATGGCGTGGTGCTGCAGCACCGAGGTCAACCGGGGCAGGTCGGCCAGCAGGGCGTTGAGCTGGTCGGCCGGCACGGCGTCGAAGGCGCTGTTGGCCGGCGCCAGCAGGGTGATGCCGGACTGGGCGTCGAGCGCTGCGGTCAGGTTGGCCTGGCCGACCACGGAGGCCAGGGTCGACAGCGGCGGGACGGCGGCCGCCGCGGTGGCCACCGGCTGGGTGGCGGCGGCCTGCAGCGCCGCGGCGACCGCCGGGTCGGCGGTGAGCTGCGCGCAGCCGGCGCCCACCGGCTCGGTGGAGGACGAGGTGGGCGCGGCTGAGGTGGTGGCGGCCGAGCTCGTCGCGGCGGCGTCGCTGCCGCCGTCGTCGGAGGAGCAGCCGGTGAGGGCCCCGCCGGTGACGAGGGCCGCGGAGGCCACGATCAGGGCGCCGCGGGTGAGGCGGGTGCTGGTCATGGGGACCAGTGTCGGGCATCGGCTGCCCGGGCCCGTGCCAGGCTGGCGGGATGACCGCACCCGTGGCCGCTCCCCCGTCGGTCCGCGTGGCCACCGGCACCCTGCTCGCCCTGGCGGTGCTGCTGGTGGCCAGCGCGGCGCTCACCCTGGTGGGCCAGGAGGCGGTGGTCGACCGCTTCGTCGCCGCCCAGCCCGGGCTGGACCGGGCCGCCACCACCCGCGCCCTGGTGCTGGGCCAGGTGCTCTACCTGGTGCTGGGGCTGGCTGCCGGGGTCGGCGGGGTCGCCCTGCTGCGCCGTCGCCCGTGGGGCCGCTGGCTGGGGCTGGCCGCCGCGCTGTTCCTCGGGCTGCGCACGGTGCTCTCCGCGGTGGGCGCCGGTGGCACCACCGTGTTCTCGCTGCTGGTGCTGGTGCTGTGCATCGCCGCGGTGACCAGCCTGCTGGCCCGCACCACCCGCACCTGGCTGCCCGGCCCGGTCGAGCGGGAGGGCTAGCGGAGCCCGGCTGCGCGGCGCTGGCCGCAGACCCGGTACCAGTCGCCGGACGCCGGCAGGGCCAGCAGCACGGCCCCGGCGACCAGCAGCGCCACCTGCAGCACGCCCAGCACCGTGATCACCACCAGCGGGGCGCCGATCGCGCCGACCAGGCCGAACAGCCCCAGGCCGCTGAGCACCCACAGCACGATGCGGGCCCAGGTGTGCCCCTGCCAGGCGAAGGCGGTCATGGTGCCGTACAGGGCGACGGCGACCAGGCCGAGCACCGCCGTGGCCGTCGTGGCCGCGGTGCTGACCCCGCCGACGAAGGCATCGGCGAAGCCGGGTTCGAGGTCGGTGCCGCCGAGGCCGAGGTCGCGCAGTGCCTGCTCCACGTAGGCGTCGCGGTTGGCGAGCACCACCACCGCACCGACCAGCCCGGACACCGTCGCGAGCACGTACGCCAGGACGCCGGCCGCGGCCGTGGCCGGGCGGGCCATCGGCGGCGGCACCGGACGCGGCGGCCCGTACGCGAACACCGGCCCGTAGGCCGGCGGCGGCCCGTACCCGGGTGGTGGCCCGTACCCCGGCGGTGGCCCGTAGCCCGGCGGTGGCCCGTAGCCCGGCGGTGGCCCGTAACCGGGCGGTGGCTGGGTCATCGGGGTCCTCCTGGGCGGCGGGTGGGACGACGAGGGCCCGCCGTCGTCACGACGGCGGGCCCTCGGGGTGCACGGGTCAGCGACCCTTCATGGCGTCGTACCACTGGCCGGACGGCTTCTGCGCGAGGAAGAAGATGCCGGCCGCCAGGAGCAGCAGCTGCACGATGTTCAGGATCGTCAGCAGCGCGATGCCGTTGCCGCCGATGCCCACGAGCCCGGACAGCAGGCCCAGGCCGCCGAGCACGAACAGCGTGATGCGCGCCCAGTTCTTGCCCTGCCAGGCGAACCAGATGACCGCGCAGTAGGCGGCGAAGAAGATCAGGCCGATGACGGCCCCCGCCGTGGCCGCGCCGGTGCCGATGCCCGAGAACGAGGCGTCGACCGAGTTCGGGTCGATCCCGGCGTCCCGGTAGGCGTTGTCCAGGATCGTGTCGATGCTGGCGAAGGTGACGATCGAGGCGATCAGGCCGATGACGGTCGCCGCCACGAAGGCGTAGATGCCGTTGACGACCGTCTTCGGGCGCGGCGGGGCGGCGCCGACCGGGCCGCCGAAGCCGGCGTGCGGAGCGGCCGGGTAGCCGCCCTGCCCGTAGCCGGGCTGCTGGCCGTAGCCCTGCGGCTGCTGGCCGTACCCCTGCGGGGGCTGCTGCCCGTACCCCTGCGGCTGGCCGGCGCCCGGCGAGGGCTGTCCCCACTCGCCGCCGGGCTGTCCCTGTCCTGCGGTCATGCGTCCTCCTCGATCGGGTCCGGCGCGTGCCGGGCGGGAAGATCATGACGGGGATCCGGCACGAGGGCGAGCCGGCACCCCGGACGGGGCAGCCCGGCGGGTGGGTCAGGCGGTGAGCTCCCGCAGCGGGCCGTCCCCCCGACCGTCACCAGCACCCCCGCCGTCCCCGGGCTCGGCCGCCCCGGCCCGGCGCACGGTCAGCCCGGCGTCGAGCTCGCCGGCGACGTCGACGACCACCGCGTCGCCGTCGCGCACCTCACCGGCCAGCAGCGCCCGGGCGAGCTGGTCGCCGATCGCCGACTGCACCAGCCGGCGCAGCGGGCGCGCCCCGTACACCGGGTCGAACCCGTTCATGGCCAGCCACTCGCGGGCGGCGTCGGAGACCTCCAGCGTGAGCCGCCGGGCGGCCAGCCGCCGGGCCAGCACCGCGACCTGGATGTCGACGATGCCGGTCAGCTCGTCGGTGCCCAGCGGCCGGAAGACCACGACGTCGTCGAGCCGGTTGAGGAACTCGGGCTTGAAGTGCGCCCGCACCACCTCGTCGACGGCCCGTCGCTTGGCGTCGGCGGCGATCGACTGGTCGGCGATGACCTGCGAGCCCAGGTTCGACGTCAGCACCAGGATGGTGTTGCGGAAGTCGACCGTGCGGCCCTGCCCGTCGGTGAGCCGGCCGTCGTCGAGCACCTGCAGCAGCACGTCGAAGACGTCGGGGTGGGCCTTCTCGACCTCGTCGAGCAGCACGATCGTGTACGGACGACGCCGCACCGCCTCGGTCAGCTGGCCGCCGGCCTCGTAGCCGACGTAGCCGGGGGGCGCCCCGACCAGGCGGGAGACCGAGTGCTTCTCGGAGTACTCGCTCATGTCGATGCGGACCATCGCCCGCTCGTCGTCGAACAGGAACTCGGCCAGGGCCTTGGCCAGCTCGGTCTTGCCGACGCCGGTGGGGCCCAGGAAGAGGAACGACCCGGTGGGCCGGTCGGGGTCGGCCACGCCCGAGCGCGCCCGGCGGACGGCGTCGGCGACGGCGCGCACGGCCTCGGGCTGGCCGACGACCCGTCCGGCGAGGACGTCCTCCATGCGCAGCAGCTTGGCCGTCTCACCCTCGAGCAGGCGGCCGGCCGGGATGCCGGTCCAGGACTGCACGACCTCGGCGATGTCGTCGGGGCCGACCTCCTCCTTGAGCATGGAGGCCTCACCCGTGGCACCCGAGGCCTCGGCCAGCGCCTTCTCCAGGGCCGGCAGCCGGCCGTAGCGCAGCTCGGCCACGCGGGCGAGGTCGCCGTCGCGCTCGGCGCGCTCGGCCTCCTGGCGCACCGTCTCCAGCTGCTCCTTGGTCTCGCGGATGCGGTCGATGGCGCCCTTGTCCTGCTGCCAGCGGGCGGTCAGCTCGTCGAGCCGCTCGCGGCGGTCGGCGAGGTCCTCGCGGAGGGCGACCAACCGGGCCTGCGACCCCTCGTCCTCCTCCTTGGCCAGCGCCATCTCCTCGATCTCCAGGCGGCGGACCACCCGCTCGACCTCGTCGACCTCGACCGGGCGGCTGTCGATCTCCATGCGCAGCCGGCTGGCGGCCTCGTCGACCAGGTCGATGGCCTTGTCGGGCAGGAACCGCGCGGTGACGTACCGGTCGGACAGGGTGGCGGCCGAGACGATGGCGGCGTCGGTGATGCGCACGCCGTGGTGCACCTCGTAGCGCTCCTTGAGCCCGCGCAGGATGCCGATGGTGTCCTCGACGGTGGGCTCGCCGACGAACACCTGCTGGAACCGGCGCTCGAGCGCGGGGTCCTTCTCGATGTGCTCGCGGAACTCGTCGAGGGTGGTGGCGCCGACCATGCGCAGCTCGCCGCGGGCCAGCATCGGCTTGATCATGTTGCCGGCGTCCATGGCCGAGTCGCCGCTCGCGCCGGCGCCCACGATGGTGTGCAGCTCGTCGATGAAGGTGACGACCTCGCCATCGCTCTCGGTGATCTCCTGGAGCACGGCCTTGAGCCGCTCCTCGAACTCACCGCGAAACTTGGCCCCGGCCACCATGGCCGAGAGGTCCAACGACATCAGCCGCTTGCCCTTGAGGCTCTCGGGCACGTCGCCGGCGACCATGCGCTGCGCCAGGCCCTCGACGATGGCGGTCTTGCCGACGCCGGGCTCGCCGATGAGCACGGGGTTGTTCTTGGTGCGGCGCGAGAGCACCTGCACGACCCGGCGGATCTCGGTGTCCCGCCCGATGACCGGGTCCATCTTGCCCTCGCGGGCACGCTCGGTGAGGTCGACGGCGTACTTCTCCAGCGCCTTGTAGGTGCCCTCGGGGTCCTCGGAGGTGACCTTGCGGTTGCCGCGCACCGTGCGGAAGGCGGCCAGCAGGGCGTCGTCGGTGGCGCCGGCCCCGGTCAGGATCGAGCCGGCCTCGCCGCCCACGCTGGCCAGCCCGACCAGCAGGTGCTCGGTGGAGACGAACTCGTCGCCGAGGGCGGTGGCCTGCTCTCCGGCGGCGTTGACCACCCGCAGGAGGTCGCGGGAGGGCGCCGGCGCGGCGACGGTGGAGCCCGAGACGCTGGGCAGCCGCCGCAGGGCGGCGTCGGCCTTGACGCGCACCTCGGCCGGCCGGGCGCCGGCGGCCTGCAGCAGCGGGCCGGTGATGCCGTCGGTCTGGTCGAGCAGGGCGACGAGCAGGTGCAGGGGCTCCAGGGCCGCCTGGCCGCGGTCGACCGCCAGCCGCTGGGCCGCGGCGATGGCCTCCTGCGAACGGGTGGTCAACTTGTCCATGGGGCGGGGTACCTCTCTCGGTGGTGTCCGTCGTGGGGTGTCGCCGGGTCCAACGCGGGCAGGGTTGAGCCTGTTCCGCTCAACTCTGCCACAGGGGTTGCGAGACCGACCCCGATCACATGGTTGACATGCGCCGCCTAGGCTGGGTGGATGCCGGACACGCCGTCGCCCAGTGTCGAACTCGACGACCAGCTCTGCTTCGCGCTCTACGCGGCCTCCCGCGCCGTCACCGCCCGGTACCGGCCCATGCTGGACAAGATGGGGCTGACCTACCCCCAGTACCTGGTGATGATGCTGCTCTGGGAGACCGACGGCCAGACCGTGGGCCAGCTCGGCAACCGGCTGGCCCTCGACTCGGGCACGCTGTCCCCCCTGCTCAAGCGGTTGACGGCGGCGGGCCTGGTCACCCGGCACCGCCGGGTCGACGACGAGCGCTCGGTCTCGATCGTGCTGACCGAATCGGGTCGCGCACTGCAGGGCCAGGCGCTCGACGTGTCGCAGGAGATGATCGGGGCACTGGGTCTCACGATCGCCGAGTTCGACCACCTGAAGGCCGAGCTGCGTGCCCTGACCGAGAAGGTCTCGTCGGACGGGAACACCAGCCGCGCCTGATCGGTTGTGTGCGATCGAGTAGCCCGCCGAACGGCGGCGGGCCGGACGACGAAGGAGCACCGATGCCCACCCGCACCGCACGCACCGCATGGAACGGCACCCTCGAGGAGGGCTCGGGCCAGGTCGAGCTGTCCAGCTCGAAGGTCGGCACCTACGACGTGTCCTTCCCCAAGCGCGCTGCCGACGACGCCGGCGGCACCACCTCGCCCGAGGAGCTCATCGCCGCGGCCCACTCGGCCTGCTACGCGATGCAGTTCTCCGCCCTGATCGCCCAGGCCGGCGGCACCCCCGAGAGCCTCGAGGTCTCCGCCGACGTCTCGCTCGGCCCGGACTCCGCCAACGGCGGCTTCAAGCTCACCGGCATCAAGCTCACCGTCCGCGGTGAGGTCGAGGGCCTCGACGAGGCCGGCTTCAAGAAGGCCGCCGAGGACGCCAAGGCCGGCTGCCCCGTCAGCAAGGCGCTCACCGGCGTCGACATCACGCTGGACGCCGCGCTCGTCAGCTGACGTCCCGGCTCACCAGGAGGGCCCCTCCCCCACCCGGGGAGGGGCCCTTCTGCATCCCCAGCCGGGTCACAGCCCCCGCACGGACGGACCGGGCACCGTCGTCGGCATGGAACCCGAGCACCCCCTGGAGACCCGCCGCCGCGGCACCGCCCGCCTGCGGCTGGTCTCCGCCGGCGTCGCCACGGCCGCGGTCGTGCTGACCGGGTCGGCCACGATGGCGTTCGCCAGCACGAGCACCCCCGACTCCGCCGGCTCGGCCGACTCCGCCAGCTCGGTGGCGGCGGCGTCCTCGTCGGCGTCGACGGCCGACCCGGGCACGACGGCGTCCGACGGCCTGTCCGGTGGCTCCGGCGTGGGCGCCGCGTCCGGCTCCGCCGCCGACGCCAGCTCCGGGGGCTCGTGACCCCACGACGACGCCGGGCCCGCCCCCGGGGTGGGGGCGGGCCCGGCGGACGGGCGCGGACGGGTCAGCGGCGCAGGGCCACCGGCTCGGAGGCCTCGTGCCGGCCGTGCTCCTCCTCGTCGAGGAACACCGTCACGCGCACGGGCTCCTCGGGGCCGTCGGTCCCGCCGACGGCGTGCCGGCCGGCCAGCTGCTGGTCGACGTCGGCGGTGGCGCCGGTGGCGGCGGGGTCGTCACCGGGGGCGCCGCCCTCCTGGCGGGCCCGCTCGTCGCCGCTCTCGGTGCGCAGGGCGACCTCGCGGATGAAGAGCACCGCCACGACGGTCACGACCGACAGCAGGGCGGCGATGAGGAAGATCCGCCCGGTGGCGTCGCCGTAGGACACACGGATGAGGCCCTGGATGGCCGGGGGTGCGTCGGCCAGCGAGGCCAGCCCGACGTCCCCGCCGCCGGCCTGGGCGGCGGCACCGGCGGGCAGGCCCTCGGTGATCAGGGTGGTCACCCGGGCGCTGAGCACCGCGCCGAGCACCGAGACGCCGATCGTGCCGCCGAGGCTGCGGAAGAACGCGACCGCGGAGCTGGCGGCGCCGAGGTCGGTGGCGGCCACGGTGTTCTGCACGGCCAGCACCAGGTTCTGCATGGTCATGCCGATGCCCAGGCCGAGGACGGCGAGGAAGACGCCCAGCAGCACCATGTTGGTCGTGTGGTCGATCGTGGACAGCAGCCCGAACCCGGCGGCCACCAGCACCGACCCGGTGACCAGGTAGGCCTTCCAGCGGCCGAACCGCGAGATCAGGATGCCCGAGACGGTGGAGGAGACCAGCAGCCCGCCCACCATGGGGATGGTGAGCAGCCCGGCGGCGGTCGGCGAGTAGCCGCGCGAGATCTGCAGGTACTGGCCGAGGAAGACCGTGGAGCCGAACAGCGCCACGCCCACGGCCACCGAG
>Ga0325401_1005407_pt1 | contig 12225 bp, 9 predicted proteins | sample PopdelMetagenome_FD_205666 | JGI IMG/M metagenome (GOLD analysis project Ga0325401, IMG submission 205666) | Populus deltoides microbial communities from Bellville, Georgia, United States - Xylem-PdKOR-R2 | ecosystem: Host-associated > Plants > Phyllosphere > Stem > Wood/Secondary xylem | place...
AAGACATCTACAATAATGTTACCAAACTTTTTGTACACAAATTAATTATAAAAAAAGCATGTTAATTATATGGTACAGAGTTGGTTAGTACTAGGGAATAAATATCATAGTTTTGAAGTACAACATAAGATAGAAACAGAGATCCATGAAGTTAGAAGCAGGAAAAACTCAAAAGTGAAACCGTAGATTTTGAGTTTGATTACCTCGAAAGTGAGTTATTGACTGAGTCAACTCAGAAGAACTAAAAGGTCTTCTTGCATGATGAATCTCTTCTCATGGCCCTGCTAAAACATGAGAAATCGATAGGGCCTTCTCAGGTAAAACTTATTTACTGTTACAGTGTACAGGCGCTGGTGAAATTAAAACGTGATCTACACGTGCAAGAACCTCGTTCGTTTTATAAGTTGCTCCCTCTTGTTACTCCTTTTTCTTTTTTCATGAACCCCACTAATATAATATTTTTTAAAAACTGTTTTTTTATTAAAAATATATTAAGATATTTTTTTCATATTTTTTTAAATAATAGGAGAAGATGACTCGTTTAGCTCGAGTCTAATCTCATGTTTGAATCCCATTTTAATTTTTTTTTGATTTACGTGGATATTCGGGCTAGCTTGCGCGCACCACGACTAATCTCACGGCCCACTGAACACCCTGCAAACCCAGTAGGCATGTAAGGCACCGCGGGGGTGACAAACGTGCACATGAGAGCTCGAACCCAGGAGCAGCGGAAGGAGACAAGCCCCTCCTGCCGCCAGGCCAAGACCCTCAGTGCCCCATTTTAATTTATTGTTATATCGTTAGTTTGCTTTACGCTGCGCTGCAAGTTAGATTAATTTTTTTTTTAATTACACACGTCATGAGACTATGATAACCTCGTAGAAAAAAAATCAAAACAAATCATGAAACTTAATTCTTATTCAACTTGACTTGAGTTAACTCGCAAAACTCGTGTCATGAGATTTGACTCATAGAAAATAAACCAAAACAAATCATGAGGTCTAATTCTTAATTAACCTAGTGTTGAATGATGAAATTAAAAATAAAATATCAATCCAAAAAAAAAAAGAACTCTAGTCAACTAGATTAACATATCATACCCGCGTAACAGGTAATGAGATTAAGATAACCTCATAGAAAATAAACTGTAACAAATCATGAAACTTAATTTCGAATAACTCAAATTTGAATGATAAAATTAAAAAATATTTAAAAAAACACTATTGCAATGAAATAGTGTTTTGTGAAGCGATACACAGTAAAAAACATCATATTTTTTAGTTTTTTGTTAACTAGTCTTTTCGCCCGCGCTACACCTTGGATCGGTTTTTTTTTCAGTATAAAAAATATGTTAAGACGTTAGGAAGTTAAATTTTTGATGCAAAATAGCTAAAGCACTTTTTAAATACTTTAATGTTGACATATAGAAGAGACATTGTTTTTTAGTTAAAAAAAATATTAAGACAACGATAAATTATTTTATCCTGGGCCAACAATGTCTAATTTGTGAAACCTGTGATTTGAGATGTGAGATCGTGATAAAACCATGGAACCTACATCAAAGAAAATTAAAAAGCCCAATTATAATGAACCAAATATCGAAGATTAAGAACAAAAAAAAAATCTTTAAAAGGATAAAAAAAGTAGCGACTCAACTACACTTTATGTTAGTGGTTGACATAACATCGTGGGCCAGGCTAAATGTTTTTGTAAGCAAGAAAAAAGAAGTCAAGGTGACGTTAGGATTTCTAAAAAAGTAAAAGAAATTTGAGACTCAGGTCATTGAGTTAATCGAATTTAATAAGTTTGATTAATTTAATATTATAAAAAAGATAACCTAATTTAATCTTTCAAAATTTATAACCCGTGAAATCTCAAACTTGGACTTAATCAAAAAGCTCAATTCCTAATGAAAAAAAAAAAAGCAAAAAAAAATGATATCAACTTGTGTTAATCTATTAAACTCGTGACTCAAGTCATTTGACTAGAAGCTCTAAATTTAAAAAAACATCGAAATCCAATTTTCAACTAATTATACAAAAAAAATCATACAAAAGGATAAAAAAAGAGTAATTATAAGCCAAAAAAAGGCTCAAACCCACTCGGATCAACCTGTTAAATCCACATGTCAAGTTATGAGATCAGTTAACTTGATAAAAGAATAAAATGAAAGAAATCACGAAACCCAGTTAAAAAAAAAACCATCACTAGCTTATACAACCCATGACTTGAGCCATTTGATCGAAAGATCCAAATATAAAAAAACTACGAAGATAAATTCTCAACAAATCAAATATTGAAGTATGAAAAAAAATTCAACAACATAAAAAGATCCAAAATAAAAAAGATTAATTAAAAGCCAAAAAAAGTGCAAGCTTACTTGAGTTAACCCACCATATCCACGGGTTAGGTTATGAGATCAGGATAACTCGATAGAAAAAAAACAAAGAAACCACGAAGTCTATTTTGTAAAAAGATCAATGTCGAGTAACGAGATTGAAAAAGAAAAAAGTCCAAAAAAATAATGTCAACATGTGTTAGCTTATAAACCCATGACTTAAGCCATTTGATCAGAAGCACCAAATTTGGAAAAATTATGAAGTCTAATTTTTAATAAATTAAATATCAAATGATTAAATTAAAAAAAAATTATACAAAACGATCCAAAAGAAAAAAATAGCAACTAAAAAAAATATAGGATCAAATTTTTTTTAAAAAAAATGAGAGGATGAATAATTTTGGATTGAATGGTTAAATTGTAATGAAAAAATAAATTCACAAAATAATTAAAAGTAGAAACCACAAAAATAATGAGGGCTAAATTAAAAAAATAACAAATTAATTTTTTTAAAATGAAATTGAAAACCATTGAAAGTTTTCAAAAAGGGCAAGAAACAAATTAAGAGATAAAAAATAATAAATTTAGATTTAAGGATGAAATTGAAAAATAAATAAAAAACTTACAAAAGAGCCAAGGACAAAAATTACAAATAAAAAAATAAGGACTGACACTCTAATACTCGCAACTAAAGGGACTACCTTAAAACTCTAAATTGCTAGTTTGGATTTAAAGGGAGGATAGAGAAATGAAAAAAAAAAAACATTGCCGATGATACTTCACCATGAAACAACTAACACGCGTCATTTCTTGAGGAAGAGGACGCCAAATGAATCCAATGACACAACGAAAGAAAGTTTTTCACCACTGAAGCTAGTTGCACACACCGCTCAAAAGAAATGGAGTGGATGATGCATGGAATTCTCAATAAATAAAATATTTAAGTATGAACTTGAAAAATAATTCAACAACACCAAAGGATCCTAAAGAACAAAGATTAATTAAAAGCCAAAAAAAGATGCGAGCTCACTTGGTTTAATCCGCCAAACCCACAGGTCAGGTTATGAGATTAAGATAACCCGATAAAAAGAAAAATAAAGAAAACCATGAATCCTATTTTGTAAAAAAATCAATGTCGACTCGTGTTAACTTATAAAACTTGTGACTCGAGTCATTTGATCAGAAACACCAAACCTGAAAAAACCATGTAGCCCAATTTTTAATAAATCAAATATCATATGATAAAATTAAAAAAATATTTGTACAAAAAGATCCAAAAGAAAAAAAATATCAATTAAAAAAATAAAGATCAAATTTGAAAAAAAAATAAGGATGAATACTTTTTTATTGAATGGTTAAATTGTAAGGAAAAATTAAATTGAAAAAATAATTAAAAAAAGAGATCACCAAAAGAATGAGGACTAAATTATAAAAAATAATAATTTTTTTATCAAATAATAAAATTAAAAACAATTGAAAGTTTATAAAAATAGCAAGAAACAAATTAAGAAATAAACAAGATCAAAATTAAAGAAACAAAAAATAATAAATTTAGATTTAAAAATAAAATTGAAAAAAAATAAAAAACTTAAAAAAACCAGTAAGAATAAAAATTATAAATAAAAAAACAAGAATAGACACTAAATACTCACAACTAAAAGACTATCCATAAAATTTAAATGGCTAGCGCGTGTTTCAAAAGACAGAAAGAAAAGAAAACATTGCCAGCGATAATCCACCGAGAAACAATCAACGCATGCTCTCTCTTGACTTTTGAGAAAAAGAACGCCACGGGGAATCCAATGAGACAGTAAAAGGAAATTTTTCACCGCAACACAATACACGTGCATATGGGGTTTTTGTGCACATAGTAAATGAGAAAATTACTAGCATCCCTTGGATCCAATCAATTTTCCAACCATTCAATGATTGCATGTAGGATTGCGAAACACAAAATCCTAGGTGGAATTAAAACATATACGCCAACACTGAAAACAAGTATCCCAAGTTCCCAACCCTGGGAACTCTGAACGGAGAAAAACCCCTCAAAAAATATCTTTCAGCTGTTGCAATTACATCAAGTTTACCCGGAGCCGATTAAAAAAAATTAAGCGCTTTGAGCCCGTCCCTTGCTACATAACAGATTCAATTCAACAAAAATCTGGAGTGCCAAACAATTCAAGGTTGAGTGAACCCAAAAAGAATAAATCTAAGGCGGCCAGAGTGATCAATCAAAACCTCGCTAAATCAATACAGATTTTACATATATAAACCGAAAAATGTAATTATAAAAAAGAAAAAAGTTGTAAAGATGCAGAACACTTCGAAAAAATTAACTCTTGAGGAGAGTCTCAATTGCTTCAAAGAAAAGCGGTGCCATCTCGGGGTTTGGAGTCTTGATGGCACACTTGACCCCAGGGGTTCCAACAACTGTCGTGAGTTCGATTAAGAAGGCAACTCCTCTAGGGATTTTAGTAGAGAAGTAGAACACATCCTGGTTTGAATGCTTTCGCTTTGCTATAAAGAACATGTTTGATGCAGCAAGCCGGTCCAATGTAGATTCTACACCATTCACCGTAATGTCCGGCAAGTCCTTTGAGACCTCATTTGAATCAGGAAGGGACCTCCATGACTGCAATGTGTAAGAACATAATATTAGGTTCCAACGGTAATGGTGAAAGTGGCTAATCAAATCATATCTGCTCGCAAAATCTCTTGATTTCTATCCTCAAATGTTCCAGCTATAGAAAAATTACTAATTTGCTCATCAACCCCATTGACCCCACATCCCCCAGGAGTTTTATTAGAAATTTAGAATCAGACTTCGAAGAATATCCAACCTATTGAAGTCCTAGGATAGCATTTCCCCTACCACAAATTTATTTCCAGTCTCTTCTTTCCTGAAATTAGCCTGATACTTTACTATTAGAGTAGATTTTGGAAATGACAATTAGCCTGATACTATACTATTATTTGTTATCCTAGCAGGCTGGCTCTAAGAGGACGAGTTGCTTAATGCTTCAAAAATCCAGAGAAATAAGGGGTCTGCAATTTGATACTATCACGCACTCTTCTATAAACTTTTTAGCATACAAAGGTCAGTCCAAGAAAAGAAGACCAAGCTTTTCTCTCTTTTACCTCAAGAAAGCTTCCACGTTCCATCCTTCCATCCTCAGTGAAGAATACATGCAATGAGATTTTGTCATTGAAATACCATACAGGCTGTTGATTATTTTTCACAGCAACTTGCAAGAGTGAGCTTGGAGGACCAGCAGACATATTCTGAAACAAAACCATAGGCAGCAGAATTGCCGCTGATGTCCCAGGTTGCAATTGCGGAACCTAATAAATAATTGTTTGTCAATTACATGCTCAACGAGGAAATTTCCATCTTGAATAAACAAAGATCAGCACTACCTGCAGAGGTCCAGCAGCTGCAAGACCGAACGAATTCTTGTTAAACTGGATCATGAATCCATCCAGGGGAATCTGTGAGTTGTTCTCAAACAATAAACTGTAAAATATCTGACCATCCCGCCCTATAAGCTGTGCACTGATTTGTAAACCCTGACCAGTGGATGCTGGTACTAGAACAGGCAAAGGAGGGCTGCAATATTGGTCACGAGATCCAGTAAGTGACATTTATAGCCCAACAGATGGGGTGTCGGGAATCATGTGAAATTCACTATTAGATGAATGTGCTTCAAGTTCTCAACAAGCTACGCAAATTATCCCAATGATTATGTACCAGCCTCAACAAATCATACAAAGGTCAATTAGACAGTTTGTGCAGAAGCTTACCCAGGAGGAGTGGAGGGCAGGTCAACAGGCACAATGGAACTATTATTCATGCCCAACAGATCACCCATCAAATCCGGCACAGGAGCAGCAGGTGGACTTGAAGACGGGGCAGGAGCTGGTTGCGTTGCTCCGGCATATGCAACATTACTTGAACTAGTAGGTGGTGATGTTGCACCATCAGCAGGATGAGCAGATGATTCAGGATACCCTGCTTCACTCCCTTCAGCATATTCATCATCTTCAGTTTTCTGAGCTGTAGTCTTCACACGGGTTACAAATGTTTCTGGGGGTTTGTGATACACAGACGACAATGTCGCAATGTTGGCAAGAAGCTCATCAAGAAGAGATGGATCGAGTAGGTTTGAATCGTCACTGATCACGGGTTTCTCAGCTAACACAACATCTTTAGCAGCCTGAAACATCATAGTACACCCATCACGCATGACATAAAACTTACAAGCAGTACATGAAAAATAGACATGCAATCACACATTTAACCTAACAAAAACAGAGGATATGTTTCTCCATAGCAAAATCACACCTCAGGATCAGTTGATAGCAGACGCCAATATATGTATGCACGATCCCTTAGATCAGGATTGTCAGTTTCCACAGTGGCATTATTCAAAACAACCTGTAAGAGAGTTCTGCAGTGAGAATTAACTTAAAGACACTTCAGAAGTCTGCATGTTGCTGAATTGATTCAGAAGTCTGCATGTTGCTGAATTGATATTAGTTATGAACAATCAAAGGATCAATCATGTTCTAGTTATCTCAAAGGTGGCAAACAGATGACTGCAAATTCTAGAGAACAATGTGAAGTCAAATGAACAAGGGACAGATCCATTTTATATCAGATTTGAAGTGCATGTGAGCAGACGCAATCAAAACCTGAATCATCTGTTGAGGGCCTTCAGTTGGCTTCTTAAGGAAGAGTTTGACAGTTGCAGTCAGCAATTGCAACTGGACTTGTGCAGGCTCTTCAGGGAAACTCTCCAAGAAGCTCTCTAGGAGCTCATCAGCATTGTCAATTCTTTCAGCATATTCACCAATAATCCAGATCATTGAAGCCTTAAAGAAGATGGCAAAAAAGGGTAGCCGGCACAGAAAGTATGAGTTCAGATCATAAACATGAAAGGAAAAACTGAAGAAGAAACACAAATACCTTGGCTTCTGGTTCATCTAGAGTGTCTAGGCTCTCACAGAGTGTCGCAATGATTGACTCATAACTGCGAAGGAACTTCAAATTCAGTATGGATGAAAGAAAAACAGTAATTTCACCTTTGTACATCAAGGGCACCAAAGCTGTAGCTTACGTGTTGGGGTATCTCCTAAAGATGTCTTTAATAACTATGATAGCCTCTTGAACCACATAGTTTACTTTAATCTTGATTAACTCTAGGAGAACACTGATGCATCGCTCGGCAGCTCTCTCTAACTTGATCGCACAACGGCCAATGGCACGAACAGCCTTTCTAACAAAATCTACATCAACTTCTGTGGCATACTCTTTGAACTCCAGTAGAACCTGGAAAATTGCTCACCACAAGGACAACACAAACTAAATAATCTCTCATAGACTAATAATGGAAAAGAAAGGCCAATGTGCCTAGTCTTCCTCACCCCACATGTATATATTACCTGATCTATATTACGGTCTGAAGCAAGCTTTATCATGATTTCTAGCTTCTCCATCTTCACATAAATTGGGTCATTGTACTTGCAAAAAAACACCTGTACATAAAAGAAAAGGTGTTGGATAAGCATCTCTGACTCAATCTCAAATTAACAAATATGAAGTGTGGCAAGGAATTTCTGTTTACCTTAATCTCATGGGCAAGGATCGTAGGCCGTCTTTGTACAATTAGGTTGATGTTACGCAAAGCAACATACTGAATCTCTGGCTCTGCAGAGAGTAACGTAACAAGAGGAGGAGCCATCTTCTTGCAAAGATTTCGAACCACATCAGTGCTAGTTATAAGTTCCATTTGTTGAAGGATCATCTATTAGAAGAAAAGGAATACAGAAATGTGAAAAATGATTGAATTTTGACTAGAATATAACTGCCAAAGGCATCCAAAATAAGAAAATAATGAAGCATACACCAAAGATGGTAGCATGTCACCTTAACAGCTGAAAGTACAACTGCACAATTAGCATGTTGTAGCCTTGGAGTAACTCGTTCCACTATATTTTCAGCCTCACGAGCATCAGGTGCCTTGTATCTGGATAGCGCATCCAAAATAAAAACTTGGCCCCACCTAAAAAAGTATACATGGTATCAGATAAAGTTGTCCAGGCAAAGAACTTCCAAGAGAATACACAACAGTCAAAGAGAAGTAATAAAATCATAATAATCCTAGGTATGGAGGCATTCAATTTCCAGTGAAATCCTATCATGCACTTCACTTCATATGTAGCTCTTAGCATTGCCCAAATAGCATAGACATTGAACAAATTACATAAAATTTGCAACACAAGGAGCAGGGATGCCAGAATCCAGTGGTCATAAAAGTACAGGGTTATTTGGGTGTTGATAATGCCACTCCACATTTTTAAAATAGCACCCCACTCAACAAAGTCATTGGCACTATTGGGTGAGGCGTCATTATCAAATGTGGAGTAGCAATAGCAATGGTCAGTTATTTTAGAAAAAGTATGCGAGAAGAGGAGTTTTGTTGTCACACTTTCAGGCAACTTTATGCTGGTACCATATGCAGACCATATTTGAAAATCCAGCTTGGACTTCCTTGATTTTCAATCATATACCAGATCACAGCTATCGCAAGATGTTCAACGCACTAAAAAGAGAAAACAGTACATTTTGATCAATTACATCAAATCTCACCGGATAAAACACCATGGGAAGTATCCATTCAAAGCACATCAAAGTCCTATGGCTAAAAGTTATGTGTTAAAATGCACAGGTGTAGGTACACATGAATGGCTCAGAATGTATATGCCATGCACATTGTTTAAGATTGTAGGATAGAAAAAAAAAATACAGTTAGCAAAATATTGTTGGCTTACTCTGTGCACTCATTAAGAGCAGTAAGCAGCTTTGAGAGCGTGTGACTAGTAATCTCAAAGACGGGCCTGACACTATTGTCTTGAATTTCTGTAAGAGCTGCCACAGCATTGGCTACAACCATGGGATTGTTGTCAGAAATCAAATCCTTGACAGATTCCAAAAACCCCCTATCCTCAACAAGCTCAGCATTTATGTCATAAAGTTTGGCTACACAAATGGCTGCTGTCTTGCGAACATAAGGATCATCATCCTATAATTAAAAAAACTACTGGATTAAACAGGTACAAGGATGACAGTGAGCTAGAAACAAAATTTTTTTTTTTGCTTGTTTCTTAAGAATAATAATGGCTGCATGCAATCTAGTAAATTAAACCAGTATTCCAATTAGCAGCATGCATGGAAATTATATGAATCCCTGAAACCAACCTTAAGGCACCTCTGAAGCGGATCACATAGATACTCTGTGATTTTGTCAACACGAATGCACCCCATTGTCCGCACAGCCAAAGCTCGAATCAAGGGATTTGGATCTTGTGAATCCTGGATAAATGACCATGAACACAAGTTTCTTAGAGATACAAAGAAGCAATGTGATAATGTTAAACACATAGGAGACAAAAAGTTTAATTTGTAGTTCTTACCTTCACAAATGTATTTACTGCAAGTATTGCCAAATCAGGCTGGCTTTTAGCATAATTTATAAGATATAAATAAACCAGCTTCTTGAGCTCCAAATTTTCTGTCTGCATACAGTTCACTACATCTGTGAACAGTGACGATACATCCTTCCCAACTGTCATTGCAGCAATCACCTTCTTAACAGCATCTTTTCTCTTATCCTGCATGATAAGATACAAAAGAGGAGAAGCTTCACACTGATTCTAGTGAAAAGAAAATTCAATATAGTTTATTACAATTAGAGGATATAATAAACCCAATATCCGATAAACCAATGGAACATCACAATACTCCCATATTGCAACTGGTTTCTGATCCATTAACTACATAAACGAGCACTAGCAAAAAAATAAATCTCAGTGCTAATATTGCACGGGATATTGTTAGGATAGTTTCCATTATTATACGAAAACCCTGTCAAAAGTGTTCAGAATCTGCCTAGCTAAAAATCTTAACATCATATTGAGATATTCAAAATCATCCACTATACTATAAAAACCAAGGTCGATAAACCACTTTATCAGTCACAAAATCTTCACATTGTATAATATAACCTTTTTAAAAGCATTCTAGCTGGAACATAGTTCTTCCAAACCCCCTAGAATTCCTAAAACCCATAATGTCAAACATCAAAACCATACAATAGATTTCATCCATCAGATCATATCCAAAACGGAGAAGTTGCATCACATGATAGATCCCTAGGAGCTCCATGTCAATTCTCCCTGATACCAATAAATAAATAAAAAAGCATACCAGAGGAAATACAACCTCGATTTGAGTCCTGTGAACTAATTCCCTTCGATTTCTCATCAAAAAGAACAAAAAATATATATAAGACGATCCTCCAATGAAATTGTAGTTGCGACAGAAAATTCAACGAAATCAAACAGTCCAAACGATAAATCTAAGTCAAATATAAACAGATCTAATAAGGCAGATCGAAATGGAAACCCTAATTGCCTCATATCAGAGATCGAGATCATGAAAAAGCATTTGTTTAAATAAAGTTATAGAAATGTAGAAAGAGGGAAAGGAGAAGGACGGCGGACGAACCTTGTACTGAGAATTGAGCTCTTCTTTGAGCTCAGGGATTTCACCCTTCTTGGTCGTCGAGAAATACTTTGAATCGTGACCGCTCATACCTGCTTGCCTCTGCAAACTTTTGTTGTTGTTGTTGTTGATGGTCTTTTCAAGAGAGAGGGAGAGAGAGTGGTATAAGCCGGGGAGAGATGAGATGAATCAAAATCAACGACTCCGTCTCCGCTTAAGAAATTTCTTCAGTTAATGGTGTTATATGGTCCCCACATCCTCGATTCTCTTTCACTTTAATCCTTCTATTAGCTTTCATCTTACAATCACCCCTGTACTGGTTCTTTCATGATGCCTTGCGGATAAATTAGAATTATATATCCTAACCAATTTCTATGTTAACTAATCTCCATTTTGTTCCTCGAAAAACCATCTTTTCTATGTTTTTGATTATCCATAAGAAAAACTAATCTCCATAAGAAAAACTAGAGTTTAGAAGGAGAAAAGTTATGTTGTGATTAAAGAGTGGAAGACTAAATTGATATGTTTTTGTTACATATAAACATTTATATATTAATGAAAATAATATGAAATTATTATATTACTATAGAATAATAGATCACAAATATATGTTTGTAATAATATGAAATTATAATATTATTACAAATATATAATAGATTACAAATTATAATATTATTATATATAAACATAAAAATATTTTTTGTTTCAAGAAATTGTCACACACAATTGCCCTGGGCAAAAAAGTTATTTTCTTATGAATTTTTGTCAAAGGTTTCTCGTGCAAAAACAAACTCTCTTTTTTTTTTTAATGTATATCTCTTTTTATATACAAAACATGTATTTCTTTTATTCATATCGTGGTATAATGATTTGAAAGGAAAGTTTTAATAAAAAAAGTTATGACTTGATAATTTTTATGTGATTATATGCAAAAATAAATAAATAATTATTTTTTAAAAGAATTATAAAAACTATACAATAAAAATATTAGATATTTTATTCTCACTGAATATTTATGAATTTTTTTAAAAAAAAATTATACAGGTTCATATATAATTATTCATGAACATCTCATATTATTTGAAAAAAATAATATCATCATATGCTTTTTAAAATATAATTATGACTTTATATTAGTATATTAAAAAAAACGAAAAGGCCACCAGAGTCAAGCGTGAGCCTGTCCGCCTGCTTTTTATTTTTAATTAAACGGATCACATGTCATCTGCTATAATGAATTCCAATCACCTTCTATAACTAATATTTTATGCTTGGACATGATTACTTTAGAAGTGACTATAATAGTTATGTGTATTTTAGGAAG